>Ga0207421_10000725_pt1 | contig 42633 bp, 40 predicted proteins | sample SodLakKL_010_SED_4_FD_187542 | JGI IMG/M metagenome (GOLD analysis project Ga0207421, IMG submission 187542) | Alkaline sediment microbial communities from Lake Tanatar, Kulunda Steppe, Russia - 8KL_010_SED (SPAdes) (version 2) | ecosystem: Environmental > Aquatic > Non-marine Saline and...
CACGGAAATCACGGAAAACGAACAAGGATTCCATTCGCTTTCCGCGTTCGTCCGTGCTTTCCGTGGCTCGACTTTTCATCTTTGAGGGTGGCCCGCCGCAGCCTTGACCCTTAGTTCAGACGGCCGTGACAGTGCTTGAACTTCTTCCCGGAGCCGCACCAGCAAGGATCGTTCCGGCCCAGCTTCGGTCCCTCGCGGCGGAAGGGCTGCGCCGCGTCGGGGGCCTCCGCGCGTTCCTCTCGCGCCCGCAGCGGACTGCCCGGATCCTCGTGCTTGAACTGGATGCCCTCCGGCGCACGCGCGAAGCGGCGACCGAATTCCTCCGCCGCACTCTCGGAGCGCAGTTGCAGTCGCAGCAGCATCTTGATCACGTCGTGCTTGATGCGTTCGAGCAGGGCCTCGAACATCGCGAAGGCCTCGCGCTTGTACTCCTGCTTCGGGTTGCGCTGCGCGTAGCCGCGCAGGCCGATACCCTGGCGCAGGTAGTCCATCGCGGCGAGGTGCTCCTTCCACTGGCTGTCAAGCACCTGCAGCATCACGTCACGCTGCAGCCGCTTCATCAGGTCGTCGCCCATCGCGGTGCGCTTTTCCTCGATCACCGCCCGCGCCTTGTCGACGATGCGCTCGCGCAGCGGTTCCTCGTGGAGGTCCTTCTCGTTGTCCAGCCATTCCTGCACCGGCAGTTCGAGCCCGAACTCGGAGGCCAGGTAGCTGCTGAGACCCGGGACGTCCCATTCGTCCTCGACGCTGCCCGGCGGGATGTACTGGCTGATCGCTCCGTTGACCACGTCCAGCAACAGCGCGTCGATGGTGTCGGAGATGTCATCGGCGGTCAGCAGTTCCGCGCGCTGCTCGTAGATCACCCGGCGCTGGTCGTTGGCGACGTCGTCGTATTCGAGCAGCTGCTTGCGGATGTCGAAGTTGTGGGCCTCGACCTTGCGCTGGGCGTTCTCGATCGCGCGGCTCACCCACGCGTTCTCAATGGCCTCGCCCTGCTCCATGCCCAGACGCTGCATCAGCCCGCGGACCCGTTCCGACGCGAAGATGCGCATCAGGCTGTCTTCGAGTGACAGGAAGAAGCGGCTCGAGCCGGGGTCGCCCTGGCGTCCCGAGCGCCCGCGCAGCTGATTGTCGATCCGGCGGGATTCGTGACGCTCGGAACCGATGATGTGCAGCCCGCCGGCCTCGAGCACCGCGTCGTGGCGCTTCTGCCACTCGGTCTTGACGCGCTCGACCTCGGCGGCGTCCGCATTGTCGCCCAGCGCTTCGAGTTCCGCATCCATGCTGCCACCCAGCACGATGTCGGTACCGCGGCCGGCCATGTTCGTCGCAATGGTCACCGCGCCGGGCTGGCCAGCCTGAGCGATGATATGGGCCTCGCGCTCGTGCTGCTTTGCGTTCAGCACTTCAAAGTGGATGCCCCTCTTCTTCAGTGCCCCGGCCAGGCGCTCCGAGGCCTCCACCGACGCCGTACCCACCAGTACGGGCTGCTGGCGCTCCACGCACCAGTTGATCTCCTTGCCGATCGCCTCGAACTTCTCGTCCTGCGTCAGGTAGACGAGGTCCTGCATGTCGTTGCGGTTCAGGGGCCTGTTGCCCGGAACCACCACGACCTCGAGGGCGTAGATCGTCTGGAATTCGTACGCCTCGGTGTCTGCGGTACCGGTCATCCCCGCGAGCTTGTCGTAGAGCCGGAAATAGTTCTGGAAGGTGATCGACGCCAGGGTCTGGTTCTCCTGCTGGATCGGCACGCCCTCCTTGGCTTCGATCGCCTGGTGCAGGCCCTCCGACCAGCGCCGTCCCGGCATGATGCGGCCGGTGAACTCGTCGATGATGTTGACCTTCCCGTCCCGCACCAGGTACTGGACGTCGCGCTTGAACAGCGCGTGGGCCCTCAGCGCCGCGTTCAGGTGATGCAGCACCGGGATACTGGCCGCGTCGTAGAGCGTCTGGTGCTCTTCCAGAAGTTCGTGTTCGTGCAGCAGCTCCTCGACGCGCTCCTGGCCTTCCTCACTGAGGAAGACCTGCTTGGCCTTCTCGTCGATGTAGTAGTCGCCCTCGGACTCCTCGTCCTCCTGCGGCTTCAGCTGCGGCACGATCTTGTTCATGCGCGTGTACATCTCCGAGCTGTCACCGCTTGGCCCGGAGATGATCAGCGGCGTGCGCGCTTCGTCGATCAGGATCGAGTCCACCTCGTCCACGATCGCGTAGTTGAGCTTGCGCTGCACCCGGTCCTCGGCCCGGAAGGCCATGTTGTCGCGCAGGTAGTCGAAGCCGAACTCGTTGTTCGTGCCGTAGGTAATGTCGGCGGCATAGACCTCGCTCCGGGTGGCCGGGCGCAGGCGCGGGTAACCCTCGCCCTCCGGGTGGTAATCCGGGTCGTAGAGGTAGGAAGACGAGTCCGCGCCGAGACCACCGGAACTGTTGATCACGCCCACCGAGAGGCCAAGCGCGTGGTACAGACGACCCATCCAGACGGCGTCGCGGCGCGCGAGGTAGTCGTTGACCGTGACCACGTGCACGCCATCACCCGAGAGCGCGTTCAGGTAACCGGTCAGGGTCGCGACCAGCGTCTTGCCCTCGCCCGTCCGCATCTCCGAGATGCGCCCGTCATTCAGCACCATGCCGCCGATCAGCTGCACGTCGAAGTGCCGCATCCCCAGCGTCCGCTCGCTCATCGCCCGGCACACCGCAAAGGCCTCCGGCAGCAGCTTGTCCAGGCTCTCGCCGTCCTGCAGCCGGGTGCGCAGCTCGGTCGTCTTGCCGGCGAGTTCCGACTCCGACAGGCGGTCGATCTCCTCGCCCACGGCATTGATCACGCGCACCACCCGCTGGTAGCGCTTGATCGCGCGATCATTGCGGCTGCCAAACAACTTGCGTACGAAATTGGTGACCATGAGACCCTGCGAAAAACTCGATGAAAGCCCGGTAGGATACCGCATACCGGCCTGAACTTCGCGGCGAGCCGGGCGCGCCGGGCAAACAACGCCGGTTATACTCGACCTGTGTTGATCCCGGCGGGGGCACAATGAAGCGGGACAAGGAAGCGAACCGGCCAGGGCCGCGGGCACTGGCGTCTTACATCGATCCGGCGTGGCGAATGCGCTCGCGCGGCGATTCCGGCGTCCAGCGGGCGCTGCACGGCCTTCTGGGCCCGCTCCTCGAGCAGCGGCGCATCGCCGTCACCACCGACGGGAGCACGCTGATCATTACCTGCAGCGAACCGGCCTGCGCCACCGAACTGCGCTTTCTCCAACGCGACATACGCAAGACCCTCAGTGCCGCCGGATATCCGGCCATCGAGCGCGTTCGGGTAGCCATCTCGGCACCCGGCACCGCGGCCGAGGCAACCGGCGCGCCGCCAGCGGAACGGACGATACCCCCGGCGGCGCGACGGGCTCTGCGTGCCGCCGCGTCCGGCATCGCCGATTCACGGCTGTCGGATGCGCTCAGACGCCTGGCCCATGCCGGCGCAGGGAACGGTTGAGGCGAGATTCGACGCGAGACTCCGGGCCACTGCGCTTCGTTTCCGGCACCGGCCGGCCCCGGACCATCGCGATCAGGAGGCGCCGCTCAGGGTCTGGGTAAGCTGGCCGAAGGAAATCGGCAGCGGCTGGGACTCGTCTTCGAAAGTAACCAGTTCCCAGGCCTCCTGGTCCTGCTTCAGTCGCCGGATCAGCTGATTGTTCAGCGCATGACCCGACTTGTGGCCGGTGAAGGCACCGATCAGGCTGTGCCCGAGCAGGTACAGGTCCCCGACCACATCGAGGATCTTGTGCTTCACGAGTTCGTTCTCGTAGCGCAGTCCGTCCTCGTTGAGGATCTTGAAATCGTCCAGCACGATCGCGTTGTCGAGGCTGCCCCCGAGCGCCAGCTGGTTGGCACGCAGGGCCTCGATGTCCCGCATGAAACCGAAGGTCCGGGCACGGGAAACCTCCCGCACGAAGGAGGTGGAGGAGAAGTCGAGCTCCGCACGCTGACTGCCACTGGTGAACATCGGATGCTCGAAGTCGATGCAGAAACCGACCTTGAAGCCCTCGTAGGGATCGAAACGGACCCACTTGTCTTCGTCGTGAATTTCCACCGAGCGCTTGATGCGGATGAACTTCTTCAGTGCGTTCTGCTCTTCCAGCCCGGCTGACTGCAGCAGGAACACGAAGGGTCCCGCGCTGCCGTCCATGATCGGAACCTCCGGCGCACTGACGTCCACATGCAGGTTGTCGATCCCGAGGCCGGCCACGGCCGACAGCAGGTGCTCGACGGTGGAGACGCGCACCCCGTTCCGAACCAGCGACGTGGACAGGCGGGTGTCGCCGACGTTCTCCGCCGCCGCGGTGATCGACACCGGTGGATCGAGATCCGACCGATGAAAGACCACACCGGTATTGGGTGCGGCCGGCCGAAGGGTCAGCGTGACCTTCTCGCCGGTGTGCAGGCCGACACCCGTCGCGCGGATACTGTTCTTGAGCGTTCTCTGCCGGATCAACGCAAGCTCACTCCCGGGGTGGGGGCCATCGTCCGGGCCCTAAAGTCAACAAGGGCCCGGACTTGCACACAACAATGACAGCATTATTGCAGGATTCCGCTCATCCTGCATAGATAACCCTCAGTCCGCCTGCTTGCGCAGAAAGGCCGGAATGTCGAGCACGTCGATCCCGGTCTGCCCCGCGTAATCCGCCGCGGCGTTGCCCTCGCCGCGGCGCAGCGCGGTCGGCCGCTCCAGCCCCTCGAGGTCGGAACCGGCAACGCGGCGCGGCGGGGCAGCATCCACGACCCGGACGCTCGGCCGCTCGGGGGCGGCCGGCTTGGCGGGACTGCCAAGCCCCGTCGCGACCAGGGTCACGCGCAGTTCGTCGGTCATTTCCGGATCGATCACCGTGCCGACGACGACCGTCGCGTCCTCGGAAGCCAGCGCCTTCACGGCCTCGCCGACCTCCTCGAACTCGCCGATCCCGACGTCCAGCCCACCGGTCACATTCACCAGGATGCCGCGCGCCCCGGAGATGTCGATATCCTCCAGCAGCGGGCTCGCAATCGCCGCCTCGGCCGCCTGCCGGGCGCGGTCCTCGCCCGCGCCCGAACCGGTGCCCATCATCGCCATCCCCATCTCGCGCATCACGTTGCGCACGTCGGCAAAATCGACGTTGATCAGGCCCGGCCGGGTGATCAGCTCCGCGATCCCCTGAACGGCCCCGAAGAGCACGTCATTGGCAGCCTTGAAGGCATCCAGCAGGCTGGTGTTCTTGCCCAGCACCGTCAGGAGCTTCTCGTTGGGGATGGTGATCAGTGAATCGACCTGCTCGGTCAGCGCCTTGATTCCGGACATTGCCACCTGCATGCGCTTCTTGCCCTCGAAGGGAAACGGCTTGGTGACGACGGCCACGGTGAGGATGCCCATCTCCTTGGCGAGCTGCGCGACCACGGGGGCCGCCCCGGTGCCGGTTCCGCCGCCCATGCCCGAGGTGATGAAGACCATGTCGGCACCCTGCAGCAACTCCTGGATGCGTTCGCGGTCCTCCAGCGCCGCCTCGCGGCCCACCGCGGGATCGGCGCCGGCGCCGAGCCCCTTGGTGATGTCACCGCCGAGCTGCAGCAGCGTTTTCGCGCCGAGGCTCTTCAGGGCCTGGGCGTCGGTGTTGGCGCAGATGAAATCCACGCCCTCCAGCTGCGAATAAACCATGTGCTGCACGGCGTTGCCGCCGCCGCCGCCGACGCCGATCACTTTGATCGTCGCGCTCTGGGTAAAGGTATCCATCAGTTCGAATGTCATGGTTGTGCCTCCTGGGTCGGATCGTGGTCGATGTCACTCGGGTGCCGGTGGCGAGCGGGCCACCGGCACCCCTGTCAGGGGTCAGAAATGCCCCGAAAACCAGTTCTTCATGCGCCGCCAGACACCCTGGAAACCGGTGTCCACCGGACGCGCCTCCTGTTCCGCCCGCGCCTGCTGTGCATACAGCAGCAGTCCGACGCCGGTGGAGTGGATGGGGTTGCGCACCACGTCGATCAGCCCGCTGACGCTGTGCGGCATGCCGAGCCGAACCGGCATGTGGAAGACCTCCTCGGCGAGGTCCACGACGCCCTCCATGCGCGAGGAACCCCCGGTCAGCACCACGCCGGCGGCCATCAGTTCCTCCGATCCCGAGCGCCGCAATTCCGCCTGCACCAGTTGCAGCAGTTCCTCGTAGCGTGGTTCGACGACCGACGCGAGGGTCTGACGGGACAGCCGCCGTGCGGGCCGGTCGCCAACGCCCGGGACCTCGATGGTCTCCCCGGGGTCGGCCAGCTGCCGCAGCGCGCAGGCGTACTTGATCTTGATCTCTTCGGCGTACTGCGTCGGCGTGCGCAGCGCAACGGCGATGTCGTTGGTTACCTGATCGCCGGCGATCGGAATCACCGCGCTGTGCGCGATCGCACCGTTCGCGAAGACAGCGATGTCGGTGGTCCCACCGCCGATGTCGACCAGGCAAATGCCGAGGTCCTTTTCGTCCTCGGTGAGCACCGAGTAACTGGACGCGAGCTGTTCCAGGATGATGTCGTCAACGCGCAGCCCACAGCGCTCGACGCACTTGACGATGTTCTGGGCGGCGGAGACCGCTCCGGTGACCAGGTGCACCCGCGCCTCAAGGCGTACGCCCGACATGCCGATCGGGTCGCGGATGCCCTCCTGGCCATCGATGATGTATTCCTGCGGCAGCACATGCAGGATCTTCTGATCCGCCGGGATCGCGATCGCACGGGCGGCATCGATCACGCGCTCGACGTCGCCCAGGCTGACCTCCTGCACCCGGATCGCGACCACGCCGGTGGAGTTGTAGCTCTTGATATGGCTGCCGGCGATGCCGGTGTACACCGAGTGGATCTCGCAGCCCGCCATCAGCTCGGCCTCCTCGACCGCACGCTGGATGGACTGGACGGTGGACTCGATGTTGACCACGACCCCCTTTTTCAGCCCGTTTGACGGCGAAGACCCGATCCCGATGATCTCGATCACGCCGTCCTCGTTGACCTCGCCGACGATGGCCTCGATCTTCGAGGTGCCGATGTCCAGGCCCACGATCAGGCCCTGCTCCACCGCCTTCTTTGCCATCACGTTGCGTCCCGTGTTCCGTCTCATTGCGTGGTTGCCTCCGTGTCGTCGCCGGCGGAGGCCGTCTGCCAGGCCACGGCGGCGCCCCGCGCATAGCGCAGGTCGACGCGCGCGAGGGGCTCCGGGGAACGTTCGCGCAGGACCGGCATCAGCGGCACCAGCTGCTCCAGTCGGGACAGGTCGCTGTCGCGGCCCATCAGGATCTCGCCGCCGTCCTCGAGCTTTATCGTCCAGGCTCTGCGGGCACTTTCCCGGACCCCGGAAACGGCCAGACCGACATCGGCGAGCCGCGCCGACACCTCCAGATAACGCTGCATCAGTTCAAGCTGGCGGTCCGCGCCGCCCTCGAGCGCGGGCAGGAAGTCCCAGGCAGCGAGGTCCACGGGACCGAAGATCCTGCCCTGACGGTCCAGCAGATGATCCGCACCCCAGCGAGCGACCGGCACCGGCTCGGTGATCGCGACCTCGATCGTGTCCGGCCAGCGCTTGCGCAACTGGACCGAATCGACCCAGGGCATGGCCTCCAGCTCCTCGCGCGCCCGCTCGAGATCCATCACGAAGAACCCCCGCCGGTGATCAGCCAGCACCGCCTCGACATCCTCCGGCTGCACCTGCCGCATCTCACCGGGCAACGCCACACGCTCGAGCTGCAACAGGGTGTCGAGGTCCATGCGGGCGACCAGGCCCGCGGCCAGCACCACAGCGCCGGCCAGCGCCATCCCGGCGACGACGCGCACGCCCGCTCCCAGAACGGGACGAGCCCTGTGCAGCAGGGGTTCCCGCTGTTGAAGCCTGCGGTTACGCGTCGCCATCGCTCCCTCTCTCCGAAGGCTGGAAGCTGGTTTCGAGAATGCGCAGGCACAACGCGTCGAAATCGATCCCCGCCTGCGCCGCGGCCTTTGGCACCAGGCTGTGGGCGGTCATGCCCGGCACGGTGTTGACCTCGATCAGGTAGTTCTCGCCATGGGCGTCCTGGAGCAGGTCCACACGTCCCCAGCCGTAGCCGTCCACCGCGGCAAAGGCGCTCAGCGCCAGGGTCTGCAGTTCGATCAACGCTGCCGAATCCAGCGGCGGCGGGCACAGGTAGCGCGTGGTATCCGCCTCGTATTTCGCGTGGTAGTCGTAGAAGTGCCCCGGTGTCTCGATCTGGATGACCGGCAACGGCTGGTTGTCCAGTATCGTCACCGTGAACTCGCGACCGGCGATCCATTGCTCGGCAAAAACCGCACCCGGCTGCCGGCAGGCCTCCCTGTAGGCGGCCTGCAGTTCGGCGGCACCCTCGACACGGGTCAGCCCCTGGCTGGACCCACCGCGGGAGGGCTTCACGATCAGGGGCAGCCCGAGCGCGTCGGCGACCGCCTCCGGATCGAAGTCCCGGGACAACAGCCGATACGGCGCACTCGGCAGGTTGGTACCGGCCCACAGCCGCTTGCAGGCCAGCTTGTCCATGCCCAGCGCCGAGCCCAGAACACCCGAGCCGGTGTACGGCACGCCCGCGATGTCCAGGCAGCCCTGCAGCGTGCCGTCTTCGCCGCCCTCGCCATGCAGGGCGATGAAGGCCCGGTCGAAGCCCAGCAGGTCCAGATTGCGCGCCCGCTCCGTCGTGAGGTCGATCGGAGCCGCGTCGACGCCGCTGCGCAGCAGCGACTGCAGCACTGCGTTCCCGCTCGCCAGCGAGATCTCCCGCTCACCGGACCAGCCCCCCATCAGCACGGCTACCCGACCGTAACGACGGGCCCGTTCCGCTCTCTTGTTCATCGCTGCGTCTCCTTGCGGCCGATCACCCGGACCTCCGGGATCAGGCGGATGCCGGAACGGGCCTCGACCCGCCGCTGGACCTCCTCGATCAGCCATTCGATATCGGCCGCGCAGGCCGTCCCGTCATGGGTGATGAAATTGGCGTGCTTGCGCGAGACCTCGGCGCCGCCACGGTGCAGACCCTTCAGACCCGCCTGCTCGATCAGCACGGCCGCGTGGCCACCCTCCGGGTTCCTGAACACCGAACCGCCGGAGGGCAGGCCCAGCGGCTGCTTTTGTGAGCGTTCCCGCAACAGTTCCTGGATGCGTGCGCGCGCGGCGGACGGATCGCCCGGCTGCAGACGCAACACGGTGCGGAGGAAGAACTCCTCGCCGGAGCCGGTGACACTGCGGTAGGCGATCCGGAAGTCGTCGGAGGTCCGGACCTGGCGCAGCCCCCGGCGATCCATCGTCTCCACCCACTCGACCAGCGGCCAGATCTCGCCGCCCCATGCGCCGGCGTTCATCGCCAGCGCGCCGCCGATCGTGCCCGGTATGCCGGCGAGAAACTCGGCCCCGATCAGGCCCTCCGCGGCGCAGAACCGCGCAGCCTGGGCACAGGCGAGGCCGGCGCCGAGCTCCACCCGTTCCGGGTCCACCCGCAGGCGCTGGTTGAGCGCCCCGGAGAGATGGATCACCACACCCTCGATGCCGCCGTCCCGGATCAGCACGTTGCTGCCCAGGCCCAGGAGGGTGCGCGGAAAGGTCTCCGGCACGGAGGCGAGAAAATGGGCGAGATCGTCCACGTCCTCGGGCTCGAACAGCCAATCGGCCCGGCCGCCGACCCGCCAGGAGGTCATGCCGGCCAACGGCACGTCGCGCTCCAGCCTGCCGCGCACCCGGAGACTGGCGGCATGGCCGATCATGCCCGTCCCTCCGCGAGCAGGCCCGGGAGCCGTGCCGCGAGCTGACCGATGTCCCCGGCGCCCTGGGTGATCACCACATCGCCGGGGACCAGCAGACCCGCCAGCACCCCGGGAACCGCACCCACGGAATCCACGAAGACCGGCTCGACCCGGCCGCGCAGTCGGATCGCCCGGGCCAGGCTGCGCCCGTCGGCACTGGGTATCGGGGTCTCCCCGGCCCGGTAGACGTCGAGGAGCACCAGGCCATCCGGGCCCGACAGCACCTCGGCGAAATCCTCGAACAGATCCCGCGTCCGGGTGAAGCGGTGCGGCTGGAAGACGAGCAGGACCCGGCGACCCGGCCAGGCAGCGCGCACCGCCTCGAGGGTCGCCGCGATCTCCCGTGGGTGATGCCCATAGTCGTCCACCAGCGTCACCGATCCGCCCGCGATCCGGCACTCCTGCACCTGGAATCGCCGGCCGATGCCCTGGAAGCCCTCCATCGCGCGTTGCAGCGCGTCGGGGGTGACCTCGAGTTCGTGCGCCACGGCCGCGGCCGCGAGGGCGTTCAGCACGTTGTGCCGTCCCGGAAGGTTCAGGATCACCGGAACCGGGTCCCGGTCCGGCAGGTGGAGATCGAAGTGGGTGCGCACCCCCGCCTGGCTGAGGTTCACGGCGCGCACGTCGGCGGCCGGGGCGAAGCCGTAGGTGATGCGCGGCCGCTCGAGGCGCTCGAGCAGGCGGCGCACCTCCGGGTCGTCGATGCAGAGTACCGCCAGCCCGTAGAACGGCAGGTGATGGAGGAATTCCAGAAAGGTGTCGCGCAGGCGCGTGAAGTCGCCCTCGTAGGTGCCCAGATGGTCGGCATCGATGTTGGTGACCACGCTGATCATCGGTTGCAGGTGCAGGAACGATGCGTCGCTCTCGTCCGCCTCCGCGACCAGGTACTCGCTCTGGCCGAGACTGGAGTGGCTGGCGGTGCTGTTCAGCCGCCCCCCGATCACGAAGGTCGGGTCAAGACCGCCTTCGCCCAGGACGCTGGCGATCAGGCTGGTGGTGGTCGTCTTGCCATGCGTACCGGCCACGGCGATGCCGAAGCGGAAACGCATCAACTCGGCCAGCATCTCGGCACGGCGGACGATCGGGATCGCGCGTGCCCGCGCAGCCGCAACCTCGGGATTGGCCGGGTCGATCGCGCTGGACACGACCAGCACGTCCGCGTCCGCGACATGGTCGGCGGCATGGCTCTGGCTGATCGGGATCCCCAGCCCCTCGAGACGGCGGGTCACGGCGGACTGCTGCAGGTCGGAGCCGGAGACCTGGTAGCCCAGCTGGTGCAGCACCTCGGCGATGCCGCCCATCCCGGAGCCACCGATGCCGACGCAGTGGATCCGGCGGATCCGGCGCATGGCCTGGCGGGATGCGTTCGGGCCGGTCACCGGGTCTTCCTCCGCGAACGCGCCGGAACCGCCGCGATGCAGGCCTCGGCAAGCCGCTCCGCGGCATCGGTCATGGCCGCGGCACGGGCCCGCTCCGCACGGTCCAGCAGCCCTTCACGGTCGAATGTGGCCAGCAGCTCCCCGAGGCGTCCGGCGTCGAGATCGGGATCCGGGATGGACCAGGCCGCGCCGGCGCTGACCAGCAAGCGCGCGTTGGCGGTCTGGTGATCGTCGACCGCGTGCGGATAGGGAACGAACACGGCCGCGACGCCGGCGGCCGCCACCTCGGAAACGGTGAGTGCACCAGCCCGGCAGATCACCAGGTCGGCCCAGGCATAGGCCGCCGCCATGTCCGCAATGAACGCGGTGATCTCGGCATCCACACCGGCGGCCCGGTAGGCCTCCTGTGCCGTGTCCAGGGTGCGTTCTCCCGCCTGGTGCCTGACCACCGGCCGCGCATCCGGTGCCAGGGTGCCCAGTGCCGCCGGGACCGCCTCGTTCAGTTTCAGTGCGCCGAGGCTGCCACCGAGCACCAGCAGGCGCAGCGGTCCGGCGCGCCCGTTCCAGCGGGCTGCGGGCGGAGGGATCTCCGCGATCTCGCGCCGGATCGGGTTGCCGATGGTCCGGCAACCGACCGACTCGGGAAAGCTGTCCGGAAACGCGGCGAAGACCTGGTCCGCGATGCGGGCGAGCCATCGGTTGGTGAGCCCGGCGACGGCGTTCTGCTCGTGCACCAGCAGCGGTCGCCCAAGGGCCGATGCCATCAGCCCGCCCGGTCCGGAGGCGAAACCGCCGAATCCGACCACCACGTCGGGACGCAGGCGCAGCATCAGTCCCAGCGCCGACCACAGCGAGATGCCCAGCCGCCACGGTGCAAACAGCCGGCTCAGCAGACCCTTGCCGCGCAGCCCGGTGACGGGCAGGGTGAAGAGGTCGAGACCCGCCTCGGGCACCAGGGTCGTCTCCATCCCCCGCGCGCTCCCCAGCCAGGAGACCCGGCAGCCATGGCCGCGCAGCGCCGAGGCCACCGCGAGCCCCGGAAACACGTGGCCGCCGGTCCCGCCCGCCATTACCAGCACGTGGGGTGCTGCCGCAGTCATCGCCCACCCCTCCGGATCCGGGGCACCGGCACCTGTGCCTCCCAGTTCACGCGCAGCAACAGGCCAATGGCCGCGAGCGTCACGATCAGTGAACTGCCCCCGTAACTCAGCAATGGGAGCGTCAGCCCCTTCGTCGGCAGCAACCCCATGTTCACGGCAAGATTCACGGCCGCCTGCAGCCCGATCCAGATACCGATGCCGAAGGCGACGTGGGAGCCGAATGCATGCCCTCCGCGTTCCGCGAGCACACCGATCCGGAAGGCCCGCCAGACCAGCAGCATGAACAGCGCGATCAGGACCACCACGCCCACAAACCCGAATTCCTCGGCAAAGACCGCGAACAGAAAGTCGTTGTGGGCCTCCGGCAGATAGAAGAGTTTCTGCACGCTGCTTCCGAGGCCTGCGCCCAGCCAGGAACCGGACCCGATCGCGATGAGCGACTGGGTCAGCTGGAAGCCGGACGCGAAGGGGTCCTGCCAGGGATCGAGGAAGGCGGTCAGGCGCGCGACCCGGTAGGGCGTCGCGACCGCGATCACCGCCATCGCGCCGGAAATGGTCGCGCCGAGCGCCAGAAACTGCCAGAGCTTCGCGCCGGCAAGAAACAGCATCCCCATGCCGATCGCCAGCATGATCGCCGCGCCGCCGAAGTCCGGCTGCAGCAGCAGCAACACCGTGCCGAGCCCGAGCACGATCAGCGGACGCACGAAACCGACGAAATGCAGCCGCAGGTTGGAATAGTGGCGCACGATGTAGCCGGAGAGGTAGAGCACCACCATCAGCTTCACCGGCTCCGAGACCTGGAGATTGAAGACGCCCAGGGGAATCCAGCGCGTCGCCCCGTTCACCGTGCGCCCGACCCCGGGTAACAGGACCGCGATCAGCAGCAGCATGATCAGCAAAAGCAGGAGCGGGCCGGCGCTTTCCCAGCGGCGCAGGGGCACGGCCAGGAAGAACAGCGCAGCGCCGAGGCCGAGCACCGCGAACAGCAGCTGGCGATGAAAGAAGTGATAGGGGTTGCCGAAGTTGCGCCCGGCGAGTTCCATCGACGAGGACGCCACCATCACCAGCCCGAGGGCAAGCAACGCAGACACGGCGAGCAGCAGCGGCGCATCCAGCCCCGCCGCCAGGCGCGCGGTGGTGAAGCGCGGGATCGGCAGATCGCGGATCATGATCCCAGTCCCCGCACAGCGACAGCGAAACGCTCGCCGCGCTCCGCATAGCTCGCGAACATGTCCAGGCTTGCGCAGGCGGGAGACAGCAGCACGGTATCGCCGGGCTCCGCCCAGGCGGCTGCGGCCGCCACCGCTTCCTCCATCCCGTCGACGATCCGCACCGGAACCGAGCCGTTGAGGGCCTGCGCGATCACCGGGGCGTCGGCGCCGAGCAGCACCACCCCGCGCGCCTTGCCGACCAGCGCGTCCGCCAGTGGGACGAAATCCTGTCCCTTGCCCTGGCCACCCGCGATCAGGATCAGCGGACCGGCGACGCCGCGGATGGCCGCCAGCGTGGCACCGACGTTGGTACCCTTGGAGTCGTCGACGAATTCCACGCCACCGTGCCGGGCGACCGGCCGGGAGCGGTGCGCCAGCCCGGTGAAGTTCGCCAGCGCGGTCTGCCAGTGCGCAGGATCCTCGAGCCAGGGCCAGCACAGCGCCAGCGCCGCGAGCGCGTTGAGCCAGTTGTGACGACCGTGCAGGGACAGGTCCGCGGTGCGGAACAGGGGCGTGGCGCCACGCGCGAGCCAGGTCTGTCCTCCAACCTCCAGCAGGCCGAAGTCCTCCGGACCCGCCGGCTCATCCAGACCGAAGGTCACCGCATCGCGGCCGGCCGCAAGACCGGCGACGACCGGATCCTGCCGGTTCAGCACGATGCGTTGCGCGCCCTCCAGGATCCGCGCCTTGGCGTCGGCATAGGTCTCCAGGTCCGCATAGCGGTCGAGATGGTCGGCGGAGATGTTCAGGATCGCCGCGCTGGCGGGGGCCAGGCTGTGTGTGGTCTCGAGCTGGAAGCTCGATAGTTCCAGCACGTAGAGTTCCGCGTCCCGGTCGAGGAGATCCAGAGCCGGCGTGCCGAAGTTTCCGCCCACCGCGACCCGGCGGCCCGGCGCCTCGAGCAGTGCACCCGACAGCGCGGTGACGGTGCTCTTGCCGTTGGAACCGGTGATGCCGAGCACCGGTTTCCGGACCGCGCGGGCGAAGAGTTCGATGTCCCCCAGGATCTCGGTGCCCGCAGCCGCGGCGCGTTCCAGCGCCGGCAGCGCCACCGGCACCCCGGGCGAGACGATCAGGCGCCGCCAAAGCCCCGGATCCAGTGCCGCGAGCGGACCGGCCCAGCAGGTCTCCGCGCCCGGGATCTCTGCGAGCCGCGCCAGTCCCGCCGGCGCTTCGCGCGTGTCGGTGATCGCGAAGGCCTCGCCCCGGCGCGCCAGATGGCGGGCGACCGACAGGCCCGTCGCACCCAGCCCGACGACCAGCGTGTCCCGTTGCATGATGGTGGCCGCGTCGCTCATCGGATCTTCAGGGTTGCCAGCCCGATCAGCACGAACACCACGGTCAGTATCCAGAAGCGCACGATGACCCGCGGTTCCGGCCAGCCCTTGAGTTCGAAGTGGTGGTGGATGGGCGCCATGCGGAACATGCGACGCCCCGTGAGCCGGTAGGACGCCACCTGCAGCATCACCGAAACGGTCTCGATCACGAAGACGCCGCCCATGATCAGCAACACGATCTCCTGGCGGCTCAGGATCGCGAGCATGCCCAGCGCAGCACCCAGGGCCAGCGCTCCGACGTCCCCCATGAACACCTGCGCGGGATAGGCGTTGAACCAGAGAAATCCCAGTCCCGCGCCGACCAGCGCGCCCGTAAAGACGACCAGTTCGCCAACACCGGGCACCGCGGGGATGCCGAGGTACTCGGCGAACACCGCGTGCCCGGCCGCGTAGGCGAATACGCCGAGCGCGCCGGCCACCAGCACCGCGGGCATGATCGCCAGCCCGTCGAGCCCGTCGGTCAGGTTCACCGCGTTCGATGACCCCACGACCACCAGCCACACGAGCGGTATGAAGAGCCACCAGGCGAGGTGGATCTGCACGTCCTTGAATACCGGCACGAAGAAGGTGGTCTCGACCGGCGATTGCGCGGTCAGCACGATCACCAGTGCGGCCACGAGCGCGAACACCGTCTGCCAGGCGAACTTCACGCGCGCACTCAGCCCCTGGCTGTTTCCGTAGCGCAGCTTCAGGTAGTCGTCCCATGCACCGAGCCCGCCGAAGGCGAGGGTGGTGAGCAGCAGGATCCAGACGAAACGGTTGCTCAGATCGCTCCAGAGGATCGTGGCGACGGCGACGGCAACCAGGATCAGCGCCCCGCCCATGGTCGGCGTGCCCGCCTTGGACAGGTGGGACTCCGGGCCGTCACTGCGGATCTGCTGCCCGATTTTCTGGATGGTCAGGCGCCGGATCATCGCCGGTCCAACCAGCAGCGCGATGATCAGTGCCGTCACCACGCCGAGGATCGCGCGCAGGGTCAGGTACTGGAACACGGTGAACCCGCGGTGGTACTGGGCGAGCCAGTCAGCGAGAGCCAGCAACATCGGTCGCCCCCCCCTTTGCTCCCGCCTCCTCCAGCTCGAACGCCGCAAGCACGTCCTCCATATGCTGACTGCGCGAACCCTTGATCAGCACGGTCACCCCGGACCGGAGGCGTGCGCGCAGTGCGACCGCGAGGTCCGCGTGACTCCCGAACCACTCGCCTTCCGAGCCGAAGGCCTCCACCGCCGCGGGAGTCAGACCGCCCAGCGTGAGCAGCCGGCGCACGCCCAGTTCCCGGGCCTTGCGGCCCATCTCCGCGTGCATTTCCCGGGCTCCGTCGCCCAGCTCGCTCATGTCGCCGAGGACCAGCACCGTCTCTCCCGGCTCCGCGGCGAGCACCTGCAGCGCGGCGACGAGGCTCTCCGGATTCGCGTTGTAGGTGTCGTCCCAGACCCGGGCCCCGGAGGCCTCCGCGAAGACGCGCATGCGCCCCGCGACGGGCTGCCAGTCCTCCAGACCGCGGGCGATGTCGTCGACGGTGCAGCCCACCGCGCTCGCGGCCGCAGCCGCGGCCAGCGCGTTCTGGGCGATGTGTCGACCGGGCGCGGCGAGGGTCAGCTCGCGCCGCGTCCCCTGCACGAACAGCTCGAGCCGGTCCGGGTGCTGCCACCCCCCCTGTACCTCGCCGAGCCCCTGCAGCGAGAAGCCGATGCACCGACGGTGCCGGTTCAGGGACAACCAGTAATCGGCAAAGCGGTCATCCAGATTGATCACGGCCGTGCCGCTGTTCGCGGACAGGCCCTGGTAGATCTCGCCCTTCCCCCGCGCCACGCCCTCGAGGCTGCCGAATCCTTCGAGATGGGCACGGCCGGCGTTGGTGATCATGGCCACATCCGGTCGCGTCCACTGCGTCAGCAGGGCGATCTCGCCGACGTGATTGGCCCCCATCTCGATCACCGCAAACTCGGCGTCCACCGGCATCGCGAGCAGGGTCAGGGGCACCCCGATGTGATTGTTGAGGTTGCCTTCGGTCGCGTGCACCCGACCGATCCGGGACAGGATTCCGCGGAGCATCTCCCGGGTCGTGGTCTTGCCGTTGGATCCGGTCAGCGCCAGCACCCGGGCCCGGCAGCGCGCGCGCCAGAAGCTCGCAAGGCGGGCGAGGGCGGCGAGAGTGTCGTCGACCACGATCCGTGGCCGCGGGTCATCCAGCGCCCGCTCGACCAGCAGGGCCGCCGCCGCGAGTTCCGGACCGATGAAGTCGTGGCCGTCAAACCGCTCGCCACGCAGCGCGACGAACAGGGCCTGCGGTCTGTGCTCGCGGGAATCCCGGCTGACACCGACGATCCGGACGTCGTCCGGCCCGTGCAGCTCGCCGCCGACCACCCGGGCCAGCTCTCCGGTACGGAGCTCGATCATGCGCCGCCACCCCCCGCCGCGAGCCGCCGTGCCTTCTCGCGGTCGCTGAACGGCAGCTCGACCCCGGCCGCGGTCTGCGTCGCCTCGTGTCCCTTTCCCGCGATCAGCACGACGTCACCGGAACAGGACTCGGCCGCCGCCGTTTCGATGGCTGCGGCCCGCGAACCGATTTCGCGCACCGCCGCAGGCCCGACGCAGCCTCCGAGGACCGCCCGCCGAATCGCGGCCGGGTCTTCGTCGCGCGGGTTGTCATCGGTGACGATCACCTCGTCGGCGAGCCGACTGGCGACCTCGCCCATCATCGGGCGCTTGCCGGGATCGCGGTTACCACCGCAGCCGAAGACCACCCGCAGGCGCCCCTCGGTATGGGGCCGCAGCGCCCGCAGCGCGGACTCCAGCGCGAGCGCGGTGTGCGCGTAGTCGACGACCAGGACCGGGCCACCGGGGACCGTGAACCGCTCCATCCGTCCCGGCACGCCCCGCACGCCGTTCAGCGCGCGGATGGCAGGTCCCGGCGGGTGCCCGAGCGCCAGCAGGGTGCCCAGCGCGGCCAGCAGATTCGCCACCTGAAAGGTTCCAAGCAATGGCGCCTGCACCCGCCCGCGTGCGGACCCGACGGCCACATCGAAGGCGAGGCCGTCGCCACTGGCGGTGATCTGCTCTGCCCGGACGTGCCGCTCCGCCGCTCCGGGGGCGGGACCCGTGCCGTAGCTCCAGCAGCTTGCAACCCCTGCCGGATCCCGCCCGATCCCGGCCAGCAGGCGGCGGCCCAGGGCATCGTCGGCGTTGAGCACTGCCGCCCGCAGCCCGGGCATCCGGAACAGCCGCGCCTTCGCCTCGCCGTAGGCCTCCATCGACCCGTGGTAGTCGAGGTGATCGCGGCCCAGATGGGTCAGCACCGCAACCGTGGGGCGCAAGCCCTCCAGCCGCCCCTGGACCAGCGCGTGGGAGGACGCTTCCAGTGCCACCGCGTCATACCCGTCGTGGGCCATTTGCGCGAGGAGCCGGTGCAATTGCAGCACGTCGGGCGTCGTGTGCGCCGTCGGCGCAAGGGTATCCGGAGAGCCGGCGCCCAGCGTTCCGATCACCGCGCAGCGCACGCCCAGCCCGGCGAGCGCGCTGCTGACCTGGTGGCTGACGGAGGTTTTCCCATCCGTGCCGGTGATCGCGATCAGTGGTCTGTGCTCGGGCCAGCCGCCGAAGAGCCGACGCGCCAGTTCGGGCAGTCGCCCGCGCAGGCCGGACACCTGCACGAATCGCGGGTCCCCGGACTGCGAGCCCTCGAAACCCGGCTCCTCGTCCCACAGCACCGCCACCGCGCCCCTCCGGAGCGCATCGGCGGCAAACTCCAGGCCATGCGCCCGCGTGCCGCGCAATGCGACGAAGGCCGAACCGGGCAACAGGTCGCGACTGCTCATTGACAGGCCCCGCACCCGTATCTCCGGCAGGTCGCGGCGCCCGGGCAGCAGGCGCGAGAGCGGCAGCTCGGCGCCGGTCACGACCGCGGCCCCCCCTGCTCCTGCGCCATGCGCAGTTCCTGCACCCCGAGCCGGTCCGGCGGCACGTTGAACAGCCGCAGCGCGCGCTCCACGACGGTCGCGAACACGGGAGCCGCCACCGCACCGCCGTAGTAGACGCCGGCGTCCGGCTCGTCGATCACCACCACCATCACGAAGCGCGGATTCGAGACCGGGGCCATGCCAACAAAGGAGGAGTAGTAGCGATCCGAGGCGTAGCCGCCGGCAATGGCCTTGCGGCTGGTACCGGTCTTGCCGGCGACCCGGTAGCCCGGGATCGCCGCCTGGCGCGCGGTCCCTTCTGAACCGGTCACGTGCTCCATCATTGCCAGGACCTGCCGTGCCGTGTCGCGGCTCATCACGGGCTCGGGAACACGTTCGTCACCGGCCGTCTCCACCAGCCGCAGCGGTATGCGCCGTCCGTCGTTGGCAAATGCGGTGTAGGCGGCGGCGAGGTGGAGCGGCGTCACCGCGAGCCCGTAGCCATACCCGAGGGTGGCCTGCTCGACGCGGCGCCAGGTCGGGAAGTCCCGCAGCAGCCCACCGGCCTCGCCCGGCAGCCCGGTTTCCAGCTGTCGCCCGAATCCGGCCCGGTGCAACATGCGCCAGAAGTCGCCCGGAGGCGTCTCCAGCGCGAGCTGCGTGGAACCGACGTTCGAGGACCGTGAAATCAGTGTGGTCAGGTTGATGCGGCCAAAGTCCCGGATGTCGCGCACCGTATGCCGGCCGACCCGCATCGTGCCCGGCGCCGTGTCGAGTTCCGCGTCCGGGCTCACGGTACCGGTCTCCAGCGCCGCGGCGACAGTGAACGGCTTGATCACCGAACCCGGCTCCAGGGTGTCGGTGACGGCGCGGTTCCGGGTCAGTGACAGATCCAGCCGCACCCGGTTGTTCGGGTTGAAACCCGGCTGGTTCACCAGCGCGAGAATGTCGCCACTGAGCGCGTCGATCAGCACCGCCGAACCGCCGCGCGCCTCGTGTGCCTGCACCGCGGCCTTCAGTTCGCGATAGGCGAGATACTGCAGACGCTGGTCGATGGTGAGACGCAGGTCGTGACCATCGCGGGCCGCGCGGATCGCGGCGACGTCCCGGATCTTCTGCCCGTGACGGTCGCGGAGCACCCGTTTCGCACCAGGCGTTCCGGAGAGCCAGCCATCGAATGCCAGTTCCATTCCCTCCTGGCCACGCTCGTCGATGTCGGTGAATCCGACGATGTGTGCCGCGGCCTCGCCGTGCGGATAGTAGCGGCGGAATTCCCGCATCAGCGCGACGCCGGGCACACCCAGCGCGGTGACCTGCCGCGCCTGCTCCGGAGGCAGATGACGCCTGAGGTAGACGAACTCTCGGTCGGCCCGTGTCTCGACTCGGGCCCGGAGCACCGCAGGCTCGAGCTCCAGCACCCGCGCCAGATCGGGCAGCCTTTCCGCCGCACCCAGCAGCTCGCCCGGATGCGCCCAGACGGTCTCCACCGGACCCGAGATCGCCAGGGGCTCGCCGTTGCGGTCGGTAATCATCCCCCGATGCGCCGGCTCCACGATGGTGCGGACCTGACGCGCTTCGCCCTGACCCTGCAGGAATTCCTGCTTGAGCACCTGCAGATCCATCGCCCGGAGCACCAGCATCGCGGTGAACACGAGCAGCGCCGCCACGAGCACCTTCAGGCGCCAGTGGCTGACCTCGCGTTTCAGCGCGCCCATCCGCCGCCTCCGATGTAGATGATCCGCTCCGGTCCGAGACGAACCATGTCGAGGCGCTCCCGAGCGGCGGTCTCGATCCTGGCCTGTGTCGCCCAGGTGGCCTGTTCGAGCTGCAGCTGTGTCCACTCCAGATTCAGCGCGTCGCGCTGCTGCAGCCCCGACTGGTGTTCGATGAAGGCCTGCCGCGCCTCGTGACGCGCAACGACGACGCCGATGGCCGACGCAAAGACGAGCGCCGCAAGCACGGCCTGCAGGATCAGCATCCGGCTCACGGGTTCTTCTCCGCGATCCGCATCACCGCGGAGCGTGCACGCGGGTTGCGCTCGCATTCCCGCGGATCGGGCCGCACCGGCTTGCCCACCACCCGGAGCGGGGGTGTCGTGGCCACCGGCTCCAGCGGCAGACCGCGCGGCAGTCGCGTCCCGGGAGTTTCCGCGCGCCCCTGAAAGGCACGCTTGACCATGCGATCCTCGAGCGAGTGAAAACTGATCACCACCGCCCGCGCCCCCGGCCTGAGGACCCCGGGAATGGTCTGCAGCCAGATCCGCAGTTCCCCGAGTTCGTCATTGGCCAGGATGCGGAGAGCCTGGAAGGTTCGGGTCGCCGGATGCCGGCCGGGCTCGCTGCGCGGCACCGCGCGGCGCACCAGTTCCGCCAGCTGGGCGGTGCGGGTGATCGGGGTACTGCGCCGGGCGGCGACGATCGCGCGGGCGATACGGCGGGAGTAGCGCTCCTCGCCCAGCGTAAAGAGGGTGTCGGCAATCGACGTTTCGTCGGCCCGGTTGAGCCACTCGCTGACCGGGGCACCCGCACCCGGGTCCATGCGCATGTCCAGCGGACCGTCCTTCTGAAAACTGAATCCGCGCGACGACTCGTCGAGCTGCGGCGAGGAGACCCCGAGGTCCAGCAGCACCCCGTCGACCCCGTCTTCGGGCCAGTGTTGCTGAACCGTCTCAGCCATGCGCGAAAAGCGCTCCCTGGTAAAGGTGAACCGGGGATCGTCCGACAACCGTCGGGCCGCCTCGTGAGCGGCCGGGTCGCGGTCCATTGCCAGCAGTGCACCCTGGGGCCCCAGCCGGGAGAGAATGGCCCGGCTGTGCCCGCCACGGCCGAAGGTGCCATCCACATAGCGGCCGTCGGGCTGCAACGCGAGGCCCTCCAGCACCGCCTCGAGCAGCACCGGGATGTGCGGGTCGCTGTCCATGGGTGTCAGAGCGCGATGGATTCGAGCGCTTCGCTGAGTGCATCATCCGCATCCTCCCCGAACCAGAGTTCGCGGTTGCGGGACCAGGTGTCCTCGTCCCAGATTTCGAACTTGTTCCCCTGCCCGACCAGCACGACCCGCTTCGACAGGCCCGCGAACTCGCGCAGTGGCGGCGGCAACAGCAGACGCCCCTGCCCGTCGAGGTCGCACTCCGTCGCGTGCCCCACCAGCAGACGCTGCAGCTTGCGCACGTGGGAATTGATGTTCGGGCGCGACATCAGGGCCTGTTCGATGCGCTCCCAGTCCGGTGCCGGATACAGAAGCAGGCACCCGTCCCGATCGACGGTGATCACCATGTGGCCGTTGCAGCCCTCTGTGAGGGCGTCACGGTAGCGCGCGGGTACGGCGATGCGACCCTTCGCGTCCACGCTCAGCTGGCTGACCCCTCGGAACATAGCGTGCCTCGACGGGGACCCACTTGTCCCCACGCTCCCCCACTTTCCGACACTATATGGACCGCCAACACCACCCGTCAAGCAAAAAGTACAATGATCGGAAAAAAATAAGCGTTCACCGACAACGACTTACGCCCACGGAACATCGCGAGGGCAAGCGCCGCGAAAGTGCATAAAAAGCGGAGTCTTGGACGGCTAACTTAAGAGTCCACTTGAGCTCCGGGAATGGCCGCGGAAACGGGATGGGTCCCGGTGGGGCGCAAGGTGGGGGGAAGTGGGAGCCGGCCTGTAAGCCGGGTTCTGTCGGGGACCGTCATTCCTCTGGGACGCCTGTCACCAGGCGCCTCGAGCAGCCTACCCGGGTGCGATGCGGGCCACATCATGGCACCCCTATTTGGCCTTGCTCCGGACGGGGTTTGCCCTGCCACGCACTGTTGCCAGGCGCGCGGTGCGCTCTTACCGCACCATTTCACCCTTACCTGTGGACCGAACGCTGCCGGCCCCATCGGCGGTATCTTTTCTGTGGCACTTTCCGTCGGCTTGCGCCGCCCAGGAATTACCTGGCGTCCTGCCCTGCGGAGCCCGGACTTTCCTCCACGCTTGCGCGCAGCGACGATCCGGCCGACTCCCACCTTTCCTTTTACGCGCCGCAGGGCCCGGACGCAACCGGTGGCGGGGCGCCGGTGGCAGGTGCTACGACGCCGTGTCGTCGGAAGCGAGTTCGAGGGCACGGGCGTACAGGCGGTTGCGCGCGACACCGGTGATCGTGGTTGCCAGTTTCACGGCCTGCTTCAGCGGCACCTCGGCAACCAGCGCAGCCAGTACGCGCTCAGCCTCGTCTCCGATACCGGCGTCGCTGCCGGCATTCCGGGAGGGCTGGCCCGGAGCAATCACCAGCACGAACTCGCCCCGGGTCCGGTTCGCGTCCAGGTCAAGCCATGCCGGCAGCATTGACGCCGGGCCGAAGAAGTGCTCCTCGAAGTGCTTGGTCATTTCCCGCGCGAGGAAAATCCCCCGCTCGGGGGCAAGCCCGGCCAGATCGGCCGCGGTATCCCGGACCCGGTGCGCGGACTCGAAGCAGACCACGGTCACGGGGTGGGCGAGCAGCGATCCGAGACGTTCGCGGCGGGCGGCACCGGAGGCGGGCAGGAAGCCCTCGAAGCAGAAGCGGTCGGAGGGCAGACCCGCCACGGAAAGCGCCGCAAGCGCGGCACCGGGACCGGGCACCGGCAGTACCTCCAGACCCGCCTCGCGGCAGGCCCTCACCAGCCGGAACCCGGGGTCGGAAAGCAGGGGTGTGCCAGCGTCCGACACCAGAGCGATGTCCTGACCCTGCCACAGGCGCTCGACGAGGCCCGGCACCCGGGCCGCTTCGTTGTGCTCGTGCAGGCTCAGCAGGGGCGATGGTATCCCCAGCCGGGACAGCAGGCGGCCGCTGTGGCGTGTATCCTCCGCCGCGATCAGGTCGACATTTGCCAGCACCTGGCGGGCGCGGGGCGCCAGGTCCTCGAGATTGCCGATCGGCGTCGCGACCACCCAGAGTTTCCCCGGTCGCGTTGACAGCGTGTTGCGCTCTTTCAATACTGACTGCCTCTCATCGCTTCAAGAACCCGTCGTGACTCTAACCCACAGCACCCTCTCCGCGCGCGCAGGCCTGACGGCGCGGATCCTGTTGGCCGGGTGCGCTGGCATCCTGCTCGCCGCTTGTGCCGCGCCGCGTCCGGCACCGCCGCCCGAAGCGCCCGATCCCGAGGTGAGGGAGATCAGCCCCGAGGCGCGGGCCGGGAACCTGCTGATCGAGGCCGAGGCCACCCCGGATCCGGCGCCCGCGCGCACCGCGATCGACGCGGTGCTGGGACTGGAAGAACCGGCGGGTGACGCGGTGCTGCGCGCGAACTGGCTCTGGACGCTGTTGCCGGACGACGGCCGCGGCACGCTCGCCGACCGTTACCGTGGCGCGCGTCTTGCGGTCCTGCTCGGGGATTCCGGGCTGGCACTGGAGCGTCTGCCGCCGATCGATGAGTCGCCGGACACCGCACTCTACCGGGACGCGCTGGCACTGCACGCGGAGTTGCTGACGACGCACGGCCCGGCGCTGGAGGCCCTGCTGGCCCGGGTCGAGCTGGACCCTTACCGGATCGACCGGCCGGAGCTGCAGAGCGCGAATCAGCGGGCGATCTGGCGGCTGCTCGCGGCCCTGGATTCGGCGCAGATCCGGCAGCTCGACAGGCTCGAGGATCCCGAACCGATCGCTGGATGGATCGAACTGTTCCGGGCCGTCCGAGGGGCCGGTACCGATCCCGACGCGTTCACCGAGGCGGTCGCCCACTGGGAGCGCGAGCACCCCCGGCACCCGGGCCAGGCCCTGCTGCCGGAACTGCGCGACACATTGCAGCAGGCGATCGAGCCCCCGGCACGGGTTGCGGTGCTGCTGCCGTTGAGCGGGCCCCTGGCGGATCTGGGCAATGCCCTGCTCGAGGGCATCGCTGCCCGGTTCTACCAGTCCCGTGACATGGCCGGTTCCCTGCTGGTCTTCGATACCGCGGGCCAGGAAGATCTTGCGGATGCGGCCTACCGCAATGCCCTGCAGCAGGGAGCGGACCGGGTGATCGGCCCGCTGGTGCCGGAGGCGGTAGACAGGGTCGCGACGATCGATTCCGGCGTGCCCACACTGCTGCTGAACCATCCGCCCGGAACATTGGCCGCCCCCTTCTGGGTGCTGTCGCTGTCGCCCGAGGATGACGCCCGCGCGGTGGCGGAGCGCGCGCGCGGACTCGGCAACGACCGGGCGCTGGTACTGGTGCCCGAGGGTTCCTTCGGCGATCGCGTCGCCGGCGCCTTCAGGGACGCCCTCGAACGGCAGTCCGGGCGCGTGACCGCGGAACACCGCTTCGAGGCACGCTCACCGGAGATCAATACCCGCATCGGGACCGCGCTCGGGATCGACGCCAGCGAACAGCGCATCCAGCGAGTACGCCGCCAGACACGACTGGAACTGGAGGCCGACGCCCAGGTTCGGGGTGACATCGACATGATCTTCATCGCCGGACCGGCGGCCGATCTGCGACTCGTCGTACCGCACCTTCACTACCACAGGGCCAGCAGGCTGCCGATACTGGCGACCTCGCATGTATACGAGGGTCGGCCGCAGGCAGACCGGGACCGCGACCTGAGCGGAATCCGTTTCCCCGATGCGCCGTGGCTGCACCCCGCCCTGAACCCCGAACCGGAGCTGCTCGCCGAACTGGCCTCGACGGAAGAGATCGAGACCACCGCATCGCGCCTGCCACGGTTCGCGGCACTGGGGATCGACGCGATGGACGTCGCTTCGGGGCTGTCGCTCTACCTGCGTGCACCCCATCTCGAGGTGAACGGCGTGGCCGGCACCTGGCGGCAGCACCCGCCGACGCGGAACTGGTTGCGGCAACCGGCCTGGCTCGAGTTCCACGATGGGCTGGCGCGACCGGCGCCGATGCAAGTGATCGAGCAGCGGGAGGACTGATGGCCCTGCCCGTCGAACAGGGCCGTGTGGCCGAGGACGGTGCCGAACGGTTCCTGACGCGCCAGGGCCTGCGCGTGATCGATCGCAACTTCCGCCGGCGCTTCGGCGAGATCGACCTGATTGCCCGGGAGGATGACGTGCTCGTCTTCGTCGAGGTGCGCAAGCGCAGCCACAGGGGTTTCGCGGATGGCGCGGAAAGCATCACCCCGCGGAAGCGGCAGCGCCTCCTGCGCACCGCCGAGGCCTACCTGCAGCAGCGGCGCTGGCGCGGACCGGTACGCTTCGACGTGATCGTGCTGGACGCCAGCGATCGGATCGAGTGGCTGCAGGACGCGATCCAGGCGGACTGGTGATGACCCCTCTGCAGCGGGAACTGGAACGTCTGCTACCCCCGCAGGACCGCCTGCTGGACCCGGCCGACTGCTGGGCCTACGGCGCCGACAATTCCCGCCTGCACGCGCCGCCCGACGCGGTGGCCTTTGTCACCGACGAGCGGATGGCGGTGGAACTGGTGCGGCTCTGCCGGAAATTGCGCAGCCCGCTGGTGGTGCGCGGCCGCGGCACCGGCACCACGGGCGCAGTGGTGCCGGTGGCGGGCGGCCTGGTGATCTCGATGGAACGCATGAACCGGATCGTGGAGATCGATCCGGACAACCGCTGGCTGGTCGCGCAGCCCGGCGCCACCAACACCGAGGTGCAGGAGGCTGCGGGCGAGTACGGATTCTTCTGGCCGCCCGACCCCACCAGCAGCGCCTACTGCACCATCGGCGGCAACCTGGCCTGCAATGCGGCCGGGCCACGCGCAGTGAAATACGGCACGCCCCGGGACAACACGCTGGGCCTGGCTGCCGTCGCCGGTACCGGGGACCCGCTGCGCACCGGCGTGTACACGACCAAGGGCGTTGTCGGCTACGACCTGACTCGTCTCCTGATCGGCTCCGAGGGAACCCTTGCCCTGCTGACCGAGGCCACACTGCGGCTGACGCCGCTGCCCGAGACGCGGCAGCTGATGCAGGCCGTATATACCAGCATGACCGCAGCGGCGGCAGCGGTCGCGAGGATCATGGCGCAGCCGGTTACCCCCTGCGCGCTCGAGTTCATGGACGCCGGGGCGATCGGGATGATCCGTGGTTATGCGGACACCGAACTGCCCGAGGAGGCGGGTGCGCTGCTGATGATCGAGGTCGATGGCTCGCAGGCCCAGATCGGGCTCGCGGCGGACGCGGTCCGCCGGGCCGCCGGCGGCAGCGGCTGCCTGGGCATCGAGGTCGCCACCACCACCGGGGATGCCGAACGTCTCTGGCGGACCCGCAAGGCGTTGTCTCCGGCCCTGCGCAATGTCGCTCCAAAGAAGATCAACGAGGACGTGGTCGTCCCGGTATCGAGGATTCCGGCACTGATTGACGGTCTGCAGGACCTGAGCCGCCGGCACGGAATTACGATCGTGAACTTCGGCCACGCCGGCAACGGCAACATCCACGTGAATCTGCTGGTCGACCCGGAGGACCCGGCGCAGATGCGCTCGGCCGAGGCCTGCCTCGACGGGGTCTTTGCGCTGGTGCTGGAGCTGCGGGGCACACTCTCGGGCGAACACGGGATCGGGCTGGTGAAAAAGGCGTTCGTGCGCCGTGAGCTGGACCCGGTGGCGCTGGAACTCATGCGCGGACTGCAGCGTGTCTTCGATCCCGACGGAATCATGAATCCGGGCAAGAGTCTTCCCGATGCCGCGGCTACTTGACGACCTTCAGGCTCGGGCCCTTGCGTTTCCCGGGCTTCGCGGCGGGATCCGCCTCTTCGCGTTCACCGCCGGGGCCCGTCCCTGAACTCTCGCCGGATTCGACCTCACCACCGGGCTCGCTGCCAAACATCATGCCCTGGCCGTTCTCCCGGGCGTAGATCGCAAGCACCGCGCCGACGGGCACACTGACCTGCATCGGCTTTCCGGCGAAGCGGGCGGAAAAGGCGATCCACTCGTTGCCGATCTCCAGCCCCTGCACCGCGGCAGGCCCGATATTCAGCGTGATTTTGCCGTCCTGGACGAATTGAGTGGGGACCACCACCCCGGCCCGGGTGGCGTCGACCAGCAGGTGTGCGGTCAGGCCGTTGTCGCTGATCCAGTCCAGCAGTGCGCGCAGCAGGTAGGGGCGTGACGAGGTCATGCTCATTCCCGCAGTTCCCGCTCCGTATCGGTCAGGCTGAGCTGGAAGGACTCCCTCCCGCAGACGCGATCGGCGTAGAGCTGGATCGACCGCGGCAGGCTGTCGAGCGCGATTCCTGCGGAGGGCAGGCGCCACATGACCGGGGCGATGGCGCTGTCGACGATGCTGAACTCGTCGCTGAGAAAATAGGGCTTCAGGTCGAAGATCTCGGTGGCGTTCAGCAGGCTCTCGCGCAGCATCTTGCGGGCCTTGGTCAATCCCGCGCCACTGGATTGCGCGATCAGATCCATGCCGGCATACCAGTCCCGCTCAACGCGGTAGAGCGCAAGACGCGCGGCCGCCCGCGACACCGGATCGACCGGCATCAGCGGCGGGTGCGGGAAGCGCTCGTCCAGGTATTCGGTGATCACGTGCGTGCCGTACAGCGCGAGATCACGGTCGACCAGCGTCGGGACCTCGTTGTAGGGGTTCAGGTCGGAGAGGTCCTCCGGCATGTCGTCCGGCGCCAGGTTGACCACATCGATGGCGATGTCCTTCTCCGCCAGGATGATCCGTATGCGGTGGCAGCGCACGCAGTCGTGGGCCGAGAAGAGGGTCATCACTGAACGTCGGTTGGCGACAAGCGCCATGGCTTTCTCCCAATGCCGCGAGACACGCGGAGTGGTGCGGAAACTGGGAACCGGGCGGGTCCCGATTGGGAATCACCGCCCGGTCCGGGCCCTAGTGGGCCACGCGGAAAATTCGGTAACAGATCGCTTCGCCAGAAGCGCCGGTGCTGCGTTGGGCAAGTTTGAAACAGGATGGCTATTCCGGCACTTGCCCGCCTTGCTCCGGCACTTCTGGCTGTGCTCCATAGTCACCGAACTTCCCGCATGGCCCACTAGTGTACGTCTTTCCAGTATTCCTTTTTCAACAGGTAGGCGAGTCCCAGGAACACGAACAGAAACGCCAGTACATACATGCCGATCCGCTGCCGTTCGATCTGCATGGGTTCACCGAGGTAGGAGAGGAAGGTCACGAGGTCGCGGATCGCCCGGTCGAACTCGGGACCGCTCATGCTTCCGGCCTCGACCACGCGCAGGCGCGCCTCGCCATTTGTACCGACCTGCTTCTCCTGCCAGCCCTGCAATTCCCACAGCGGATTTGGCATTCCGACATTCTCGTAGACCACATTGTTCACGCCCAGAGGGCGCGCATCGTCGAGATAGAAGCTGCGGAGGAAGGTGTAGAGCCAGTCCTCGCCGCGCACCCGGGCCACGAGCGTGAGATCCGGCGGTTCGACGCCGAAGGCCTCCTCGCCGTACTCGGGGGTCATCGCATTGGTGATCAGCGCGCCGGGCCCGGTGAGTTCACCTTCCTCGTCGGTGGTGAAGATCATCGATTCGATGACCTGATTTTCGGTGAGGCCGAGATCCCGCCCGACGCGGTTGTAGCGCATGTACTGCACCGAATGACAACCAATGCAGTAGTTGAAGTAGAGACGCGCGCCGCGCTGCAGCGCGGCCTGGTCGGTCACGTCCACCGCCACGCGGTCAAGCGGGACCGAAGGGCCGGCTGCCTGCAGGGAAACGGGACCCATCGCCAGCACAGTCAGAGAGAGAATGACGATCAACGGTTTCATCAGGCGGTCACCCTTTCCGGAACGGGACGGTCTCGCCCCAGGCTGCGCGCAAAGAGGGGCACGACCATGGTGACGAACAGGTAGGCGGTCGGGAGCAGCCAGGCGGTCAGCAGCAACTGGGCGTTGGCCGGGTCGAAGCGCGTGTAGTCGTAGAAGGAATAGATCCCGACCAGCAGCACGAAGGACACCAGGGTGAAGACCGCGGACCGCTCCTTGCTGTGAAACCACAGCAGCCAGAAGAACAGGAAGTACATCACCGCGAAACGCAGCGTCAACTCACCGTACAGCGCGGTCACCTGCTGCAACCCCAGGTAGCCGAGGAATACGAAGGTCACGACGAAGACCGCGAGGTTGAGCTTGTGCGCGGAGGAACGGTACCGGATGGACTTGACCGGGTTGCGGTCGATCCAGGGCACGAAGAACAGGATCACCACCGCGGCGCCCATCGCGACCACGCCGAGGAAGGGATCCGGCACCGCGCGCAGCACCGAGTAGAACGAGGTGAAGTACCAAACCGGCGGAATCAGATCGGGCGTGACCAGCGGATCCGCCGGGATCATGTTCGCGGGTTTCAGGAACAGCCCGCCCATCTCCGGTGCGAAAAAGACCACCGCGAAGAAGGCGATCAGGAAGACGCCGACCCCGACCAGGTCCTTCACCGTGTAGTAGGGGTGGAAACGGATGCCGTCGCGCGGCACGCCGTTTTCGTCCTTGTTCGCCTTGATCTCGACACCATCGGGGTTGTTCGAACCCACTTCGTGCAGCGCGATGATGTGCGCAACGATCAGCAGCAGCAGCACCAGCGGCAGCGCGATCACGTGCAGCGCGAAGAAGCGGGTCAGGGTCGCATCGGAGAGCAGGAAGTCGCCCCGGATCCAGGTGACCAGGTCCGGACCGATGTAGGGGATGGTCGCGAAGAGGTTCACGATCACCTGTGCGCCCCAGTACGACATCTGGCCCCAGGGCAGCAGGTAACCGGCGAAGGCCTCGGCCATCAGCACGATGTAGATCAGAACACCGAAGATCCAGATCAGCTCGCGCGGCTTCTTGTACGACCCGTACAACAGCGCCCGGAACATGTGCAGATAAACGACCACGAAGAAGAACGAAGCGCCGGTCGAGTGCATGTACCGGATCAGCCAGCCCCACTCCACGTCGCGCATGATGTATTCCACCGACGCGAAGGCCAGTTCGGCGTCGGGCTTGAAAAACATCGTGAGGAAAATGCCGGTGACGATCTGGATGACCAGTACCAGCAATGCGAGCGAGCCGAAGTAGTACCAGAAGTTGAAGTTCTTGGGCGCGTGGTATTGCGCGAGGTGTTCGTTCCAGAGCTGCGACAGGGGAAAACGGGCGTCCACCCAGCCCAGCACCCCGCCCTGGATCTTGTCAGCGGTGTTTCCGGCCATTACGCAGTGCCTCCATCCGGATCTTCGCCCACCAGGATCACGTCATCGCTCAGATAGTGATGCGGGGGCACCTCAAGGTTCAGTGCTGCCGGCATGTTGCGGTAGACGCGCCCGGCCATGTCGAATCGAGAACCGTGACATCCGCACAGCCAGCCGCCTGCCCAGTCGGCGCCCATCTCCGCGGCACCGATCTCCGGCCGGTAGGTTGGCGAGCAGCCCAGATGCGTGCACAGGCCGATCAGCACCACGATCTCCGGATCGATCGAGCGGTGAGGATTTCGCGCGTACTCCGGTTGCTGGGCGACCTGCTCGGAATCCGGGTCGCGGAGACGGTCGCGGATCCCGGGGAGCAGATCCAGCATTTCCGGCGTGCGCCGCACCACCCAGACGGGACGGCCCCGCCAGCCGACACTGATGCGCTGGCCCGGCTCGATCTGTGATACGTTGACCTCCACCGGGGCCCCGGCAGCCTGAGCACGCGCGCTCGGTTGCAGTGAGGCCACGAAGGGAGCGGCCAGCGCCACCACCCCCGCACCGCCGACCACCGAAGTCGCTGCCACCAGGAAGCGGCGGCGACCTCGACTCACGCCTTCGTTTGCCATTGTTGGTCTCTCCAGCTGCTGTATCGCTTTCACTGCACGTTGGCGGCTGCGGGGCGGGGGCCGGGAAATCCGGCAGCGAGTCCTGCGCGCCATCGTGGCGCCCTCTGCGGGGCTGCGTAATCCAATAGAATTCCTTAAAACGCTAATGGGGTCAACCCGAGGCCCGGTGGGGTCAAAGCCCTCGTTCCACGGTTTCTGGCCCGGTCAGTCTGACCCGCCCGCGGATCACCAGTTCGGATCGCTCAGGCCGGGTTGGGTATATCCACGAAACAGTGACCGACCCCGAAGTGTTCGGCGCACCAGGCGCCGAGGGCGCGGGGTCCGTAACGCTCGGTTGCGTGGTGCCCGGCGGCGAAGTAGTGCACGCCGAGCTCGCGCGCCTCGTGGGTGGTCTGCTCCGAGATCTCGCCGCTGATGAAGGCGTCAACCCCATGCCTGGCGGCGGTGGTGAGCATCGACTGCGCCCCTCCGGTGCACCAGGCCAGACGCCGCACCGGGTGCGGACCCCCTTGGACCCAGGTCGGCTGGCGCCCGAGGACCGTGCCGATCCGTGCCGCGAATTGCTCCGCCGGGCAGACTTCCGGGAGTCTTCCGATCAGCCCGATGCCGTCCGGGCGCAACGGCCCCTCCTGCACCAGGCCGAGCTCGAGCCCGAGCTGCGCGTTGTTGCCAAGCTCCGGGTGTGCATCCAGCGGGAGATGGTAGGCGACGAGGTTGATCTCGTGCTGCAGCAAGGCGTGCAGCCGCTGGCGCTTCATCCCCACCACGGGCTGCGGCTCGCCACGCCAGAAATAGCCGTGGTGCACAAGGATCAGGTCGGCCTGCTGCTCGATCGCGGCCCGGATCAGCGCATGAGAGGCAGTGACGCCGCTGACGACATGCCGGATTTCCGGACGCCCCTCCACCTGCAGCCCGTTGGGGCAATAATCCTCGAAGCGCCCCGGTTCCAGCTCCCGGTCGAGTGCGTCGAGAAGGGTGTCACGATCGATTGCGGCCGGCATCGGGACCTCGGGAATCGGAGTGCCGCAACGCCCGGAAACAGCAGGTGTACAGGCACGTGAGACGGATTGACAGTACTATAGGGAACATGGTGAAGCTTTCACGTTTCCTGCTGCAAGCAGCCCTGGCCGGCATCGCGGTCGCACTGGTGATCGCGCTGTTCTTCCCCGGGCTGCTCGACGGCGACCGCGGTACAACCGCTGTCGTGCCACCTCCGGCCGAACCCCGGCAGGCGGTGCAGGGCCCGATCTCCTATGCGCCCGGAGTGGCCCGGGCCGCGCCGGCGGTGGTGAACATCATGACCTCGCGCACGATAGAGGTTCCGCACCCGCTGACCGGCGAACCCGAAGTCGACCGGTTCTTCCGGGATCCGCCCCACGGACTCCGCGACCGCGAACAGGCCAGCCTCGGCTCCGGCGTGATCATGACCCCGAACGGGCACATCCTGACCAACCATCATGTGATCGAGCAGGCCGAGGCCATCGCGGTGGTGCTCGCTAACGGGGATGCCCACCCCGCCGCGATCATCGGCATCGACGCGGAGACCGACCTCGCGGTCCTGCGCATCGCTGCCACGGAGGTCACCGCAGCCAGCGTCGGGCAATCCCGGGACCTCGAGGTCGGCGACGTCGTGCTGGCCATCGGCAACCCGTTCGGGGTGGGCCAGACGGTCACCCAGGGAATCGTCAGCGCCACCGGCCGGACCGAGTTGGGCATCAACCTCTTCGAGGACTTCATCCAGACGGACGCGGCGATCAACCCGGGGAATTCCGGCGGTGCGCTGATCAACGCCCTGGGTGAACTGGTTGGCATCAATACCGCGATCTTCACCCGCTCCGGCGGCTCCCACGGCATCGGCTTCGCGATCCCGGTGGACCTCGCGCGCGACGTGATGAACGAGATCATCGAAACAGGCTATGTGGCGCGCGGCTGGCTGGGCATCGAGGTGCAGGCGATGGACCGCGCCCTGGCCGAATCCTTCGGCCTCGAACGACCCCGCGGTGTCCTGATCGCCGGCATCCTGAACGGCGGACCCGCGGGGCGGGCCGGTCTGCAGCCGGGGGACGTGATCGTCGGGCTGGACGGCCAGCGCGTGGACAATGCTCGCGAGGCGCTCAACGCGATCGCCCGCAAGCGACCCGGCGAGCGTATCGAGATCGAGGCACTGCGGGACGGAGAGACGCTGCAACTCGAGGCCACCGTGGACCAGCGCCCCGTCTGAGCCGCGCAAGCAGGTCAGTCGGCGTCCCGCAGCGCCTCGCCCAGCGCCGCGAGGAAGGCGTCGTTCTCGCCGGGAGTGCCCACGGTGACGCGCAGGTGGTCGGCGAGTACCCCTCCCGCGCGCCCAATGTCCTTGATCAGGATGCCCGCGTCCAGCAGCGAATCGAACACCGCACGTCCCCATCCGTTCGCAACCTCGAACAGGATGAAATTGGCCTCGCTCGGCACCACCCTGCGCACGGCCGGGAGCGACCCCAGCGCCGCGGCGATCCGCGAGCGCTCCTGGCGCAGCAGTTCCGACTGACGCTCCAGCATCCCGCCGTGTTCAAGCGCGAACAGGACCGAGCGTTGCGTCAGCGTGTTCACGTTGTAGGGCAGGCGCAGACGGTCCAGCGCGTCGATCCATTCAGGGGAGGCGGCCAGGTAGCCGAGCCTCAGACCCGCGAGCCCGAGCTTCGACAGTGTGCGCATCACCATCAGGCCCGTTGGCGAACCAGCCCGGGGAAGGAAGCTGTGGCTCGCGAAGGGGGCATAGGCCTCGTCGATCACCGTGACGCCAGGGTTGGCCGCGACCAGTTCCGCGATGACCGCCGGGTCGTACAGCCGGCCGGTCGGGTTGTTCGGAAAGGCCAGGAACAGCAGTGCCGGTCGTTCCCGCTCCAGCACACGCAACAATGCCGGCACGTCCAGGTCGAAGTCGGGCGCGAGCGGCACGCCGACAAAGGGGACCCCGGCGGCGCGCGCGAGCACCTCGTACATCACGAAGGTGGGCACCGGCGACACCACCGGCCGGCCGCTGCCCTGGACGGCGGTGATCAGGATCTGGATCAGTTCGTCGGAACCGTTGCCGAGCAGACACCCGGCCCCCGCCGGCACGCCGTGCGCGGCACGGAGGGCCGCGGTCACGTCTTTTCCGACGGGATCGGGGTAGCGGTTCAGCTCGACCCCCCGCAGGGCCTCGAGCCACGCCGCCTCGAGTTCGCCGGGCCAGGGAAAGGGGTTTTCCATCGCGTCGAGCTTGACCAGCCCGGCGGCATCCGCGACCGCGTAGGCGGAGCGCTCCAGCACCTCGGGTCGCATCAGGTCGGACGGACGGGTCATGCCCGTCTGCCCCTGCTGCTGGCGGCCTGCCTATTCACCGCGCATTTCAGCGGAGCGTGCATGCGCGACCAGGCCTTCGCCGCGCGCGAGCACCGAGGCCGTGCGCCCGAGGTCGGCGGCGCCCGCCGGCGAGCACTGGATGATGCTGGTGCGCTTCTGGAAATCGTAGACGCCCAGCGGCGAGGAGAAACGAGCGGTGCGCGAGGTCGGGAGCACGTGGTTCGGCCCGGCGCAGTAGTCGCCCACGGCCTCGCAGGTGTAACGGCCCATGAAGACCGCACCCGCGTGACGCAGCCCGGCGTCGAGCAGGCTCCGGGGGTCGGACACCGAGAGCTCCAGGTGCTCGGGCGCGATGCGGTTGGCCACCTCGACCGCCTCCTCCATGTCCCGGACCCGGACCAGTGCGCCGCGAGCACCGAGGCTGGCCCGGATGATCTCCGCGCGCGGCATCTCCCCCAGCAACCGGTCCATCGCCTCGGCGACGCGGTCCAGGAAGGCCGCATCCGGAGACAGCAGGATCGACTGCGCCTGCTCGTCGTGTTCGGCCTGCGAGAAGAGGTCCGCCGCGACCCATTCGGGATCGGTCTGCCCGTCGCAGACCACCAGGATCTCCGACGGGCCGGCGATCATGTCGATGCCGACGGTGCCGAAGACCTCGCGCTTGGCCGCCGCGACGAAGATGTTGCCCGGACCGACGATCTTGTCCACCGCCGGCACTGTCTGCGTCCCGTAGGCGAGCGCCGCCACCGCCTGCGCCCCACCGAGAGTAAACACGCGGTTCACGCCGGCGATCGCCGCGGCCGCCAGCACCATGTCGTTCAACTCGCCGTCGGGTGCCGGGACCACCATCACCAGCAGCGGCACACCGGCGACCTTCGCCGGAACCGCATTCATCAGCACCGATGAGGGGTAGGCAGCCTTGCCTCCGGGTACGTACAGGCCGACAGACTCGAGCGGCGTGATCCGCTGCCCGAGCAGCGTGCCGTCCGGTTCCTCGATCACCCAGTCCTGCATGCGCTGGTGCTCGGCATAGCGACGGATGCGCACCGCCGCCGTCTCCAGCGCCTCGCGCTGGATGGCCGGGATGCGTTCCAGTGCCTGGTTCAGGCGTTCCGGCGGGACTTCCATCTCGCTGGCACTGCGCAGTGGCAGACGGTCGAAACGCTCCGTATAGCGGAGCAAGGCCGCGTCACCCTCGCTACGCACCGCTTCCAGGATCTCGTCCACGATGGCGCGCACTCCGTGGTCGGCCACCGACTCCCACTCCAGCAGGCGGTCCAGTTCGCTCCAGAAACCCTCGTCCCGGCTGTCGAGGCGCTTGATCTCAGGCATGGCTGCTGACTCCCATCACGATCGGGTGAACGGCCCCGGGGCCGCCCGGAAACGAAAGATCATGCAAATATCCCGCAATTACCTGTCCCCTGCCCGCTCCCGCAGGCGGAAGAGGGAGATACCGTGCGCGCCTTGCGCGGCCCTCGGTTCATCGGCGCTCGCGGCGGCGGCGCGCGGCGGCTGCCAGCACGCCCAGCGCGACCTCGGAGTCGCCCCAGCCCATGCAGGCATCGGTGATGCTCTGCCCGTACACCAGCGGTCTGCCCGCCACGATATCCTGCCGCCCGGCCTGCAGGTGGCTCTCCAGCATCACGCCGACGATGCGCCGGTCCCCGTTGCCGACCTGGTCGGCGACGGTACGCACCACGTCGACCTGCCGTGCCGGGTCCTTGCGGCTGTTGGCATGGCTGCAGTCCACCATCACCGCCTCCGGCAGTCCCGACGCCTGCAGCTGACCGCAGGCCCCCGCGATGTTCTCGGCATCGTAATTGGGCTGCCGTCCGCCGCGCAGAATGATGTGGCAATCCCCGTTGCCGGCGGTGGAGAAGATCGCCGAACGCCCCGCCTTGGTCATCGACAGGAAGTGATGCGGCCTCGACGCAGAGCGGATTGCGTCGATCGCGATCTGCAGACTGCCGTCGGTCGAGTTCTTGAAGCCCACCGGGCACGACAACCCCGAGGCCAGCTCGCGGTGAACCTGGCTCTCGGTGGTCCGGGCCCCGATGGCGCCCCAGGACACCAGATCGGCGATGTACTGCGGGCTGATCAGGTCGAGAAACTCGGTGGCGGCCGGCATGCCCTGCTCAGCCAGGTCCCGCAGCAGACCGCGGGCCAGGCGCAGCCCGCGGTTGATCTGGAAGCTGCCGTCGAGGTCGGGGTCGTTGATCAGGCCCTTCCAGCCCACGGTGGTGCGCGGCTTCTCGAAATAGACCCGCATCACCACCTCGAGAGCGTCGCCGAACTCCTCACGCAGCGCACCCAGTCGCCCGGCATATTCGAGCGCCGCGTCGACATCGTGGATCGAACAGGGGCCGACGACCACCAGCAGACGGTCGTCTTCGCCATGCAGAATGCGGTGGATCGCGGCGCGGGCGGCGTACACCGTCTCGGCGGCCGTGTCGGTCAGCGGGAGCTCATCGCGCACGGTGTCCGGGGGGGAGACCTCGTCGATGGACTTGATTCGCAGATCGTCGGTGGCGTAGCTCATGGTGAATCCAGTGACCTCGTCAGGCCTGTGTCAGGGCCGGCTGCAGGCCCTCGATCAGTTGTTGAATGCGGGCATGCTGCATCTTCATCGCGGCCTTGTTGACCACCAGCCGGGAACTGATCTGCGCAATCAGTTCCAGCGGCGCGAGGCCGTTGGCCTTCAGGGTGTTGCCGGTATCGACCAGGTCGACGATGTAGTCGGCCAGCCCGACCAGCGGCGCGAGCTCCATCGAGCCGTACAGCTTGATGATCTCGACCTGTCGGCCCTGCGCGGCGAAGTGGCGCTGGGTGACGTTCACGAACTTCGTTGCGATGCGCAGACGTCCGTCCCCGGGCGCGTGCCCGGGACGGCCCGCGAGCATCATGCGGCAGCGGGCGATGCCGAGGTCCAGCGGCTCGTAAAGGCCGCTTGCCCCGTGTTCCATCAGCACGTCCTTGCCGGCGACGCCGACCGCGGCCGCGCCATACTGGACGTAGGTCGGCACGTCAGTGGCCCGTACCACGACAATGCTCACGTCCGGGCGGCTGGTGCCGATGATCAGCCGGCGCGTCTTCGCCGGATCCTCCAGCGGCACGATGCCCGCGCACTCCAGCAGCGGCAGCGTCTCTTCCAGGATGCGCCCCTTCGACAACGCGATCGTCATGCCGTCGGACGCATTCACCGGGCGGGCTCCCTGCGGATCGTCGCGCCGATCTGGCGCAGCTTCTCCTCGATGCATTCGTATCCCCGGTCGATGTGGTAGATGCGATCCACCGCCGTCTCCCCCTCCGCGACCAGGCCGGCCAGGATCAGGCTGGCGGAAGCGCGCAGGTCGGTGGCCATCACCGGCGCCCCGCGCAGGGTCTCGACACCGGCGACGATCGCGGTGTTCCCCTCGATGCGGATGTCCGCACCCATGCGCTGCAGTTCCTGCGCGTGCATGAAGCGATTTTCGAACACCGTCTCGATCACCGACCCGGTACCGGAGCCCACCGCGTTGAGGGTCATCATCTGCGCCTGCATGTCGGTCGGGAAGGCCGGGAACGGCGCGGTACGCAGGTTCACGCACTTCGGTCGGCGCCCGCGCATGTCCACCTCGATCCAGTCGGGACCGGTATCGACGCGGCCGCCGGCCTCGGCCAGCTTCAGCAGCACTGCATCCAGGAGATCGGGCCGCGTGTTCTTCGTACGCACGTGGCCACGGGTCACGGCCGCCGCGACCAGGAAAGTGCCCGACTCGATACGGTCCGGCATCACCTCGTACTCGCAGCCCGACAGCCGTTCCACCCCGGTCACGCGGATGGTGTCCGTCCCCGCTCCCCGGATCTTCGCGCCCATGCGGGACAGGAAGCGGGCCAGATCGACCACTTCGGGTTCCCGCGCCGCGTTCTCGATCAGGGTCTCCCCATCGGCCAGCGTCGCCGCCATCAGCAGGTTTTCGGTGCCGGTCACCGTCACCTGGTCAAAGACGATCCGCGCGCCCTTCAGGCGGTCTGCGCGGGCGTGGATGTACCCGGCCTCCACCTCGATATCCGCGCCCATCGCCTCGAGGCCCTTCAGGTGCAGATTCACCGGACGGCTGCCGATCGCGCAGCCGCCCGGCAGCGATACCTCCGCCTCGCCGAAGCGCGCCAGCAACGGCCCCAGCACCAGGATCGATGCGCGCATGGTCTTGACCAGTTCGTACGGGGCGACGCACTCGGTCAGGGTCGTCGGATCGACCTCGATACGCATGCGCTCGTCCACGGTGAGCGTCACGCCCATCCGGCCGAGCAGCTCCATGGTCGTGGTGACGTCCTGCAGGTGTGGCACGTTCGCGACGACCACCGGACCGTCGGCGAGCAGGGTCCCCGCCAGAATCGGCAGCACCGCGTTCTTCGCGCCGGATATGCGGACCTGCCCCTCCAGCGGGCGGCCACCGCTCACGATCAGTTTGTCCATCTGAGACTCGGAAGGGCCCCGGCGGTTACCGCGGCGCTCGAAAACCGGCGATCATAACCGAAAGCGCCCACCGCAGACCATCGAAGCGCTGACTCAACGGCGTTTCCCCGCAGCACGGCGAAGTGCCGCCCGAACCGACCACCACCGGGAGATGCTGCCAGAAAAACGGCAGATCGTCCGTGCAGGGAAGCATGCGCCGGGAAAGCCCGGGGCCCGGCTCGGGTCAGTCGCGGGTCGCCACGCCGAATACCGGCTCCAGCGCGTAAAGCTCCAGGAGCGGCTGCAGATCCTCGGGAATCGCGGCAAACCCGAGGCTCGCGCCCGAGCCCTCACGCTGGCGCCAGAACTCGACGAGCATCGCCGCACCGGCACTGTCGATCCGTGTGACGCCGGAGAGGTCGAGGGTGCCCGGCTCCGGCAGTTCGGAGAGCAGCCCGCGACCGCGCGCCATCAGCGTCTTCACGCTATTCAGGGTGACCGGACCGGACAGCCGCAGCACGTCCCCGTCGAGCACCAGCGAGGGCTCAGCCACGACCCCCCTCACCTTCCGGGACGGCCTCCTCGATCAGCGAACGGTCGCCTTCCTCGAGGCGGGCGATCAGCGCATCCAGACCGTGGCGGCCGATTTCGGTGTTGAAGGTCGAGCGGAAATTGCCCACGAAGCTCAGGCCCTCCGCTTCCACGTCGAAGACCTTCCACTCGCCGTCGACCGGACGCAGCCGGTAGTTGACGATGATATTGGGCTGCCCCCTTCCCATCTCGATCTCGGTGGAGACCACCGCCATCCGGTCGTCCTGCCGGGAGCGTCGCGGAACGACCACGACGCGCCGGTCCAGATAATCGGCCAGGCGCACGCCGTAGGCGTTGAGCAGGGTATCGCGGAAGGCCTCGGTGAAACGCTGGCGCTGTTCGGGCGTGGCGTCACGCCAGTGGCGGGCCAGGATCAGCCGGGCCATTCCGTCGATGTCGACCAGCGGCAGGACCTCTTCCTCGATGACCTCGAGGACGAAATCGGGGTCATCCTGCGCCCTGGCCTCGTCGGCGCGAAGCGTCTCCAGTACGCGGTTGATCGCGCCCTCGACGAGTTCCACCGGTTCGGCGGCGTGCAGCGGCCCCGCCGCCAGCACCAGTGCGCACAGGAGCAGCAGGCTTCCCAGCGCGGTGTGCAGTCTTTTTCTCATTGCCATTCAGCCTCCGTTGTCCGCATACGACCGCGGTTCGCTCCGGACCGTTCAATCACTCGAGAAGTTGGTGAGCACCCGGCCGATCATGTTCTCCAGCACCAGTGCCGATTGCGTGAGAAGGATCTCGTCACCGTCACTCAGCACCTCGAAGTCCCCGCCGGGCTCCAGCCCGACGTACTGCTCGCCGAGCAGGCCGGCGGTAAAGATGCTGGCCTGGGAGTCTGCGGGGAGATGATCCTGCCCGGACCGGATCGCCAGGACCACCCGGGCCTGGAAGCGCTCCGGATCATAGGCGATGTCGGACACGCGGCCGATGCGAACGCCCGACACCGTGACCGGGGCGCGCACCTTCAGGCCGCCGATGTGATCGAAGTAGGCGATCACCTCGTAGGTATCACCATCCCGGTACTCGACGATGTTGCTGACCTGGATTGCCAGGTAGAACAGCGCCGCGATGCCCAGCAGCACGAACAGGCCCACCGACATTTCCAGATAGCGCAGCTTCATTGCGTTTCCTCCGATGACATGGCCGCGTCGCGGCGACCGGTCAGGTGAACATCAGTCCGGTCAGGACGAAGTCAAGTCCGAGCACCGCCAGCGCCGAGATCACCACCGTCTGTGTGGTGGCCCGAGAGATCCCCTCGGAGGTCGGCTCGGCGTCGAAGCCCTGAAAGATCGCGATCCAGGTGACCACGAAGCCGAACACGATGCTCTTGATAACGCCGGAGAGCACGTCCTCGCGCCAGTCCGTCACCGCCTGCATCTGCGAAAAGTAGGATCCGGCGTCGACACCGAGCAATCCGACCCCGACGATATAGCCACCCATCACGCCCACCGCGCTGAACATCGCCGCCAGCAATGGCAGCGAAAGGAACCCGGCAAAGAAGCGCGGCGCGAACACCCGGCGGTAGGGGTCCACCGCCATCATCTCCATCGCCGAGAGCTGCTCGGTGGTCTTCATCAGGCCGATCTCGGCGGTCAGCGCGGAACCCGCCCGGCCCGCGAACAGAAGCGCGGTGACGACCGGACCCAGTTCACGCACGAGTGACAGGGCGACGGCACCGCCGAGGGCCTCGGTCGCGCCGAAATTGACCAGCGTGATGTAGCCCTGATACCCGAGCACCATACCGACGAAGAGGCCCGAGACCACGATGATCAGCAGCGAACGCACACCGACGGAGTAGATCTCGATCAGCGTCAGCCGAAACCTGCGCACCACGGCATCCTGCGCACTCAGGACCCGGAACAGGAAGATCGACGCGCGGCCCAGCAAGGCAAGCCAGTGCAGTCCGGAACGCCCCAGACGCGCGAGGAAGTCAGCCATTTCCGGACTCGCGGTCGCGCATCAGATCGTCGCGGTAGCTGTCGCCCGGATAGTGAAAGGGCACCGGTCCGTCCGGGCGGCCTTCGAGGAACTGTTTGCTCCACTCCGAGGCCCCCGCGCGTACCTGCTCCACCGTGCCGGCGTCCATCACGCGTCCCTCGGCGATCAGCACGACGTGATCCGAGATGTCCAGCGCCTCGACCACGTCATGGGTCACCAGCACGCTGGTCAGACCCAGGGTGCTGTTGGTGCGCTGAATCAGGGTGACGATCTGGCCCATCGTGATCGGGTCCAGACCGGCAAAGGGTTCGTCGTAGAGGATCATGTCGGGGTCCAGCGCGATGGCCCGGGCCAGCGCGACCCGCCGCGCCATGCCTCCCGAGAGTTCGGCGGGGCTCAGGTCACGCGCCGCGCGCAGCCCCACCGCCTCGAGCTTCATCAGCACCAGGTTGCGGATCAGTTCCTCCGGCAGATCGGTGTGCTCGCGCAGCGGGAAAGCGACGTTCTCGAAGACGTTCATGTCGGTCAGCAGCGCGCCGGTCTGAAACAGCATGCCCATGCGTTTGCGCAGCGCATACAGCCGTCGGGTCGACAGGCGCGCCACTTCTTCGCCGTCCACCCAGATGCGGCCGCTGTCCGGACGCAGCTGCCCTCCGATCAGCCGGAGCAACGTTGTCTTGCCGGTACCGCTGGGACCCATCACGGTGGTCACACGCCCGCGCGGCACCGTCAGCGACAGACCGTCGAAGACCACCTTGCGGCCGCGCCGGAACACGAGGTCCTCGACGACGACGTGCGGCGTATCGGCAACCCGATCGTCGTTCACCTTGCTAACGCTCCCCGAAAATCCAGCCGCTAAGTCTGCGAGCGGCCCGGGCCGCCGTCAACCTGGAGCCCGCCCACCTGCCTCCGGGAGGACTACCCGGTCGAAGCGGGCGGCCTTCTCAAGCGCTTTTCCCGCCT
>Ga0207421_10000726_pt1 | contig 42624 bp, 26 predicted proteins | sample SodLakKL_010_SED_4_FD_187542 | JGI IMG/M metagenome (GOLD analysis project Ga0207421, IMG submission 187542) | Alkaline sediment microbial communities from Lake Tanatar, Kulunda Steppe, Russia - 8KL_010_SED (SPAdes) (version 2) | ecosystem: Environmental > Aquatic > Non-marine Saline and...
CCTACGCAAGCCTTCCTGTGACCGGCCGCCACCACCGTGCGCTGGCGGATGCCGAGATGGCCGCCCACCTGACACTCTTCCTGGAACGCACGCTCGTGGAGCAGTTCCGACTGGGTGCGGCATCGTATGAGCTGCTGCAGCGGATCCAGCGGACTTCACGATCTCGGCTCTCCGAGTGTGTACGAGGATATTGTCCAGTGCCTCACCGCTGACCGCCGGCTGCAATCGAACAGGTCACAATGCTGCGGATTCGTCATGCTATTCAGAGCAGTACTGCCGCTGACTGCGGGCAACTGACGGCTGGTTGTTTTTTCAGATCTTTTTCCGAGAGATGCTACGACCCAGCCAGCCGCACCCATGGGGGCGGCTGCCCGCATCGACGATGCCCGCCGGATCTAGGACGCGGGTGACCCGATAAGCGCCAGCCTAGAGGTCGTAGCTCTTCGCCGCATGGACGCGGTGGCCCGCCGGGAACAAAGACAATATGGATCATGGCCGGCGGGTGAATTCGGTGAGCGCACTCTTCCCCGATGAGGGCTCCCAATGAGCTAAGCGAGAGCTTGATACAGACAGGTATTCTCTGTGCCGTCCAGCCTGGGGCGGCGTCTTGGAGCCCACGCAACGGGTGTTCTCCAGGTAAGAACACGAAGCCAATGAGGCCTTCAGCGCGGTCCGACTAGAAACGCGCTGCCGCGCCCGGAATAGCTAATGAACACGCGACTCATGGCGCGTGTGACGGCAACATGGAACAGCGCCCGCTCGGTGAGTTCGCCGGCCCTGCGTTCGGTGGGATCCTCGGAGTTTTCGATTGCCTGGCGGAGCGGGATCACGCCGTCATTCACGGCCGCAAGCATCACATGGCGGAACTCCAGCCCCTTGATACGATGCATGGTTGCGAGCCGCACACCCTCCTGCGCACGGTTGTCGGCCAGCTTCCGGCTCAGTCGAATGCAGGCGAAGCCGCGTGTCCTGAGTCCCCTTTCGTAGCTCTCCACAAGTGCGTTGGTTCGGGCGACCACACAGATGTCCTTCAGCTCCGCGCCTCCCTGCTGCAAATCCCTCACCTCTTCCGCGAGCCAGTCCAACTCCTCCTCCTGGCTGGCAAAGCCGCGGACGGTCGGCGGCAACCCATGCACCAATGACCGGTAATCGCCGGTGGAATCCTCGCCCCCATCGAGGTCATCGATGGGCTCTCCTTCCAATACCGCGACCGCGAAGCGCCGGGTTTCTTCCGTCGTGCGGTAATTGATCTTCAGCTTCCGGCTTCGGCCCCGCACCTCGATCCCGCAGGCACTGAGGGTATAGCGGCGCCGGTAGATCCGCTGATGACCGTCCCCGACGATGAAGATGTCGTTCGCTCCCGGCGCGACCAGAAGCCGGATCAGGCGCATCACCTGCGGGCCCATGTCCTGGGCCTCATCGACGACCACCGCGTCATAGGGCAGGTAGGCCGTGCCGCTCTCCAGCAGATCGGCCGCATCCTGGGTGGCGTCCTCGCTGCATTTCAGGCCACGCTGATGCAGTTGAATCCGGAGTTCCTCGAACACGCCCCAGAGCGCCGCCCGTTGCGCGCGGGTCAGAGGGACACCGCGTCCGACCCGTTTCGCCCGGAAATACTGGGCGCGATCCGTGATCCGCTGGGGCAGAATCACCCGGTCCCACTCCTCACGGTAGAAGCTCTCGGGAAGCGGCGGATCAGCGGGACGGGCATCCAGGGCGGTGCGCCAGCAGGCCTCGTACTGCGGATTGCCGTCGTAGACGATCTGATGCGGATAGTTCTGCCGCTTGAGGAAGCGGCTGACCCACGCGTCGATGTGAACCACCTCGATCCGCTCCAACTCCTCCAGAGAGCAGATCTTGCGCAGGTTCTCGGTGATATCGGTGGCCAGGTTCGCGGTGAACGTGGTGAACAGCACCTTGCGATCTGGTGCGCTCAGCGCGTGGCGCACGAGCCAGCGCGCGCGATGCATCGCGACCACCGTCTTGCCCGTGCCCGCGCCGCCGAGTACTCGGATCGGGCCGTTGACACGCCAATGCACGAGCCGACGCTGGGACGGATGCAAGAAGACCCGCCATTTCTCCAGCGGAGCCACGAGCATCGCCTCGAGTTCCTGGTCGTTCTCGACCACATGGAAGCTGCGCTGGCTCTGCTCGCGCGTAAGTGCGGTCGCGAAGTCTTCCGTGTCCACGGCCTCCGCCTTGGCCGCGTACTCCTGGATGATCTCCTGCGGATCGCTGCCTGCCGCGATCAGATACAGTGCCTCGAAGGCTTCCTTCGGAAGGAGCGTCTCGAGGCGCTCGAGTTCCTCCTCGGTCCGCACTTCCTTCACCCGTTCCAGCCGATCGTGCGGTACACCGATTCGCAGGAGTTCGCGCTCTCGAAGGTTAAACAGGGGCGGCTGCGCCACTTCAACCGCCGGGACCCTCTCCGGTGTCAGAACCTCAGAGTCCGCTTCGAACAACTGGAGGCTTCCGGTTTCCGGGTGAACCCCGCAGGTGTGGCGGCGGGCCCAGGCGTAGGCATCATCGTGCTTGTCCACCCACAGCAGTACGTACACATCGCCCTTCTCAGGGCTCAGTACAATCCCGCGATAGTCCTGGTCGATGCGAACCGACCGGAAGTTCGCGTCCCTCGCGTCGTTGATCCTCTCGTAGTTGATGCCCGAACTGAATGGATCGTTACGGAACTTAGTGACGAAGCCCATGACCTTTTTCTGCTGGGCCTTCGGGATCGTCGCATAGGCCTGCAAGAAATCCGTCGAGATGGCAACGGTGGGTCTCATTTCGCTCACATCCTTCTCCCGTCTTTCATCGAGGCGTCATCCAGCGTGCGCATCCGCCCCGCCTCATGGCGCAAGCCTGCCGGTCAATTCGCCAATCACGCCATCGTCCAGGCCGTCCAGAATGGTCCAGCTCGGCCGCTTCAGGCCCGCGCGCCCCGTTTCGTCCACATCAACGACCACCGCTATCCGCTCCTCTCGCCATAGCAGTTCGATCTCGGGCAAGACCACGCCCACCTCGTCCACCAACTCGATACCCACCTCCGGTGGCGGCACCCCGGCATCGCGCAGCCTAAATACACTCTCTCCAAACAACGAGCTCTGGGCGATTTCCTGCCATTGCGACGAATCGCCCTCGTCGGCCTGGGGCTCCGCCCATGACGGCTCTGCTGCCCGAAATACAACACCGTACAGCCCCTGCTGGATGCCGCGCGCAGAAGCGAACGTCAGCCGTGGCAGGAACTGGAGCAGGTTCGCCGCACCCCAGAACGCGCCCCAACGCGTCTCGAAATCCTTGTCCTGATGGACATGCAAGTCGTCCATCGTCAGGTGCAGCCAGATGTCCGCTTGCAACCCCTGCAAATCACCCCCGGCGGCCGCCTGCATCGCACTGCGCGGGAGGCAGACGCCGACATCGATCCCCGCCATCTGCGCGTGGCCGCCGGTTGCAGGCAGCAATCCGCCCAGAATCCTCGGATCCTGCTGCGTGCCACTCCAATCAGCGTGCACCGCCTCCGGGAACCGCGACTGCACGTCCTCAAGCACGGCATTCCGGAACACAGGGTCCTGCACGCTGCGCGAATCCAACCACCCCAATGCCCGGGACAACGCGGCAAACCGCAGCCTGTCTAGGTTCTCCGTGTCGCCTGCCAAATAAGCGAGCAACCAGCGGAACGGCCCCTGGTCGATGAAGCCGCCATAGGCCAGATAGGGATCCCAGCCGCCGTTGGACGCAAGCTGGGTGAACAGTTTCTGCATCGTCGCCTGCTGCCCCGCTTTCAGCAGGTGCGCCGCCGGGTTGACCTGCTTCATGCCTGGCATTAGCAGCGTGTGCCAGCTCAGACTCCACACCCGGAAGCGGCCACTGTCGAGCAGCGCCTGACGCTTTAGCGTGTCGTCATCAACCTTGTTCCAGTGGTACTGGAACCCGTCCATGAAGATGGCCACCGGCAGCAGACCCGGCGCTTCGCGCACCGGCCACAGGACGAAATCGGGTTTCGTCTGGACCGCGACCCCCTGCCCCGCCCCGAGCTGCACCTGCGGTTCCATCTTCCAGGCCGCAGCACGCTGCCCGGCGCCCTGGGGGGCCACCGACATAAAGAACCCGGACTTGCCGTGCACGAGCTGGGGCGAGAGCGTCACCCCGGGCGCGTTGGCCAGTGCGTCCACGAAGCGCTGCTCCAGTTCGCTCTCAAGCAGCGCGTTGATGTCCACCGACGCCAGCCCATCGATCGGCTGGAGGGTGTCGGCGGCGGCCAGAATCTTGCCCAAAATCTCCTCGGCGGCCTGGCGCGAGATTTCGTCCATTCGGCGGCTTTCGCGGTAGGCGAGCAGGCAGCGGTAGCAGCCGTCACGGGTCTCGTCCTCACGGCACTCGCAGCGGCTGACCACATCAAAGGCGGCGCGCAGCAAAGTCATCAGGTTCTCTGGCTGGCGCAGCAACTCCTTCAGGTAACCCGTGCCGCCCGGCACGCTATCGAACAGCACCAGGAAGTGCTTGCGGCTCTCGCCGCCCGCGGGCTCCGATTGATGTGCCACCTGGATGTGCCCGACATCGCCGCGAAAGTAGCGGCGCAAGCCCAGGTTCAGCGCCGCAATCAGGGAGTGCAGCCGGGTGCCGGAAGACCCCACCTCGGCCAGCGGCAACAGGATCCGCACCGCCTCGGACTCCAGCTCCCGGAACAGGTACAGGCTGTCGAAATAGTCGGCCTCACTCTCTTCGGCGCCAGGCCTGCGCAACTTGCAATCGTAGGCATGCTGGAAGGATGCACGCTCGCGCCCGCCCTTACGCCGCACCTTGCCGCAGTGCCGGCACAACTGAAACCCGGGCCGCGAGGCCAGCTCGCCAGCCACTGCGAACTCGTGGGATTCCACGCCCGGCTGACCGAAATTCACTTCGCGCAGCTTCACCCGCGGCAGGTACTCGAAGCCGAACGGCAATTCCTCCGACGCCAGGCGGTAGGCCTTGCCCACGCTGGACAGGGGCACGTCCACTAGCATCTGGCGCTGAAAAAACGCGGGCGTGCGCTGGTCGCTGTCATCACCGATACGGCTGCCGCGATCGTCCGCGGTCGCGAACACCTGGCGCAGCTTCAGCAGGGTGCGCTTGCGCCCCGCATCGGCCCACTGCGGGCTCCCGCAGCGCGGACAGACCGTGTGCGCGTCCCCACTCTCGGTCACGTTTTCCATGTAGTGGCAGCGGTCGCAGAGCCGCCACTCCTGCGCGGTACTCACCGACAGATCCACCTGGTCGATCTCCACCCGCCGGCCGACCGCATAGAAGCGGTTCAGGGGTGCCAGCTCGCTCAGGGCGGCTACCGCAGGACGCTGCATCTCGAAGTTGATCCGCTCGTAGCGCCGCCCCGACTCGCCCTCGTCCCTTTCCGCCTGGCTCACGCGCCGCAGGATCACCGAGTGGATCGTGACCCCCTCTTCCGGGAACGCATAGTTCGGCAACAGGCCTTCGTCGGTGAAGAAGTTTAACGTGGGCTTGCCGTTCATCCGTCTTCGCAGCGCCATCAGCGCTCCGCGCTCGGCCAGCACGGCCTCGAGTTCCTCCTGGATCCGGTCGTCCTGGGGCTGTGACTCGAGGCGTTCCTTCTGCTTCTTCAGACGATCGATGCGGGCCGTGAGACTCTTGCGCTCCTGCACCAGTTGGTGCAGCCGGTTTACCAACCGGACGGCCATCCCGGAGGTTCCCCCGCCGCCGAACAGGAAGGCGCCCAGGTGCTCGCGCGACTCCTCAGGGAGATCGGGGAAGAACCCGAGAAAGCTGCGCAGGATCTCGGCGCGGTGCCGTTCCACAAATTCGAGCAGCGAAAGCGGGAAGCGGCCGCCCGACTCGGATTCGATGCCGTTCAGGGTCTCCTGCAAGGTCCCGGGAATCGCCGAGTCGTCGATCCCGGATGCGGCCCAGCGATCGAAACAGTAGGCAATGAGCTGCCGTTCGAGGACTGCGGTCGCCTGGAGGAAGACGCCCGGTGGCCGCACCTCTCCGGCCAGCATGGCGAGCGGATCGGCGTAGAAATAGAGATCGTGCTTGTGCGCGTTGGCCAGCGTCACGGTCAAGGCGTTGCCGTCACGCCGGCCGGCACGGCCGATCCGCTGGAGGTAGTTCGCCTGCCCTGGAGGCACGGAGCAAAGCAGCACGGCGGACAGATCACCGATGTCGATACCCATCTCGAGCGTCGGCGTGGCGGAGAGCAGGTTCACATCCCAGGGCGCGTCACCGTAGATGAAGGAATGCTCCACCGCGTGGCGTGTCTCGCTGTCGAGCAGCGCGGTGTGCTCCGCCGCCACGAGCCTGTGCAGCGTCCCGTTGGTACCGTCGGAGGCTGGCAATGCTGCCTCGAAGGGTTGGTAGGCGCCCGCGCAGGGGCTGCGCAGGCAGGGCGTATCGGTCCAACCAGTCAACTCCTGGTGCGGCACCTGAATCTGATGGCCGCAGCGTCCGCAGGCAAGCCCAGCCACCGTCGTCGTGCAGATCCAGCGCCCGGGGTCCAGACCCCAGACCGCCTCCCCACCCACCTCCCGTTCGATCAGGAAACCATCCTGCGTGAGCTGCACGAGCACCTGCTGTACGGCTTGGCGGTATTCGGCAGACGCCAGCACCGTATCGCCCACCGCCAGCGTCTTGTCGAACCAATCCGCGTAGCCCGAGCGCCCGTCAGAAGCGAGTGCGGTGAACGACCGCCCCACCCGATTCAATGTCACGAGCGCCGGTGGGGCGGCGGCACCCCCGTAGTTCGGCATGTGCGGCGTGCGGTAGAGCGCGTAGGGTTTCCCGCGGTCCTGGATGTAGCTATCCAACATGGGGTGATAAAAGGCACCGCCCACTCGCATGCGCCAGAGGAACCCCAGCAGGTAACGCAGCACTGCCGTCTCACCGATCCCGCGCAGAGAGCCGATCTCCTCTGACAGCCGCCGGGCTAGACGCACTGCGGACTCCCGGAGCGCCACCGGGTCCGGACCCACGGCCGCGACGCGGGAACGCTCCAGCGTCCGCCCGATCCGGGCACGCAAACCGAAGGCCTGCAACACCTCCCAGGTCAGGCGCTGTTCCACCCACCCAGGCACGTCGCTGTGCGGCGGGAGCTGACCTTGGGTCTTCAGGTGCTCGTAGTCGCGCAGCCACTCCATGTTCGGTGCGATGAAGGTGCCGACGAAGCCCGCCTCACTACCGGTGCGGTTGCGCCAGTAGCGCGGCATCTCGCTAGCGACCACGGACAGCGGCAGGCCTTCCCCCTGCGCCGTGACGAAGCGCGCGATCGCGCCGCGGATCAGGGTGCTGTAGGTTCGGGCACCGAAGAATCCCGCTCGGTGCGCGGCGTCCTGCACCGCGTCGGAGAATGCGATCAGCTTGCGGTGATCGTTGTACGGGCTGGCAAACAGCCGCCCGATCAGCACGCTCGCCAAGGAAGCCGCGCGCGAACCGATCAGGCTCAGACCCTCGTGCGCGCCGCAGAACGGACAGTCGTGGTGGCTGCGCTGCAGGTTCAGGTCGCCCCGGGTCTGCGTGCGGCGCATGTTCGGCTCCCAGACCGGCACGAGCGGGGCATCGCCCTTGCAGTGCGGGCACTGCGTCGCGCCGGCCTTGGGAAGCAGTTGCCCGCACTGCGGGCAGATCGCACCCTCGATGCCCTTCGGCTCGGCCGGCGGTGTACCCTCCAGCGGGAACAGCAGGCACATCTCCGGATGATTGCCGAAATAGGTGCGGTAAATCGATTGCAGGTCGGTCTCCAGCCGCCCTTCGTCCGCCTTGCGCACCGACAGCCAGCCGGTGGCATGACATTCGCGGCAGTGCACCACCGGCAGGTGCAGGGGCGATGCGAGGTCTGTGAGATCGTCGGCAAAACGGAGCATCGGGCGGGACCCAACTGTGGCCACCAACCGGCTCAGCTCGCGCAGCCAGAGCTGCATGCGCAGGTTCACGAAGGGCTGGCCGGAATCGTCCATGCTCGCTGCGTGAGGACCCTTCGGACTGCGGGCCCAGGAGACCAGAGCCAGGAGGCTGTCGAGCATCTGCCGCGCCTGTGCTGCCTCGATCCGGAACCGCTGCGCCCAGTCGGCCACCAAGGCATTCACATCCAGCAACCCGGGCGTACGCTCCAGCAGCTCGCGAAACGCGCGGCACTCGCGCAGGCGCTCGGCAAGCTGAAAGCGGGCCTGCATCGCCACGCCCGGATCGCGCGCGTCCAGCGCCGGGGCATCGCCGCCAAACCAGCGCATCGCCTGCTTGCGCAGATCGTCCACCGGCGCCTCCTGCGCCCCCGCGTAACCTCCGCCATAGGCGCCCGTCGTGGGCCAGTTTGTGAAGCGCGCCTTGGCCCCGGCCAGGAATTCCTGCGAGGTCTCCCGATCCTCCATCACCACTGCATCGGCATCGAAGGGACTCGCGAACACCTGCGAGGCGTAATCGATCAACTCCCGCCCCGCCGACTCGCCGCCCAGGGTTGCCGAAGTCCCGACGCAGGCGAGCCCATCCCCCGGCAGCAGTCGATCGCGCAGACGGCGCACCAGGCACGCAAGGTCGGTTCCCTGGGCCCCGTCGAAGGTATGCAGCTCGTCGACCACGAGATAGCGCAGGCGGTTAGGTTCGTTGTAGCGCCATAAACGCTGGTCCCGCGGGCGCAGCAGAAGGAAGTCCAGCATCTTGTAGTTGGTGAGCAGGATATCCGGCGGGTATTCGCGCAGGGTCTCCCGGCAGGTGATAACGCTGTCACGGCTCATCACCTTTTTTACCGACGGTCCGCTGTCGCCCACATAGAGACCGACGCTGACACGACCACGCAGACTCTCCCGATCATGGATGTCGCGAGCAAAGCGCCGGGCCTGGTCTGCCGCCAGTGCATTCATCGGGTACACGATGATCGCCTTCACGCCCTGCTCCGGGCGGCCGGCGCAATAGTCGAGGATGGGGAGCGAGAAGCACTCGGTCTTGCCAGAACCGGTTCCGGTCGCGACCAGCGTGGAACGGGGGTTCGGGCCGCAGAGCCGCTGGAAGGCCCTGAACTGGTGGCGATAAGGGGTGAAGGACAGTTCAATCCGCTCGAAAGGCAGCTTGGCGCCCGACTCCATGCGTCGGAACGGAAGTCCCAACCCGAGGTATGGCCCCTTGAAGATCGCCTCCGGCTCGGCGAGGAGGTCGTCGAGCATGGTGCCGCCGTCCTCGCGCCGGAACCCCGGCGTAGTCATTGGGAAGCTCGCGTACAGAAAGCGCCGGATCGCCTCCTGCAACTCACTCGCGACGATGGAGGGAATCATGCGGCCACCGTGCCTCGCCTGCCAGGGGAATGGCAGATGGAGGGCTTCGGCCTTTTCCGCCCTATGCGCGAGTGATAAATCTGTCGGGGATCATCACAAATGCACGGCGAGGCCGAGGTATCGCAGGGCAGGATCAACCGCGGTCCTCTTGTACCAGGTCCGAAACCAACCGCCCACCGGACGACAAGCGAATAGAAGCACCACTCGGCTTGCTACCATCCCATTGCGCAAGTCCCTGCGCCAACAGCCGCTCGATTGCGTTTTCCTGCCCGCTGGACCCCGTCACCAGACGGGCTACGACCTTGCGATGCGACGAGATCTCGACCGATCGCCCGGCGCGGGCTTCGGCCAAGTAGCGCGATAGATGGGCCTTGAATTCACGCACAGACATGCGCATTTGTGGTCACCGATGAATAGAGATGCCGAGATAGGGACACATTCGAACATCAGCGGTCAAGCCAAATGGCGGACGGTCGCTAGGCTCTATCCACCCCACCCGGCTACCTGGGCGCTGGATGCATGACCGGTGTGATGTCGGTGCGGGCAAAGTCATCACCCTTGAACAGCAGCGGCTGGCCATTCGTGCGCGCCAGCGCATAGGCGAAGCAGTCGCCGTAATTCAGACTGGCAGGGTGCCGCCCCTTGCCGAATTGGCTGAAGGCCCGGCGGGCCTCCTGGGCCTGCCTGAGATCCACCGGCACGCTTTCGATTGCTGCGCGATCCAGGAAACGGTCAAGCAGATGCAACCCCGCCGTGCCGTAACGCACCTCGATCACGATGGACGCCTCGACCCAGTTAGCCACGGAGAGCAGACGCGCCTCCGCTATCTCGATGGCATCGTTGAAGGCGTGCCGTTCCGGCTCATCTTGCAGAATGGCAACCAACGCCGAGGTATCAATCACCATCAGCGCGGGAGACCTTGCTCGTCGTAACCGAGGATTTCCTCCGCACTGCGGCGATCGCGAACCGGCAGCGCCGCGCAGGTGCGCGCGATCTCGTCCAACTCGTCCGCCAGCCGCGTTCCTCCACGCTCACGGCGAACGCGCTCCATGCGTTCACGCATCGCGCGGATCACCGCCTCGGTCTTCGTTTCACCGGTGGCCCGGGCCAGCTCTTCCGCCAACCGATCCGCCTCTGGATTTCGGATATTGAGCGCCATGTCCTCCCCACGACTATGCAGACAGCTACACAATAGGGTGCGCGAGGATCCTCCGTCAATCGGGACTCGGGTAGGGCGGAAGAGGCCGAAGGCCGTCATCCGGCGCACGGCGCCGTAAAGATCCTGGATGGCATGCAATCCCCCACGCCGGAATGGCGGATGGCACTGAGCCCTTCCGCCCCACGGTCGGATCCGGTTGTGCGTGGAAGGGCCGGAGATGCTGTAGCAGTCCGACCCTTAGCACCTTCTCAATGGCGGAGGAAGCGGCGAGGATACTGAAGGCGTGATTATTTTTCTCATACCTATTGCAGCCTTCCGTTGTTTCTATAATAATGATCGCATGATTCATCTATACACTTATTTCGCCGCACTCATGGGACCACGCCATGGGATCCGGCCCAACAGCCCGCCGTCGTCACTCAACAGGAGCTTCCAAATGGCCGGACACCAATTCGCCGAATTTGCCAGCGTCATCCAATCCATGTCTCAGGTCGAACTCGACCGAGAGATTCAGGAGCCCAAGCGACTGCTCCTGGATACCGGCTCGTCGGGTGCGAAGAGGATCGACGTTGCCTATGCACCCTTCGACTTCGTCAACCTCAAGGCCCGCATCGTCATTGTGGGCCTTACGCCGGGACGACAGCAGATGCGCAACGCCCTGCACGAAGCCAAACGGCTTCTAGATTCAGGGGCCTCCATCGAGGCCGCTGCCGAAGGCGCAAAAGTGTTCGCCAGCTTTTCCGGCACCATGCGCAACAACCTGGTCGCGCTGCTGGACCACGTGGGCCTGTCCCAGCGCCTGGGGGTCGCAAGCACACAGGCGCTGTGGAACGGCAGGTCCGACCTGGTGCACTTCACTTCGGCGCTTCGCTACCCGGTATTCGTCGATGGTGACAACTACTCCGGCGCCCCGGACATGTTGAAAACCCCGCTATTGGCGCGACACCTGAAGGCGTGGTTCGCGTCGGAAATGGCCGCCCTTCCCGACGCCTGGTACGTACCCCTCGGACCGAAGGTCGCCGCTGCCCTGGCGTCGGTCGCAAGGGACATCGGCATCAATCCCGGCAGGGTGCTCTCGGGAATGCCACACCCCAGCGGGGCCAATGCCGAGCGGATCAGCTTCTTCCTCGGTCGCAAACCTCGGTCCGCACTCTCCGCCAAGACCAACCCGGACAGCCTCGTGGCCGCAAAAGCCGTGCTCATTCAACAGATCAACAACATCGGGGCTGGGACAGCATGAACAGCAGACTCGAGGGACAGCTCACGGCCGAAGAGCGGATCGAGATCTTTCACGATCAGTTCGACGACAGGATGGACGCTTCACTCACGCTTGCGGCCCTAGTGCGCAGCGCCGGCGACTATCTCGGCCGAATCATTGGAACGGAGCGCGCCGACATCGGCATGACTGCCATGTTGGCGTCGCTCGTCGGCGGTGAACCAAAGGGCTGGCGTGAGGAACTCGAGGATAAGGCGTCCTCCGGCTTCTCGGAATGGCCCTTGGGCACTCTTCTGCACGACCTAGCCGCGTATGCTCATTACGGGGTCGTCCTCGATGTTGAAGCCGATGAATCCGAGGAGGAGATTGCCCGGCGATTGAAGGAACGGGTCGAACACGCCAGCCGGTTCCTCGAGGAATCGCCGCTTGGCCTTTGGCTGTCCAACGACGACGCCCCCCAATTGCGTCAGGTAGTCACTCTCGCATACAACCGCTGGGCTCTGGACAGCGGTGATCCCATCGAACCGGTGGCCCTTGCCACGTTCGGCGGAGTCTCCGAGGCTCACATCCGGAACCTGATGTCGGGCAGCGGCAGCCGCTTTTCCAGCAAAGATGGGAAGATTCCGGCACAACAGGCGCTCGCATGGCTGGCGGAGCGGGAGAGTTTTCTGGAGTCCATCTGGCGCAAACAGAGAATCCCTCTCACCCCGACATCTAGCGAACCGGTCAACGAGCCGCTATTCGTCCCCGTGGCTCGCGACGGGTCCGTGTTCCATCCCGGCCTGCGGCGCGCTTCTGGGTTCACCGTCGGCCCGAAAGGCTCGGAACAACAGGTTGGCGATTACCGACAGGCTCTGAGCCAGTTGCAGAAGATGCCCATCCCTTACTGGCGTCGCCCCAACGAGAGAGGAAAGTGGGGCACGGTTCGAGGTACGCGATGGGAGCGCTATGACTGGGAGGTGCTCGCGGAGGCCGGGCAGGGTCAGGGTGCGTTCCTCCAGGACCCCAATCTCTAGCGCCCGATGTGTCGATACCGAACCGGGCTCTTCAGCTTCTCGGCGCGTCCCTCCTCTACAGCACGCTTGAGCCAATCTTGGAGTTGCGTCCTGCATAGCCCCAATTGATCTTGCAACAGGTCTGGCTTGACGGCTCCGGCACGGGTCTCGTCTTCCAGCTTTAGCAGGAAGACGTCGTAGAGGCTCAGGACATCCGCTAGCGAAGCTACCGGGGCTGCGGGGGCAGCGGACGGCTTGGAAACGTCCTTCACGGAGCGGACGTTGTCTTTTTCGGAGCCACCCGCCCCGGATGCCAATACCGGCGGATCATTCACAACGGTGGGTTGGACAGGCTGGGCGAGGCTGTCGAACAACCCCTGCTGGTTGCTTACCGATCCTGGGGTCGTGTCATGAGCGAGAAGAGCGGATATCGCCGGGGCATTGTCAGGCAACCAGCGGGCGCCCTGCTGCACGAGCGCCGCGTTGCCCGAACCGGAACTCGACTCCGCAGGGCCCTTGACCCAGAGCGGCACCCACCCCCGTTTCCGATTCTCGATCGCGCCACTCCACGTCCCGCCCTTGCCCTGACTCGAAGTCACCACTACCGCGGCATCACTGAGGCAGTAGATGTACTTGTTTCGGGCCATGGCATTGCCCACCTCGAACCGCGCCTCCGGGTTGAACGGTGATATCAGCACCAGTTTTCCGGCCATCAGCGCCTTGCGATACTTCGAGGAGGTAGCTGCACGGAGCAGTTGGTCTGCCACCACCCCGACCGCGGTCCCACCCTTTTCAAGCGCTCCCAGCATGGCGGCTTCGTCCACACCGCGCGCGCCCCCGGACACCACGGAAAACCCCTGTTGTGCCGCACTTGCACCGAGATGCTCGGTAAATGCGAGATCGTCGGGGTTCGCATCCCTGGAACCAACCACCGCCAGCCCTCCCCCGGAGAGAAGCCGCCGGGAGCCGCAACCGAAGAAAAGGGGCGGCGCCTGAACACCGAGCCGCTTCTTCAACCGGGCCGGATAGTCCGCGTCGCTGCGAATCATCACCCACAGCCCGGCGCGCTCCCAGCGCTCCAAAGCCAACCCCAGTCCGCCAGAACGCCCCAGCAGCCAGGCGACACGCTCAGCCGTAATGCTTCGATCCTGCCAGCGGTCAAGATCGGCCAACGCTTCCTGCTCTGCCAGCAACCCCTCGGGAGAACGCTGATTGTCCCGCAGCCACAGCGCCAGCCGCCCCCATTCGGCCGGCGTGAGCGGCTTGGGTTCGCCCTTTTCCGGCTTGGAAAACCACGCATTGAGCAGGAGCACGGCCTGGGCCTGAGTACTGATGTTCATTTCAGTCTCCCGTGCTCGTCGTCGCCAATGCCATCGGCCACACGGGCCCTGCTCCGGCTTCTCTCAGCAACGCCGCGGCCACAGTCATCGTCCAGGCGGAGTCGACGACATCGTCCACCAACAGAACTGGCCCAGAAGGGATGCCAGGCGCTACCGAGAATGCACCATCGAGATTCCGGCACTGATGAAAACGGTTCTGCTGCATCTTCTGTGGCTCGTTATCCTGTGCTTTCTGGATGGCCGGCACATACGGCAAACCGAGTCGCCCGGCGAGCCGCTCGGCAAAGTCGGGGACCAACGAAGGATGCCGTAGGGATGGGATGCACGTCACCCACTCAGGACGGGGCTCTGGTCGCCAACGTTCCTCGAGCATCTCGGCCGCCGCGGAACCCAGATCGTCCCGAAATCTTCCCGCATGCTTGTCCTCAGCGACCACTCTGCCCCATCCTGCATCGCCCCACCGCGAAAGGATCCGCCCGGTCTCCGCGCGAAGCCCGGCAGCGAGGTTCCCCCGCCAACCGTAGCGGGAGAACGCACCCTTCGCCACCTGTCGCTTGCATTCCAGGGGCTGCTCCGCGTGCCGCAGAAACCGCGCCGCATCCGTTGCGAGTTCGCGGGTGAAGGATTCGTTGACGACCGGAAACCCTCTGCACACCGAGCACCTTCCGCAAGCGCGTGGATTGGGGTCGTCCAGCGAACGTCCCAGATACTCCATCAGGCATTGCCTCGTATCGAGGTAGGCCTGAACCTCCTCCCACTCCAGCTCCCGCTGTGCGGTCAATCGCGCGATGCGTGCATGGTCGATTCGATACGATACCGGGGTACGAACCCACTTCGATCCCTGCTTGAACACAGGTGAAGGATTTTCGACGGACAGCAGCTTGAGCACTTTCTCGATCTGCCCCTGCCGCAGATTCACGGCTTCTTCGAGGTCCCGCACCGCAAGACCATCACTCTCCTCGAGCGCCCTCAGGATGGCATGGACATGCGATTCATCGGGAAACGCGCTGGTCCGGAAGTACTCCTGAATGTCGTCGTCCTCGCGGCCCGACAACAGGACCCCGACCGCATGGTCGATTGCGCGCCCCGCTCTACCCACCTGCTGGTAGTAGGCCACAATGGAGCCCGGCGCCTGGTAATGCACCACGAACCCGAGATCGGGCTTGTCGTATCCCATGCCCAGAGCCGTCGTGGCAACGAGCACCTTGATCTGGTTGCCGAGCAACTGATCCTCGAGGAACTCCCGATAAGCGTTGCTATCGGCAAAATCCGGGTGCTCGACCCCACTGTAATAGGCCTGGGCGACGATGCCCTTCTGCCGCAGCCACTCCGCCACCTGCTCGGCGTCACGCTTCGTGAGCGTATAGACGATACCCGTGCCCGGCAGTTCCGGCAGGTGCTCGGCCAACCACGCAAGGCGCGCCGACTGATCAGGCAAGCAAAGCGTATGCAACGCCAGGGTCTCACGGGCGAGAGGCCCGCGCTGCACACCGATTTCGCCGAGTTGCGCGAGAACGTCATCCACCACCCGATTGTTGGCGGTGGCTGTCGTACCCAGCACCGGCAGGTTGGCAGGAAGCCGTCTCAAGACGTTCACCAGCCGCTGGTAGTCAGGCCGAAAATCATGCCCCCAGTCCGAGATGCAGTGCGCTTCGTCCACCACCAGCATCCCGATCCGGTTGGCGACCGGCAGAAGAACGTCCTGCACGAAATCGTCGTTGGCCAGCCGCTCCGGGGAAATCAACAGGGCGTCCACCTGATCAGCGATAATCTCCCGGTTCAGGCGCGGCCAATCGTCCTTGTTGGTGGAGTTGATGCTGAGCGCACGGATTCCCAGGCGTTCCGCGGCAACGATCTGGTTACGCATCAGCGCGAGCAGGGGCGAGACGATCAGGGTCGGCCCCTTTCCCTGATCACGCAGGATCCGGGTCGCAATGAAGTACACGGAGCTTTTACCCCAACCCGTGCGCTCAACGACCAACAGCTTCCGCCGCTGATTGACCAGGGAGTCGATAGCCTCCCACTGCCCTGCCCGAAACCGTGCCCGTGGGTTGCCCAAGGCTCGCTGAAGCAATTCCTCTGCCTTTGAACGATCCGTCACTTCAACCTCTCCATGGCTGAACCTGCGTCAGTGTCATCCGTCGCCCAATAAATCCCAATAGTTTGCCTGGCTGGAACCCAGATGGGGGTTCGCTTTTCTGCCCGGCGTACGCGGGCACCGGGAAAGCCAGGGTGGTTCATGGTCATCCCTCGGCGAAGAGCATCTGCGGCCTCATGACTTCCGACTTTTGGTCGCCGTCACGAACGTCCGGATATCCTGGAGCGCGGCTATCATCTCCCATACGCGCCAACCGGCGGTTTCGGCCGCATGCCGATCCTCGTCAGTCACCGCGACACCAACTTTCGCCCTTGGCCAGGCGACCTCAAGGTTGGCGACAACAGCATTCCTGCCGTCCTGGACATCCAGACCTACTTCGGGTCGCGTCGCGCCCTCACGCTTGCAGGCGTCGAGAAGACCATGGAGTGCCGGGTCACAGTATTCGAGTACCTTGTCCCAATCGGCGCCCCGGAACTGACCCTGTTCCGCCCGGAGGTGGTTGATCGTGCGCATGTCGGCGTGGCGCACGAACATGTGCTCATGCTGCGCCTGCTTACGATGGCAGGCTGCGCAAAGAGCGGCCAGATTTGCAGACCTATTGTCGCCCTTGACGCCGTTGCGATGGTGGACGTGGAGCAGCTTCTTGTGTGCCCCCAGATCGACGCCGCAGGACTCGCACTTGAAATTCTTGTCCGATTTGAAACGCCCGGCGATCTGAGGCCAATCCGGCGTGTAGCCTTCCTCCTTCGAATTTCCCGCGCGCCGTTGCGGCAGATGGGTGAAGAAGGAACTGTAGGTGGAAAAGAACTCGCCGATATCGAAATGCTTAGCCAATTCAAGGGTGTTTCCATGCGTCGCGCTCTTATAGTTAAGCGCTTTGAGGCAATATCGGCAGACCCAGAGACGTGCATGTCCCTCTACATCACGCTTCGTCTTCCAGTCCACTCCAGAAATGAAAAATTCGCCATCAAGTCGATTGGTCACCACGTAGCGCTCGTAGCGACCTCTGGCACGCATCGTCTGTAATGCCTGGCAGTCGGCAAAGTGAAACTTGTTGCCTTTTTGACCATCATTCAGCGCATCCTGAGCTTTGCCGCCATGATCCTGGATATAAAGCAGGATCTGGCGACCCTTATAGCTGAGTAGACCATTGTGTGTCTCGACATCCTTCAAGGTGGGAAGGATTACACCCTTCTCCAACTCGATATCGATGGGATCAATGGGCTGCACCGGCTCCGGAGGGAGGGGCGCCACCGGCTTTGCCCCCATGCTCCGCAGCGCGTCATCAAGGGCACCGAAGTCCACGTTGAGGATCATCGCTCCGGCTCCTCGAGGATCCTCCGGATCTGGGCCTCGGCGTTCGTGACCACACGGAAGGTGACACGCCGCGAGCGTTCGGGATCTTCCTGCCCTGCGCCATCGAGAATCAACCGTGAGGAGGAGAAACCGACGGCTGCGAAGGTTTGTTTCACCCAGTCGCGATCCTGCTCGATCTCGGGCAGGTCGTACACGTACCGCAATACGGAGCGAGTCCTACCCTGTGAGAGCGTCATGTTCAGGAAATACGCCTCGGTTTCACTTGGAACTCCGGCCCAGTCGCTGCTCGTGTGTCCCTCAACACGAATCTCATTCACCGATGTCTTGAAGCCCCGCAGCGTCTCAAGGTAACGCGGAAAGAAATCCTGGAGCATCTGCTGAAAACGCGGACGTATCGCAGTAGCACCCGGTGCGAAGAGCACATCCGGTGACCGGAACTCGAACGAGAGCGTTTCCTGGTCGATCGAGGCATCCCAGCGCTCGAGATCACGTTCGAACTCCTTCACCAGCGCCTCGTAGATAGCTTCCTGATTTTCCCGATAGGCCTCTGCGATTTCGAAAATCTGATCCCGCTCGAAAAAAGCACTCCGCATCAGCGCGATGGCGATAAACAGGAACACCATCATCAAGCCAGCCATCAGATCGGATACGGACAGCCAGTGAGCACCCTCGCCCTCGCCGCCAGCTCGCTGCCTTCCCAGGATGCGCTCCAAGGCCGCCATCAACGGCCCCCGCCGGCCCGGCTTTCAAAGCGCTGCGCTTGCCTGACCACTGTGGCCATCTGGTCGGTAAGCTGCGAGTAGTCCTCTGTAAATTTCCGGGTGATTCCAGCAAGTCTTTGTGCGAGAGAGCCGATCACTCGCTCCAACTCCTGCTGCATCGCGCGGTCCATCGCCTCAAGCTGTTTGGTCACAGCATCGCCAGTCGTACCGACCGATTTGCGCAGTTCTTCCTCCACGGCATTGAACGAACGACTCATCGCACGCGTCTGGGCCTCGAATACATCCTCGAGAGCACTTTCCAGCCGCTTCTGCATCGTCTCGATGGAATCCGTGACCTGGAACTGAACCTCCTTGAGGGTCGTGCCCAACGTCTTGTTGGAGTCCACCAGTGTGTCGCCAATGGTCCTCGTGTTCTCGGTCACCGTGGCGATCATGTTGCGGACGTGCTCGTTGATCTCGCTGACGGTATCTTCGAGCTGCTCACGGATCTGCTCGCTGTTCTTGACCAGTTGGTCTGACGCGCTCGTCAGCCCCTCGTTGGTCCGGTGCACGCGCTCTTCGAACTCCTTCGCTCCCTCGACGATGGCAGAATTCACCGCCTGGCTTGCCGTCATCATCTGCTCGCCGGCATCCTTCGTCGCCGCGGACACGTCTTTCACCATGGCATTCATCTGCTCCTGGATCTGAGGCACCGCCTCGACGGCGCGGTCGCGCATGTCGCGGAAGGCCTCGAGGTGACGTTCCAGTTCCGCGAGCTGGTGCTGGGTGGTCTCCAACACTGTTTTGAGTTCGCCCATTACAACCGGAATCTGCTTGGATTCCTCGCTGATATGCGCGACGGAAGTTTCGGTCGCAGTAATCGCCTGAACGCCCTGCGCGTACTGCTCACCCATTTGCTGGAGCTGTACACGGTAGTCTTCCTGCCACTGCACCAACTTCTCGACCGCGGCGTTCAGTTCCTTGAAGTTCTCCCCAAACTGCTCGGTCAGGTTTCGGTTGAAATCGGCAATGACTTCCTTCAGCGCGTTGATCACCTGTTCCGTGGCTGACTTCGAGAGCATCTCCGCGAAATCGTCGAGCTTCTTCCACAGCTCAACCGCGAAGCCGTCGAAGCGCTGCGCCTGCGAGCGCGCGGTTTCCGCCAGCGTCGTTTGCAACTCGCGCTGCTGCTCAAGCACCGCATGGGCCCGGTTCGATTCGTCTCGGCTGTCGCTGCGCAGCAGACGGATCTGAGTGATCAACGTCGCTTCCTCGTCACCCGCGATCGCGCGAGTAAGCTTTTCCAGTGCCTCCCGCTGAGCGCGCAATTCTCCGTGGATCTCCTCCGGACCCACATACTCCGCAGGCGCCTCTGCCTGTTTCCTGCGCAACACTCCACTGGTTTCTGCCGCCTTAAACAGGATGGCGAGGAGGATGCCGACCAGGCTGGTAATGAAGGCCGTCTTCAGGCCCGCCAGCAGCGTCCCAATGCTGGCGTCGATCGCGTTCACATCAAAGCCGATCAGGCCCACCACGATGCCGACGAACGTGCCCAGAATACCCAGCGAAGTGAGCATGTTCGGAGCGTAGTGCACGAACCCTTGAAGTCGGCTGGCGCGAGCCAGCAACGTGGCCAGCAGGAATATCCCCGCCAAAGCGAACAGAAAAACATTCGTGATGTGCTGGGCTTCCAGGCCGCCCAGAAAGATTTCGAGAGACAAAGCTGGATTCATTACGGTCGTCCTAATAGAAGAAGTTATCTGGCCCCAGATCCATTCATGGGTCAGCCTTTAGAAGTGGTAGGACTCGCGTATAGAGATGCGTCTGGCATCGAGGACAGTCGCGATCCGTCGGCTCGATACCCTGCCAAACGGCAGCGCATAGTGCACATTCGAAACGTGCTGACTGCCCTCGAACGGGAGAGGCCGGTCGGAACCTGGACTCGCTCTCGGCATTCCTAATTCGCTCGTCCAGCGCCGCCTGGGCCTCTGCCTGCCGTGACCGGTACAACGGATGATACACCCACGTCTTGGAGGCGATATTCTGGTGAAGATATTCACGCAAGACGTCCTCGTATGAACGATTGCCGCGGCGCGCTTCCCGAAACAAGCTTGACAACGGCTCCAATGAGATGGCTACAACCCCACTCCGGGCATCCGACGGGCTGCGCAATGCGGTTGGCACCTGCCTTTCGGGATGAACGAAATACAAGACAAACACGTAGTCACCTACCCGACCCACCACATCGACGGTGACTCCGCTGAAATTCTGATCGACCAAAACATCCGTCAAGGTGATGGAACGCGCTTCTGTCACTCTGAAGTCCACGCGCATAGGACCCTCGTACCCAATCTGAGCCTCGACAGCGCCACCGAGGGCCGGCAATGCAAGCGTGAGATCCCTCCCAATCATCTGTCGCGCCATCATGCGTACCGACACGTAAAACGAGAAATCGCACTCCCTTTCCACGCGTGATTGATCATTGCGGCTTGCGTGCGCGAAATGCCACTCGTTGATATCGCCATGGCGGGCGACCAGAGGGATTTTGCAGGAGGGACAGACGCACCCACACTTGAGCCCGCGTGGCACCGATGCAACGTCCACGAGACGCCCGCTCTGAAGGTCGAAACCGAATGGAACCCTAGTAAGATCCATGCCCTAGATTCGGCGCGAGTCCCGCCTCCCTTACTTTTCGAAACCGATGATGAACCGTCGCGTCGAGCCGAACGGGTGGACCATTCCAAAGGACGGCCTCAAGGTCCTCACCAAAGTGTCATCGCTGAGCCGGCCCACATCACCCCTCGCTCACCCACTGCCGGTTCTCGGGATGCAGGTCCACGTTGCTGATCTCGCCGAGCCGGCGGTCGGTGGCTTGTTCCGCGGCTTCGAACCACTGCTTGGTTTGTTCGCGGTCAGGGATCGTCTGCGCTTCTTTGACGGCCGGCTCCAACAGCCAGTCGGCGAAGCCTTCCGGGTTCGTCTCCACGTGGCCATTTTCCCGGACCCAGGAGACCGCGAATTCCTGGCGCATGCGACGACCGAAAAAGACCAGAACCCTACAATGCTCCTGCTCCAGCGCTACCCACGAGGCCGGCTGCACGCGCTCGAAATCGATCGAAACGTAATTGGTGCGCAACACAACCACCGTTGGTGTCGACTGCCTATCGAGATCATCCATGCGCCAGTCTCTCGAATCAAGCTTAGCCCGTAGACCCACGCCTGACGGAATCCCGCGACCTGACGGACCCGGCAAGAACCCGTTCGTGGTTGTCCCGGAAACCGGGCGCCCGATCGGTGTGGATACCACGACTCCCCCCGACCAACCGTGCGGTCAATCAACCAGACTCACACCAAAGCCCTACGCCCGGGTTGGGCCCGCCCCGGTGATCCCGGACTGAACACGCGTCCATTATTTTGCTCGCTCTGCCTTCGCCTTTGATTATTCCCCCTTTCACGCAGAGCCAGAGTCTATGCAATACCTCTTATCCTTATCGGCGCTCCAACTTGTTCAAACATACGTTGATCCGAAACGTATTTACGATAAATGCTCGACCATAACTCATCAGACAACAACGAGACGATGGTGTTCGTCGCTTGATCTTTAATATGTGAATCCAACCCGATGGAGAACTGCACTCCCCAGCGATCAGTTAATATAAACCGATCATGAAGCTTTTCACCACCGGGTTCTTCTTTGAGTAAGATGACTTCTAACGTTAATTCCTTCCGTACGTAACGAGGTAGTACAACCATGCAATTCCTTATAAATGGCCCTGGATCACCACTCGCCTTACAAAGATATTGTATTCGCCTCATAGTCAATCCGCCTTGCGCAACCACTTTGAGAAATGCGGCGAGCGTCGAAGTATACCTCGCTGTAAGTGAAAAATGCGGGTCAATAAAAACAATCTCTTGACTATTCCGGAGCAGCGGCGCCACCGAATCTGCCATCACCTTCGGGTCACGTCGAACCTCAATTTGGGTCGTCGCTGCCCAAGCCTCGGACCCCTCATGAACCTCGTCGCCCAAAAGCACGCTCGGGTTGCTTCTCGGATTGTTTAAACTCACGATCCCAGCGAAAGGGGCTCGAGAATGTTCCGCTTCGGCATTCTCCAGCCAGCTTACCTGATCGTCCCACCTCCCACGGCGCGGAAACAATTTCTCGTTAACCGTGCTCAGTCTTTCTTCGATGCGCTTTCGTTCGACATCGCCTATTTCCTCTGATAGTCCCTCGTATACGAGTGCTTTCCAACGTTTCGGATACCTTGCTATCAATCGTCCTTGCGTTACCCCCATCGTCTCAAGAAAATACCGAAGATCCTTCCAGTTTCTTAGAAGCGATGGATCCAGTGCATATTCTTTGATCATATTCAGAAGAGCTCTTCCGAGCGTTCCGTAAAAAAGCCCCGAGGCCATTTATCTAAAAACTCGCCTTGCTCATCAACTCGTAGCCGCGTCGCTGTTGAACCGCCTCGCTGATTATCGACATAGATTACAGAAATATCTTGTGGAAAGAGCTGGAGTTCGGGATCAGTAACCTCTCCGTCATCCGTTTCTCGTATACGCCGCAGCATGCGTAGCATGAGATGCTCGCTGTGGGTTTCCAGCAAAAAAAGGCGATCACCCCAGCGATAGGGCGCACGTACTTCAGAGTCCACATGCCCCCGGTACCCGATCACAGGCTCCACGTGCGCGCAAAATAGGTCACCGAGTCGGACTTGCAACGCTGGGTGCAGATGCAGTTCCGGCTGCTCGACGTATACGAGACCAACCTCCGTGAGGCATATGGCCGCGATTACGGGCACGACTTGGGAGATACCAATCCCCAGATCACATGGAGAGAACAGATGTCCCTCAAGCCCTCGAAGGGCGATCGTGTCCACTGCGCCGGACGGAAGAAAGGCAGGGCGTTTCTCTATCGAAGCATCCCTGATATTTCTATGAAGCGTGTATCCTGTTTGTAGGCGGAACATCCATTTGGACATTTCGGAGAATTGGTCTTCGGATGCCAGGTATGCTGCGTCCCACCCTGCAAGCCCGTCGTACCAACGTTGAGGGTGGAGCCGCCTACTGGGCATGAAATTGCGGGGCGGAACCGTGCGCATAGGACCTATAGCCGCCATGCTAGCTATGATATTAGAAAGATCTTCAAGGTATTCAATTGCCGCTTGAGTGAAGAATGAGGTAAGTATTTCTTCAAGCTCGGATAACCCTCGCAATGACTCCCATTTCTTTTCCTCATTCGATGCATCGTCGCCACCGAGAGCCCGGGTGGACTCCATTTTCTGATAGGCAACATTCCGTGCGTAGTCCGTGAAATGAGTCGTTAGGATCCTACCGAGAATTGGTTTTGCTCCCGACGGACCCGTGTCTATGGGAATCCGAAGCACAGAATCTGTTGCTGCGTTGTTGGGGTCTTGTGGGATATCCAAGAGCCGCTGGTATAGGGACGTCGCATTCGAATCCGAATCGGGGACGGTGAAGCGGCCTTTGAAATCAATTTTAGTTATGGTCGTGCGCTCGAGCGTTTCGTCTGTTTCAATGACAAAAAAAGGTGTTTGCCTCTCTTCTTGATCGTAATAGAACGCGATATGGGAGACATATGGTTTCCGAACAGTGGGGCTCCAACGCACCTCAAGCGCAATTTCTGTACAGTTCGCACCGCCTTCTCCGGTTGGCGGGACAATGCCGAGCCCTAACGCCTCACACCGACCGTGAAATTCATCAGGATCGAATTTGAACGCACGGTGGAAGTCCGTATATGTGGCGGCGGAAGGCGAGAACGCGGCTGAGAGTCGTATCACCTGCTCCGTTGCATCTCGCGACAGTATGTTAAAAAATCCGCCTAAGTTTACCGGAGCCAGAGAACAGGTATCGACATCACACCAGTCGTTCTGCAAGATTTCGTACAAATACAACAAGGCGTGGAAGATAGACGACTTTCCCGCAGAGTTCGGTCCGTACAACAAAGTTATAGGCGCGAGTGGAATAGTGGTCTTTTTCTGATATCCTTTGAAATTTTCGAGAGTGATCTTGGTAAGCATTATGTTGTCCTAATGGAACGGGGCAAGCGTCCTGTCGTTAAGCAATATAACTGAATCGAGGCCCAAAGTGTCGGTAGCCGCAATTGCACTCAGCCTTGGCACTGTCCTGCGACATGGGGACCGGACCCCAAATCCTCTCTTCGCCAGGTCCGATTTTTGCGGTTGGAGAGGACCGTGGCGTGATTGAAGTCTCTCCGATGCGGGGCAGGCAGCCTGCAAAGGGGCGATCGGATTTTCTCCCAGCGGTTTAGTCCCGCTCGATTCGGAGCCACTCCATTGCTCATTGCTGGCTGCGTATCCACTGATCCCCATCAACGGACCAGCGGAACGAAGGGCCCAGTAAGGTTGGTGCCCTGTAGTCCCATGATGCATGTTTGCTCGGGGCTTTTTCACCCTTTAATGTTTCTCTCCCACCTCAAATAATGCTCTTTCAATGCCTCGGGGTTCGGCATTTCCTCTGGTGAATCTGGAACCTGCAAACGCACTCCAACAATGGATGCATAGCACGAGCTGAGGTCAGGGGCCAACTTCACCTCGCCTGTCTCCGGATCCACCGACAGAAGCAATAAGTCGAAAAGCGTATGGATATCGGCTCGCAGTAGGAGCCCATTCGTGATTGCGTACGATTGTTCTTCCGCGTGGGGCACTATGTGCGCTGCCTCGAGGACGGCTACTGCATTGCATCCCGTTACTGCACAGCGACCGTTATATGCTCTCAACAAGCCATCCCGGAATGCCTGTTGACCACGCCTGGTTAGGATATTACCTAAGACGCACTCATCCACGAATGGCCGAACAGGTATTTTTTCAGCCAGTGTATGCTCTGGATTGTTCCTCCTGAAGCATTCATCCAATTCTTTTAAGTTAGCCTCTCCGGCCGCCTCAAAACGCATAATTGCCGCAATCGAGATTTCGGCCTTGACAATCTCCGATTTTGCATTTTGATCTTCCTTAATGACCAATCCGGATGTTTTACCTTCCTCCCAAACGACCACAAAAAGGGGCTTGCCTTGTTTATCGTAGTCAATCGCAGCTTTACCAGAAAAAAGCGCCCGCGCTCCCCTTTTTTGTCCAAGGGCATGGGCAATGCTGTCGTGTTTTGCCTTTCGCCATTTATTCTTAGTATGAATAGCGCGGTAATTCACTCGTCGGTCACTTGGCATGACGGTAATCTAACCCCTCATCAAAAGACTAAGCGATGGCCATCTGATCCTGCAATATGGTAGCTGGACGGCTTTGGCGCCGAACGCTTCGTTCCTGGTTGCTCGGCATACCCCCAAATGTAGATTTCCTCTCCCATAAGGGATCCGGAATGCCGTCGTACCATGAAAAAATCTCATTTACCGAAACCATGGCTCGACCTAACCAGCGCCAATTGATGTGCCGTCGGGCCGCTTGGTACATCTTGCGGAGAGCAGACCTCGATCACCCCCCACACCACCCCCCACTCACCCACTGTCGGTTCTCGGGATGCAGGTCCACGTTGCTGATCTCGCCGAGGCGGCGGTCGGTAGCTTGTTCCGCTGCCTCGAACCAACGCTTGGTATGTTCACGGTCGGGGATCGTCTGCGCTACGTTGACGGCCGGCTCCAACAGCCAGTCGGCGAAGGCTTCGGGGTTCGTCTCCACGTGGCCATTTTCCCGAACCCAGGCGACTGCGAATTCCTGGCGCATGCGGCGGCCCTGGTCGTTCTGCCAGCGCAGGATGGCGGTCAGCACCGCGTCGCCGCCGAGCCTGTGGAGGGCCGCAACCTGGCCACCGAAGTCGTAGGCCTTGGCTTTGCGCAGCAGGGTCTGCATCAGGGGCGAGGACAGGTCCATCATCTGGATGTCCGGGCGGCTTGCGCCCCAGACTCGATCCATGGTGATCCGCATCCGAGTCCGTCGCCCCGAGAGCTCGCCCTCCAGTTCGGGAGGAATGCGTAGGTCCCAAACCAGCCCCTGGTGCAGCCGGTCGATCACCTCGATCCCCAGGTGCGAGAACATCCCCTCGACGAAGGCTTGCAGGTGCCCATCCCCGATGGCCAGTTCGTGCCTGGTCTCGTTGGGATCGTACCCGGTGACGTATTCGAACAGTTCCCGCTGCTTGCCCACGGCCTCGCGGGCGCGCTTCAGGGCCTCATCGATGCGGCTCTGCGTCCGCGAGATTCCCGCGTCGATGGCCTTTTCCAGAATATCCTCGACGTCGAGCACGTCGGCCACCTGCCCAAGGATATCGTCCGCCAAACCCTCGTTGAATTCACCCCCCAGCACAGAGAGATCCGCGACGACCTGGGCGAGCCGGTTGTACATCAGCTCGAGGATATTGGCGTCGAGCGTCTGCGGTGCGTGCACGTTGAAAACCACCACCCGCCGGGTCTGACCATAGCGGTAGAGCCGGCCGATCCGCTGCACAAGGCGCATCGGATTCCACGGCAGGTCGAAGTTCGCCATCACGTGGCAGCGGCGTTGCAGGTTGATACCCTCGCCCCCCGCCTCGGTCGATACAAGGAACTGACCCTCATCCTCGAAGTGAGCGATCTCGGCGGCCCGTTCCTCGAACCTCTGCCCACCATGAATCAGGTTCACCCGATCTTCCCCGAACCGAGCGGACAGCGCCTCGGCGATATGGGCCTGTGTGGCGCGATACTCGGTGAAGATCAGGATCTTCTCGTCCGGGTTGGGGTGAAGTACGGAGGTCACAAGCCCATCGATGAAGGTCTTCACCTTCAGGTCGTCGGCCACCAGAATTGAAGCGGCAATGATGAGCTCGTTCAACAGCTCGATCTCACCCGCAAAAAACTCCGTCCGCTCTCCCGTTTGGCGTTCCTCCCACTCCCCCTGATACCGATCATCGGGCGCTTCGTCGCCCGGGTCGCCATCTTCCAACTGGCGCTGGAGACGACCGAGTCGGCGCACCAGGGCTTGATGGATCGCTGCGGCGCTGGACGCCGCCAGCTTCCGGTACACGGTCATCACGAATCCGATCGCGATGCCCTTTCGCCCCAAGGCCTCCCCTGCGGCGTAGCCCCTGCGAAGGTAGGCCTGCAACACGCGGTCGAAGTCCGCCGACGCAGGGCTGATCTGCACCGATATCGCACGCGTAGTCTTGCCGCGAAAGATGAAATTACCCTCGGCGTCGGTTACGTCCGACTTGTTGTTCCGGATGACCATGTCCCGCAGGATCTCCGGGTTCAGCGAGAGCAACGCGATTTCTTCCTTGTATTCCGGGCGAATCAGCTCGAGCAGCGCCTGGAATTTGTCCTGCATCCCCTGATGCGGCGTAGCCGTCAACAGGAGCAACGCATCGGTCATGCCACGCAGGTCTGCCGCGAGACGGAACCGGTCCGAGGCCTCCAGCTTCCTCCCCCACTGCCGCCGGCTTAGGCGGTGGGCCTCGTCGAAGACGATCAGGTCCCATGGCCCTGCGGCAAGCAGCAGATCCCGATGGTCGTCGGTCTTCAGCCGGTCCACCGAACCGATCACGTGATCGTAGAGCTTCCAGTGGCGGGGATCCTGAATGGCGAAGTCCTCCCCATAGATCAGGAAGTCGTCCATCCCGAACTTGTGGCGCAACTCCTCCTGCCACTGCCGGGTGAGGCCAGCGGGCGTCACGAGCAGGATTCGGCGATAGGTGCCGCGCTGCTGTAATGCCGCAAGCAGCATGCCGACCTCGATGGTCTTTCCCAGTCCGACATCGTCGGCAATCATCCAGTTGAGGTTGCCGGAGGCGAGGATGTGGTGAACCAGATGGATCTGGTGCGGCAGCGGATCGATGTCGAGATGCGAGAGCGAACCAGTGTTCTCGTTCCAAAGCTCCAGCGCATGCGCGAGGCTGCGCAGGCGGAAGCGTTCCGCATCTCCTGGCTCGGGAACGAGGAAGCGGTGTCGAACACCCTTGATCTGCTTCAGCGTCTCGTAGGGCATCCAGTGGCGCTGGCCCAGCGCAGGGAACTCGACCAGCACCTGCCCCCGCCCACCCAGTTCGCGTGTCTCGACCACCTGTCCCTCGCCCAGCGGCCGGCGCACGCGGGAAAAGGGAACATCCTGGACATCCATTCCCAGTTTGAAGCCGTTGCGCAACCGGGAGAGCGGCACCCACTCCCGCGCGTTCGGGCGCAGCCACTGCACGTGCATGAGCGGACCGTCCGCCCGGTGTTCGTGCCCGACCACGCGACCGTAACGTTCCTCCGCACGCGGCTGAACCCATGACCCGACGACCGGAATTAACGGCTTTTCATCTGTCATCCGAAATCTGTCCTCATTTGCCCGAACGCCCCCCTTCCATCCATGGATACCTTTTCCACTCCCCGGAGTTGGGGGCTCAACGTGGACACGTTCAGCGCTCCCGGCTCGCTAACGCCGCGAGTAGAGCCTCGTGCGACCGGCCCACTCCGCGCCCTGTGGGAGCCTTGCGCGACTTTCGCCCTTCGGCTTTCTTCTCCTCTGGCGGGGCCTCGCCGTCCTGAACTGGCGACTCAGACACCATGCCAAGCGTCTCCAGGCTGGGAACTGGCCCTTTAGGGATCAACCCGAGAATCGCCAGACGCCGGTACTCGCGCGTTGAATACCCCGGCTCAAACGTCTGGTCATCTTCAAGGCGTAGAGAGGGATCCGGTTCGAAAGTCCAGTCGTACCAGCCGTGCAACTGCCCTTCGGCGAGCCCGAACCGGAAATACAGGTACGTGGCAAAGGCCTGGTAGATGCGCCGCAGTCGCGGGCTCGTGTACCAAATGTCAAAGTGCTTGCACAACAGGTGATCGAGATAATCAGCATCGGCATAGCCGTCCACCGTGCGCACCAACTGAAGCGCCAGGGGCCAACTGAGATTTCGGTAGACCATGCTGGTGTGCCGGTCGATTTCATGATTCATCAGGCGGCTGAAGTCCATCGCGAATTCGGGATGGCTGGCCCAGACTTCGCGTACCTCGATCGCTCCCCGCAACTCGCGAGGTTCCAGGCCCGCACGCAACTCTCGCTCCATGGACCGCTTGGCCGCACTCCACCACCAGCGCTCGAAGACGTCCGTGAGTACTGCGATCCCTTCCTCGTCCCAGCCGAACCGAAGGCCCAGCTCTATCGCCTGCTGCCGCGCACGCTGCCTGCGCGTGAGCCGCCCGTCCGCCTGAACGTCGCTCAGCTCCTCGCGTGTGGGAGTCTCCTCGAACTCGTCTGCATCCAGTGCGAACTCTTCCCAATCGGCCCCGTCGGCATCCGCGCCAGCCGTTGCAAGACCCAGGATTTCTTCCAGATCGTCTTCGAGTTCCTCGGGCTCTTCCGGAACCTCATCCTCCGCCCCCTCGAACCGGTCGATCTCGTCCACTGTTGCCGCCGCGAGACGGGCTTCAAACTCGGCCTGGGCGGCTTCTTCTGGGTCCTTATCCCCAACGTCCCACGCGAACTCGAGCGTTAATTGCCCGATCTTCGGTGCCACGACAGGGGCACTCTTCGTGTTGGTACCCAGATCCAGGCCCCGCAACTCGTTCCCTGAAAACAACGAACCGGATTGACCTGGCTTCAAGCCAGCCGGGGCTGATTTCACTGGAGGAACAGCTTCTGGCACCCGCGGTGCGGCATCGCGACCATCCAACGCTTCCGAGGCCGGCGATTCGCCCGAGGGTTCGCTTCGAACAAGGGTCGCCTTTATCTCGTAGCCCCTCTCCCCCTGGGCTTCCGGAGCGTCGGGCTCGAAATAGGCACGCTGCGCTTCCTTGCCTGACGCCAGCGACTCGATCAGTTGAAGATCCGAGTCGTTCAGCGCATCAGCATCTTCCATAGCTCCTTTCTTGTATCTGGCGCCGGAACCGGCGAGCGTCTTCCCCGCCGTACTCAACCCCTTTGCGGTCACCGACCCGGGTGCGGAGGGCTCCACATCCCTGAACACTCCTGCTTCACCTTGTCTGCCCTCGGCGGGTCCACTGGAGCCCCTCGCCCCTGGCCCTTCGTTTTCACGGCCAGCGACACTCTCGGCCAGGGCTTCGGGCGTCCTGGTCTGCCCCAATTGCCCCTCCTGCTCGCGCCGCGGGCTGAGAGGCTTGAATAAACGCTGAACGATCTCCCTGAAGCCCATTTCACATCCCAAACCGGTGGGCCAAAACCCCAACACCCGTCTCTGTCAGGCCGGAATCAGGTCCCACGGCCCCGTTTGAATCCTCACGACTCGAAACCCGTCGACTCCTACTCGTACTCATATCCATGGCCGATACGCTCCCAGGCCTCGCGGAATTCCGGCGTGTCGTACGCCTTCGGCTGTAGCCAGAAAGAAACCTTGCCGTGCTTCTCACCGCGATGCGCCAAAGCCTTTACCTCGTCCGGCATCATCACGAACGCGACGGGTTCCTGGCCGATATCGTTGATAATGATCCAGAAGTCGCCCATGACGGTATCGAGGCTCGTTCCGAGCGGCACTGGACTTCTGCGGGTCAACGCCTTCACCTGGACCCCAATGAACTCGGTCCCACCCCGGTTGTAGGCAATGATGTCGATTCCCCTCGCATTGCGAGCCGTCGGCATGACGTTCCATCCCATCCGAGAGAGTCGATAGCACGCGTAGTACATGCCGATGTTTCCGGTAACCTGGCTTTCCAGTTTCATCCGAACCCTTTCATCGCATGGCGGAAAAGGCCAAAGGCCGTCATCCGCCAACCAGCGCTCGCACCCCGCAAGTGCATCCGGAGTCCCTCACCCGTCCACCCGCACTGGTTTCCCCATCGCTTTCTCGATCAAACCCAGCAACAGCCGGCGACGTTCGTCGACGAACGCGTCGAAGTCGTCGGCCCGCAGCCGGTCTGCGGGAATACGGTGGCTGTGCAGAATCGCGTCCATCGCACCGTCCGGCAACTGAACCTGCTTATCCGCCTGGAGCCGGCGCAGGTACTCGGAAGGCGCGTCACCGCCGATCTTGCGGTTCGCCTTGTATGAGATCGACGTCTTGTTGATCAGTGAATCGTATTGGGCCGGTGGTATCCCCTGTTGCTCGCACCAAACGCGCGGAAAGATATGGTGGATATCGAGCGCGACCTCCTGCGCATCCAGCTCCTGGATGCCCGCCTTCCAGAAGAAGTCGCGTGCACCTTCGCGCAGCACCAGCACGTTGATCCCCTTGTACGCTGCGCTGAGGCGGGTTCGGAGCGAGTCCAGCCGCTCCGGCTGAAACGAGGCGTCGGTGACGGTGCGCGGAATGGCGGCATCGTCCTCGAACCACGCCATCAGTTCCTCCAGGTCCACAGCGATACGGGTTTCCACCGCACCCCCGTACAATTCGCCGAGCACGCCCGACCAGAACCACCGCGCAAGCTTGTCGTAGATTCTGGGCTCCAGCCAGCGGTCGCCAAGCAGCGTCATCACGGCGGCGAGCGGAACGATCTGGGTGCGATACGGCACCTCGCGCTTCCCGTAGAAACACTCCTTGCGCAGAAACCGCCCTGCCTGCCGGAAACCCCGCTCGACCGCATCCGCCCACTGCTGGTAGGCATGCAGCGGGAGCTCCAGCACCGACGCACGCTTCGCGCTGACCGGGCGCACCTGCTTCCCTTGCTTGCCTTCCCGGATGTCCTGCCGCTTGCGCTCACGGGTATACAGCAGCGTGATCGCTTGCAGAAAATCCGTCGACTCCACAGACTCCAGCAACTCGTCCTGCGCGATCCGGGCCTGTCGCGACTCCACACCCCGGATATCCGAGCCGAACCAGTCGTCTCGGAGGTTGTACCCATCGGCCGCGTAGCTCGCCGTAATCAGCTCGAACACCGACAGTTGCACGCCGCCGGTATTGACCTTCTCGAACACGAGGCACACCGCCTCCTTACTGGTCTCGCGACCGAGCTCGATCACTGGCAGGTGGTAATCATTGAATGCCGCAAGCACTTCCCGCTGGAAGGCCAGGAACTCGGACATCCGTTGCGGGTTCACCCGGTTCAGATCTTGCAACCATCCAGCCCACTCAAAAACGCTGTCGCAAGGAAAATAGAGTTGCTCGCATTCCAGCTCCCGCGTCGACAGATCCAGATCCACATCGCGCCCGAAGTTGCTTCGCTGCTGACGGGTTTCGTCTACCGCAACCACAGCGTCTTCAAGGCGTTCGGCGCCTTCCAGGGCCGTGGGAATGTGGAAGTAGTAGTGCCGCAGGATCGGCTTGTCTTTCGCCGTGCGCGTCGAAACGGGTGTCTTCAGTCCCACCGCCTGCGTCAGGCTCGTCAGGCGCTGCTGGCCATCCAGAATCAGTTTCTCTGGATGCTGTCCCGAACCGTTCAACAGTACGCCTTCCACGGGACGCACCTGGAATCGAACTTCGCCCCCCGTTTCCATCAACATGATCGCGCCCACGGGGAACGACCGCGCCACGCTCACCAGAAGGCTCTGGACGTGATCATCGTCCCAAACCCATCCCCGCTGGAAGTCCGGAAGTTGGATTTTCCCCTCTTGTATATCCCGCAGCAGATTCGGGAGCGATCGTTTCGTGCTGTCGAAAGTCGTCATTCTTTCAGTGCTCGATCCGTGATTAGTCTTCTATCCGTTTCCAACGGTCAACCAAGTGGGCGTCCCATAGCTGCAACGCGACGACCGTCAACGAAGTGGGTGTCTCATAGTGTTCTAGTGAATGGGTTTTGCGCCCTAATCGTCGCCCGCGAGTAATTTTTTGCAAAATTCACGTCCATGGGTTTTACACCAAATACTCCCGAGCGCATATGCTGTGCCAAAATCAAAGCGATCATCGTCCGCCACATCTTTTTCTTTCCAGAGATCAACGAATTCGTCATTTGGGCAGCCACATGACTTCAAGGCATACCGACTACTAAGCTTCCGGTAGAACCTATCTGAAGCCAGAAGTTCGTCGTCGCTAGATTCTGATGCCAGCTTCGCTGCCATGTTTACCGGCTTGCCCGCCCACACTTCGTTCTGACGATCTGAGCGCCCCCTATAGCGTTTAAAGCCGATCTTTCTTACAAGGACCGTACGCGAATCAATTCCAACATGGCACCCAATATCAATCCCGGTCTTCCCCTTAACCAACGGAATAAACTCTTCTTTTGCAAAAGTACGAAATGTGACCGCTGCTGCAAGCGCCCTATGCGCCTGATTTGAGTCAAACAAAGCGAGCGCCCCATCTCCCCGAACATCGATATAAGGCGACTCAAATTCGCTGAACAATTTAACTGCTGTACCGGTAAATAATTGATATGCACGCGCTGTACTGTTGTCATGACTAGAAGCGCTTAGTTGCGTTGACCCTCTCATATCTACGAACACGCAATTTACATCCGGAATCTTTAACCAATTCTGCGGATTCTCGATTGGGATCTGATTCGTGTCAGGAATCGAATTTCTCACGGTTATTGATGCATTTCCCTTATACAATGCCCTTGCATTCTCAATTATTTCCTTAACGCATTGAAGAACCTGATCATCAGAAACCATCTGTATTTTCTCTCTTTCTTCTTGAGAAATAAAAGATCGGGATCGCGATTACTGGCGTCAGCACTCCAAACAGGAGAACTTTAATGGCGAACTCAAACATTGCGTATTTTGCGAGTGCAATCCGCGAATTTATAATAATTTGCTCAGCATACATTTCGTGAAGTTCTTTTATGTCCGTTTCCTTTGATCCGGTTGCCTTTAAGTACGCCTCCAGCATTTGCTTTTTCGAAAGAGTTGCTAAATACCCAAAGTACAGCAGATTGCCGTTAGCCACTCTACTGGGCGCTGGGACTATCCATCGATAGTTTAGAACGGGCATAAATGAAAGTAAGGCGGTAACAAAACCACTTAGCAGAAAAACAGATAGAATTGCAAAGTATGCACTAGCATAGCATCCAGTTTCGTTTTCCAAGGTGAGCCTCACCGATGCCCACAAGGCAAAACCAGAAGTTGCGACCACGACTGCATTTTTCGCTTCTGCGAATTTGAGCCAATCGTTTACTGATTCCAATATGTCTCTGAGTTCATCCATGGAAATTTAACAGTGTAATCAGAAGAAACTGGGGTGCTCGTGAAATGCAGATTCTGTACACACACTCCGGGCTTCCCATGTCGCACCCACTGCGCCACCCTGCCGGTCGAACTTTGGCACCGAACTTAACGGCTTGGCGGTCGCGGTCATCCTGGACTCCTTTGGCTACGAAGTTTCTGGAAGATCGGCCATGCGACGCGGTAGTCCTCTTCGCGGTCGGGTTTGTGGAAGGGGGCGTGGTATTCGATGATGCGTTCGGTGGGGCCGCCGGGGAGGGTGTCGTCCAGGAAAGTTTTGGTGACGGTGCCTTCCTTCAGGTCGCGGATGTCTTCCCAGCCGAGGGGGATTTTCTGCTCACTGCGGGTTGGGGTGTGGATGCCGTAGCGGGTGCCTTCTTCTAGGTCCGCCTTGCGGGCCTTGCGCGGGAGGCCGACGCCGACGAGGCCTTTGCTGGGGGTGAAGACGATGCGGCCGCGGGTGTCGTACCAGGTGTCGGCTTCGTACTGGCGCATTACCGGGAACTGGACGCGGTAGATGGTGAGCAGTTCGTCGAGGGTCAGGCCGAGCGCTTGGGCGACCAGGACGTCGATTTCCACCAAGGCTTGGCGGCGCGCGTAATCGCTGCGGAGGGTACAGTGGCGCTGCCACACTGGTGTGAGGTCTCGAAAGAAGGCCATGGGCAACACGTCTTCGGCGACGCTGCCCCGACTGACAGACCACGCCTGCGCACGGAACTGCTCGCGCCAACATATCTGCCACAGATCAGCGTAGTGGTTGGTCACTGAAACCAGCGATAGACCTCGGACCAAGGCCGCAGCGCGGGTTTGGGAGTCGAGGGCAATGTGAGGGAACTTGGCGATCACGCTCTTGTTGGCATGCCCTGCCCCAGTGCTTTTCACCTGAAAATCGACCGGCAACGACAGAGCGCCGATGAGAAATGACAGCAGGTCATCCGTGTCCTTGAAGATCTGCTGAATACAGGTATGCACATTAGCTAGACCCCGGGGAATCAAGGTGCCAATGAGCGTCCGCTCTCCGGATTGGCTAAGCATCTCGCGGCTGAGAAAGCGGTAGTAGTCCGTGACACGGCGCGGTCCCGCCTGACCCGGTTCGGTCCAAGGAACTTTGGGCGTGCGAGCAGCGTACTCGTCCGGGGTGCAGGCTGGGACGTAGTTAGTGCGCGGGAGGTAGTCGTCAGGGAGGGTTTCGAGGTCGAGGATGTCGTAGTGGCTGTTCTGCGTGCAGACGCTGCGTGGGGTCTTGTAGAATGGGGTACCGACGAAGAAGTGGGGGCCGGAGAGGATCCATTCCCCGGGGTCCCTTGGGAATTGGGTTTCGCGGCGGATGGTGCCGTCGTTCTGTGCGTTGGTCTCGTGCCACATTTCGAGGGAGAGGTATTGCCCCTTCAGATCACCAAGGCGACGCGGCTGCGCGGCGAACTTCTCCAGGACGGACACCAACGGTCTTGCGTGTAGCGCTGGAAGGCGCGCTTCCAGCGGCGGCGTTCCGGGTTCGTCGTAAAGCTGGGCAAACAGTGCGAGTTCGTGGCCTCCCACTCTAATCGCCCGCTCGGAGTGGCCTGTCGTTCCCCAAGACACTCGGATGCGACCGTCCGGGTCTTCGGATTCCTCCTTCAGACCCGGCACGGGATCGTTGCCATGGTGCGCGAAGCATGCATCGATGGTGCGTGGGATGAACAGATTGGCGATGTGTTGGAAGTCCGGGGCCTGAGCGAACGGGCCGTACACGTTGATGCTGAACTTGGCGTGGTGGTCCACGTCGGCAAACAGGGTCAACTCGTTGACGAATTGAAAATGCGCCCGCAACCGCGGATACACCTCCCGCCGCAAACCCCCACCCTTCGGATCGTCATAAATCCCCTCCGGATGCAGAAATCCGGACACCCCATGCTCGTTCCCGAGCCGCCACGCCACCGGCAGGAAGCACTTGTACAGGTTCGTTTGCACGCCACGCAGTGCCGAATAGTTCGCAGCGGCGTTCAGAAAGTTCTGTGTCCCCTCCGCCTCCTCGTACTCGCTGCGCCATGCAGCTTCAAGACCAGCGTTCTCGTGGAACGCCCGTTCACGCAGGTGGGTGAGCTGGCTGGCGCTGTAATTGCGCAGCATGAAGCGGGGTTCCTGGTCGCCGAGGATGCCGGACTCCTGCCATTCAACTTTGATCCAGGGGGGGTTGCCCAAAATGAGGTCGAAGCCGGGGGCCCTCACCCCCGGCCCCCCTTCCGCTCGCGGGAGAGGGGTGAAGATGTCGGCGAATTCCAGTTCCCAGTGGAAGACGCGGCGTTGGTCGGCGATGCGTTGAGCAAGTTCGAGGCGGGGGAAGCTGCGGAACAAGAGTTTGAGGTCGACGACGCCGAAGCGGTTGATGAAGCGTTTGCCGTCCTCGGGGTTTTCGGTGGGGGCGAAGAGGTCGCGCACTTCGTATTGGGGGCCGGCCCGGAGGGTGTCGCCGAGAAGCAGGTTCTCCAGGTCGAACAGGAACTCCTCGCGATCGGGCAGGCTCGCGTGTTCGGCGATGGGCCAGAACCACAGCGCGCACCAGTAATCCATCACCAGCTTCAGGCGGCGGTAGGCGGTGGCGTTTTTCTGATACTCGGCAAACAATTCGCCGGCGAGCGCCTGGTCCTTGTAGCGCAGTGGCGAGCGTTCGCCCTTCGCGTCGCGGCCGTAGATGGGGTACGGGTCGGTGGTGCGCCGGCGCAGGTCGGCGAGGCTCTTTGCGTGTTCGTGCCAGAGGTCGTCGATGCGCGCGCTCAGGCGTTCGAGGCGCTCGCGCTGTTCGCGGTCGAACGGGCGGGTGAAGGCCTTGCGCCAGGCGTTGATGGCCTGGATCTCCTCACGGTAGAGGGTCTTCGCGACCTTGTCGGTGTAGTTGGCCATGCCGGAGTCGGGCATCAGGAAGTGCCAGATGCGGCCCTCGGGGCGCGGCTGGCCGAGCGGCGTGTGGTCCGGGGCGCGGTTCAGCCAGCAGTCGTCATCCTTCGGCTTCAGCGCGAGCCTGCTGCCTGGGTAGGTCTCGCGGCGCGCGCCGATCAGCGAGTTGCCGGCACGCAGTTGCAGACCGAACCAGGGCACGTGGCGGTCGTCGGAGAGCGCGCCCAGCCACAGCGAGACCTCGGCCAGTTCGACGGCGACCGGGTTCAGGTCGACGCCGAAGACGTTGTGGTCGGCGATGTACATCTTCACGCGCTGCTTCTCGCGCGCGTAGTCGGCCTGGGGGATACGCTCGCCGCGGGCGCTCTGCGCGAGTTCGAGGTACTTGTCGGCGAGCTGGTCGATGGCCTCGTTGATGAACGCCGCGGAGCCCATGGCCGGTTCACAGATGCGCACGCCCAGCACGCACTCCGCGCGGGCGGCGTCGTCCCGCAGCGGGTCGAGCTGTTCGCCGTAAAGTTCCTTCAGCGCGTACTTGACCAGGCTGCGGGTGAGCACCTCCGGGGTGTAGTACGAGGCGGACTTCTCGCGGTCGCGCCCGGCCAGGCGGTAGAGGAAGCGGCCCTTCGGGTGGCGACGCAGCACGCGGTGGTTGTGCGCGTCGCGGTCGTACACGCGCTCGTCATCCTTGTACTGCTCGAGCGCGTCGGCGTTCACGAAGTAGCCGGTGTCGAGCGGGTCTGGGTTGTCGTCCCCTGCCCTTTTCACCTCGTAGAGGTCTTCCTGCGCGAAGAAGCCGCGGTAGGAGAGCAGGGCCTCGTACACCGCGCCGAGCTGGTTGATGCCGAGCCGCGAGTAGGAGATGCGGCCGCGCCGGCGCCGGCCCCCGCGTCCACCCTGGGCCGGGCGCGAGAGCGACATCAGGCGGATCACCTGTTGCAGTGTCTGGTTGGTGAATACGACGCGGTTCAGCAGCCGGGTGCGCTCGGGGTCGAACAGGTGCGATTGCAGCGGCGCCATGTCGAAGGCGTCGGCGCCGGTGTTCGTCGCGAGCAGGTCCGGCTGGTTGTTCACGGCGGGCTGGTAGCCCTCCTGCACCAGGCGGAACAGGGTGTTCAGGCTGTCGTGGAAATAGCGGCCCTGCTGTTCACTGGGCTGGGTGAGCGGGACGAGTTCCAGTTCGCGCACGTGTTCGAGGCTGTAGCCGTGCAGGTAGGTGGACGCGTTCATCGGCGCGTAGCCAAGTTCCGGGCGTGCCTCGATGTAGAACAGGAACAGCAGCCGGTACATGTAGCGCAGGCATTCCAGCGAGAGCTGGGCGGGGTCGAGCTGGCCAGAGAAGATACCTTCCTTGCGCGCGCGGGCCTGTTCGATGAGCTGCGCGGCGGCCTCGTTGCCGAGGAGTTCGATGGCCTCGCGCAGCGCGTATTTCAGGTCTTCGGAGACGCCGTAGGCGTGCTTGTGGGCGTTCTCCTCCAGGGTGTCGAGCAGGGACTGGCCGCCGGGCTCGACCAGGGACTCCCGATGCAGCAGCGCGGCCGCGACCTTCAGGCTCGCCGTCTCGCGGCGGGAGAAGAGTTCGACCCAGTCCAGGCGCAGCACGCGGCCCTGCGCGAACTTGGCGCGATCGACCAGCACCCACTGGCGCGGGCTTGCAAGCAGCACCCAGCGCGGCGGGCGCGGCTGCGCGAGAACGAAGCGGCCGAGCGCAGCCTGCCATTCGATCAGTCCGCCGCCTTCGGCGTGCAGGGCCTTGGGAACCGGGGTGGCGGAGAGCGAGAGGTACTGCGCGGCGCGCAGCGGCACCGCGAGTGGGTCGAGGTCGGGTTCTTCCAGCGGCACGGCCTGCACTACCCAGAGCAGCGGCGCGCCGTCGGAGCCGAGGTATTCGGACAGCACCGGGAATTCCGCCTCATCGCCCGCGGGCAGGCGGCGTGGCTGGTAGTGATAGCCGAGGGCTTCGAGCAGGGTGCGGACAAGTTCGCGCTGCGCCTCCACCCGGCGCTCGACCTGGCGCTCGCGTTCGAGGATGGAGAGGTCCTGGAGGTAGCTGTGCGCGAGCCGGTTGAGGCGGTTCCAGGGGGTGAGGTGGTGGTCGGGGAGTGGACCCTGGTCAGCTTTACTGGCGGCCTCTCGGGCGGCGGTTTCGGCCTGCTGCCAACGCTCGAGCGAGTCGCCGATGTCGTTCAGGAAGAGTTCGCTGAGGTAGTGCTCCGAGTAGAACTCGTTATCGTTGACGATGCCGGCCCAGGTCATGGCGCAACCCCCCTCCCAGTGAAGGCGGCGATGACCTGGACGTAGGGGTCGGGTTCCGTCATCTGGGTTTCTTCGAGCCAGCTTTCGTAGTCGCGGAAGATGCGGTCGATATGGGCGAGGCGTTCGTCGCGGCGGCGGGTCTTGAAGACCTCGGGCTGGTCGCTGCGGCCGAGTTCGAGTTCGAGCTGCTGCACGTGGCGCTGCTTGAGGGCGTCCATCGCGGCCATCTGGGTGTTCAGGCGCTGGTCGAGCACGGACTCCACATCGTGTTTGTGGGTGCGCAGACGCTGGATGGCGAGGTCGACCACGCGCGGGAGCTGGGCCTGGAGGAACGTGGTGTCGCCGGGCACACCGGGATTCGGCACCTGCCCGGGTTCCAGACCCAGCCGGGCGAAGAAACGCGCCGGGTCGAGTTCCTCGGCCACTTCGCCGTTGCGCAGCACGAAGCCCAGCCAGCGCTGGATCAGCAGGTAGCCGCGCCGATTCGGGAACCCGCCCTGGAGGAGGAACGCGACCTCGTCGGGTTGCAAGCGTCCGGGCAGGCGCAGCACGGGCGCGGTATGACGGCCGAAGGCGCCGAGCGCGCGATCGGCCAGCCATTCCATCACCGGGTGCAGCGGCCAGAGGTACTGGCGCTGGGCCCAGGGGCTGTCCTCGTCCCGGCGCCGGCGCAGTTCCTCCTGGATCTCGGCGACGTCCGGCGTGAGGATGAAGCGGTCGCCCTCGGGCCGTGACTCTGGCGGCAGGTGGCGCAGACGCTGCTGGAGGTCGGGCGGTGCGGTGAGCGTGAGCCGACGCGCATCGCGGTCAGTCTCGGCCTGCATGGCCACGCCGCTCGCACGCAGCCATTGCAGGGCCTCGGCGGCGTAGTGAAAGTCGTCGCGGTACAGGCTGAACGGCTGTTCGGCGATCTCGCCGAGGTTCTCGCTGGGCGCGCGGTCGGGCAGGAAGGCCTCCAGCGGGGTAGCACTGGAGTCGTGCTGGGTGTCCAGGAACTCAGCGAACAGCGCGGCGAGGTCGCCCTCCTCCCGTTCCAGGAACTCGGCCACCCGCTCCTCTTCCTGTTCCACCGAGTACTCGCCGAGAAACTCAGACGGGTCGCCGATGTTGCGCTGCGCCTGCTCGTCCTTCTCAATCAGCACCTCGAGCACGCGCTGCTCGTCCTGAATACGGGGGTTGTGCGACTCGGTAACGAGGTAGCGGATCTGCGGCTGGCGACTCTGACCATACCGGTCGATGCGGCCATTGCGCTGCTGGAAGACCATCAGCGACCAAGGCACGTCGAAGTGGATCAGCCGGTGCGAGAGGTGATGCAGGTTGATGCCCTCGGCGGCGACATCCGAACACAGCAGCAGGCGGATCGGGCTCTCCCGGCGGCCGAAGTCCTCGACGATCTGCATCAGTTCCCGGTCCGGCCGGTCACCGCGCAGGATCGCGAGCTGCTTCGCGCGCAGGCCGAGATCCTTGGCCAGGTGCTCTTCGAGAAACTCGAGGGTCCTTAGGCTTTCGGTGAAGATCACCAGGCGGTCGTCCGCGTTCCTGGGGTTCCAGCCCAGGGACTCCGGGCCGGTGCCAAGCAGCGCGAGCAGACGCTGGTACTTGCTGAAGGCATCGGAGGTGATGGCGCGCACCGCAAGATGCAGGCCGCTGAGCTTGTCGAGATCGGCCGCGACTTCCGCCGATGGCTCCCGCTTTTCGAGGCGCCGGATGCGGTTCTCGAGGGTGCTCAGGCAGGCGGCGGGGCTGGAGTACAGCGCCTTTTTCAGCGTGGTGCGGAAGAGCTGGCTGCCGCCCGCGTTGCGGCGTCCGTCCAGCGTGGGGAAGGTCAGCCCCTCGAGAACCTCATAGGCCTGCTCCTCCGGTGCGGAGGCGGTGTTGCGCTCGATGCCGATCTGGCGTTCCGGCAGGTGCTGGGCGAGTTGCGCCTGCACGTCCTTCTTGAAGCGGCGGATCACCAGGCCCTTTTCGCGGAAGTCGTCGTGGGCGTAGTTGTCCGGGTCCGGGATCGCGGTGGGATCCAGCATGTTCACTAGGCTCGCAAAGCTGCGCGCCTTGCCGTCGTGCGGCGTGGCCGAGAGCATGATCAGCGTGTCGGAGCGCGTGGCCAGCAGCTTGGCGAGGCGGGAGCGCTGCGAGTGCGTGCTGCGCTCGGCGACGTTGTGCACCTCATCGATGATGATGATGTCCCAGTACGCGTGCTCCAGGTGGTGCCGGTACTCGATGTCCTGCTTCAGCGTGTCGATCGAGATGATCGCCCGATCGAAATAGTGGAACGGGTTGTGGTTGCCGGGGGTCTGGTTGCGCACGCGCTGGAGACCGAGGGAATCGAGCCGCGTGAGGCCGATGGTGAAACGGTTCCAGAACTCCTGCTGGAACTGCGCCAGCATCGACTTCACCGCCAGCACCAGAATGCGTTTGCCGCGCCCGCGGGCGATGAGTTCCGAGACGAGGATGCCGGCTTCCAGCGTCTTGCCCAATCCGACCGCGTCCGCGATCAGGATGCGCGAGCGAGGCTGGCGCAGGGCCTGCACGGCGGGATCGAGCTGAAACGGCAGCGGGTCCAGCGCCGCGCGGTGGCCGAGGAATACCTTGTCGCCCGCGACCGGGGTTTTGCGGAATGCGGTTTCCAGGTACAGCAGGCTGGCCTGAAAGCCACTGGAGGTATCGTCGGTGAGCAAGGTCTCGCGGGGATCCAGGATGCGGATATTGCCCTCGAGCCCAGTTAGGAAACGCGCGCCACGACCCCGCACCAGTTCCGACAGCCCCTCGCAACCCAGCAGGTAGCCACCGTCGCTGGAACGGTCCACCTGCTGGATCCGCCACTCCGCGTCGCGGATCTCCACCCGCATGCCTGGCGTGAAGTTCATCTCTGCCCCTGCCCCCCGATCTCCGCCGTCTCGCGCAGCGTCGTCGTCATAGTCAGAACCCTACCACGACAACAGGAGGATCACAGGCTGATCCTGTGCCAGCATGAAAGCCGCCGCGGGACACAAGACGTTGCGAGAGGCGATGACCGCTTCCCGCATGGCAGCATCAGCCGGCATTCAGAAGATGCCTTGCACCTCCACCAGACCGCGCACGTACTCCTCCTGAAGCCGGTTCTCCACCGTTCCCGCCCGGGCACGGCGAACCCTGAAGAGGGCCGTTTCAGGCACCTCGCCGAATTCGACCAGGAGCCGGGCTGCCACGATGCCCGTGCGACCCAAGCCACCGCGGCAGTGAATGACGATTCCCTCCCCGGCCACCAGCCGACGGCGAAGGTCCTCGCCGGCCCGGTTCCAGGCGGGCTCGAAGCGCACATCTGGTACGCCGCCATCCAAGATCGGCAAATGCCACCAGCGTAGACCGGTGCGGGAGACGCGCTCGCCAAGGTCGGGCACCCGCAGCAGCTCCAGTTCGTGTGTCTCCATCAGGGTGAC
>Ga0207421_10000727_pt1 | contig 42621 bp, 38 predicted proteins | sample SodLakKL_010_SED_4_FD_187542 | JGI IMG/M metagenome (GOLD analysis project Ga0207421, IMG submission 187542) | Alkaline sediment microbial communities from Lake Tanatar, Kulunda Steppe, Russia - 8KL_010_SED (SPAdes) (version 2) | ecosystem: Environmental > Aquatic > Non-marine Saline and...
CGAGGGAGGGTGCTGCCCCGAGGGAGGGTGCTGCCTCGAGGGTGGGTGCTGACCGCGGTCGCGACGGTGGGGACCGCGGTCGTGCTGGTGGCTGTGGCGTCGATGCTGCTGCGGGGCCGTCCGCTGGAGGCGTTCTACGGGCGCTGGCTGTTCCACAACGCCCCGGCGGCGGTGGTGATGCTGTGGATGGGCCGGTTGGTCCTGCGGCGACGCTGGGGGCACGGTGCCGGGCTGGTGGTGCTGATCATCGGCGCGGTCGCCTCGGCGCACGTCGGGGTGGCTGCCGTGGTCGACGCCAGGATGCTCGCCACCGGTGTCGACGATCTCGCGGCGGGCGCCACCTTCGTGCCCGCCGAGCTGCCGTGGTCGGCGTCGGTGCCGCTGTGGGTGATGAAGTGGTTGTGGGTGCCGGTGCCGGTGCTGGCCACCACGATGCTGCTGCTGGTGTTCCCTGACGGGCACCTGCCGCACGGGCGTTGGCGGTGGGCGGCGTGGTTGGCTGTGGGCGGTGGGCTGCTGCTCATGATCGCCCACGCGATCGTTGCGTGGCCGGCCACAGCGGTGCCGATCTCCTCCACCGAGGTGCCCGTCGGGGACCATCCGGTCAGCGCTGCGCTGGTCATGATCGGCGGGCTGGGGGTGCTGGCCGCGGCACTGACCGGCGTGGCGACGCTGGTGGGGCGCTGGCGGCGAGCGACCGGGGAGCAGCGGCGCCCGTTCCGGGCGGTGGGTGCTGCCGCGATCGTCCTGGCGCTCGTGGGCACGCTGACCTGGCCGTGGCAGGCGGTGTGGCGACCGGCGGTCCTCGTCGCGTTCGTCGGCGTGCTGGTCACCTACGCCCTCGCGGCGGCCCGCTACCGCATCCACGACCTCGACCCGGTGCTCGGGCGCGCCGCGGTCGCGGCGGTGCTCGCGGCCGGCGTGACGGGCGTGTATCTCGCGATCGTGGTCGGCATCGGCGGCCTGGTGGGCCGCGGCACCGAGGTCAGGCCGCTGCCGCTGGTGGCGGTGGGCGCGGTCGCGCTGCTGATCGAGCCGGCGCGTCGTCAGGCGCGCCGGCTGGTGGACCGCCTGCTGTATGGGCGCGACACCGACCGTGCCGAGGTGTTGTCGCAGCTGGCCGAGGCGGCCAGCACCGCCACCGACGCCGACGAGGTCCTCGATCGCGTCTGCGATCTGCTGATGCGCAGCACCGGCGCGCGGCGCGTCGAGGTGTGGCTGCACGGCGACGACGCGGACCATCTCGCCGCCGCGGCCGGGCCGGTGGAGGACAGCGCCCCGATCCTCGCCATTGCGGTGGTGCATCAGGACGAGCGGCTCGGCGAGGTGCGTCTGCGCGCGCGACACCCTGCGGACTTGGCCGCCGACGCCGAGCAGCTGGCACGCGACGTCACCCGCTCGCTGGGGGTGTTCCTGCGCACCGCGCGGCTGACCGCAGAGCTGCGTGACCACGTCACCGAGCTGCGCCGCTCCCGCCACCGGCTGGTCGAGGTGCACCACGAGGCGCGCCGCCAGCTCGAGCGCGACCTGCACGACGGCGCCCAGGCTCAGCTGATCGCGTTGCGCCTGCGCCTGGGAGCGGTGCAGGCGCTGGCGACCTCGGACGGCAACGGTGCGCTGTCCCAGGAGCTGGAGAACGCCGCCACCCAGCTCGACGGCGCGGTGGCGTCGCTGCGTGACCTCGCTCGCGGGCTGTACTCACCGCTGCTGGAGCAAGCGGGGGTGGCCGCGGCCCTGCGTGCGACCGCGCGGGGCCTGCCGCTGCCGGTGTCGGTGCGCGACGCCGGGCTCGGTCGCTATCAGCGAGCCATCGAGGCGGCGGTGTACTTCTGCTGCCTCGAGGCGCTGCAGAACGCCAGCCGGCACGCCCACGCCTCTCACATCATCGTCGCCTTGGGTGAGGAGAGCGGCACGGTGCGGTTCGAGGTGGCCGACGACGGTGTGGGCTTCGACCCCGAGCGCCACCCTGCAGGCGCAGGGTTGGTCAACATCGGCGACCGCCTCGCGGCAGTCGGCGGGCAGCTGCGCATCGACTCCACGCCGGGGTCAGGCACCCGCATCAGCGGTGAGGTGCCCGCTCACGCGGCGGTCTCGGCGAGGTAGACCAGCACCGCGGCGACCCGCCGGTGCACCTCGGTGTCGTCGGCGTCGAGCCGCAGCTTGGTCATGATCGCGGTGATGTGCTTCTCCACCGCGCCGAGGGTGAGGTTGAGCCGCTCCGCGATGGCGGCGTTGGACAGGCCCGCGGCGACGAGCTCCAGCACCTCGAGCTCTCGCGGGCTCAGCCGCGACAGCGCCGAGTCGTGCTGGCGCGATCGCGCCTGCAGCAGCGCGTCCACCACGCCGGAGTCCAACGCCGAACCGCCGGCGTGCACCGCCTCGATCGCGTGGCGCAGCTCGCCGAGGTCGCCCATCCGCTCCTTCTGCAGGTAGGCGCGACCACGCGATCCTGACGCGAACAGGCGCAGGGCGAACTCGGGCTCGACGTACTGCGACAGCACCACCACCCCCAGGTCCGGATGGGAGATCGCCAGCTGCTCGGCGGCTCGGATGCCTTCGTCGCGGTGGGTCGGGGGCATGCGGATGTCGGTGATCACCACATCAGGGGCGTGCGAGTCGACCGCGGCAAGCAGTGCGGGCAGGTTCGTGACGCTGTCGACCAGCGCGAGGTCGTCCTGGGTGGCAAACAGCAGCCGCAGCGCCTCGCGGATCAGGTAGCTGTCCTCGGCGCTGACGACTCGCATGGTCACCGCTGCCCCGTCTGCTTCCTCTGGTCTTGCTCCCCGTCGTGCCCGTCACCCCAGTATCCGCGTTCGGCGCCACAGGGGAAGGGGGCTTGCCGTCAGATCCTGGTAGGGCACACCCCAGCCCCTCTCGCCGGCTGGCTCCCTGCCCGCGGTCTCGCCGGAGCGGGAGGCTCACGTCATCGGCCCCACACCAGGGGTCCCACGAGAGGAGCACCACGTGTCCGACACCGCGCAACGGCCGACTGCCGCCGGAAACCCCCAGGCCGGACCGCCCCAGGTCCGACGCCCGCGCCTCGTGGCCTTCTGGGTGCTGCTGGCGCTGCTGCTGTTCCTGCACCTTGGTGAGCGACCGCAGATGCTGCTCTTCCCCCTCACCGCGTTCGGGGACGTCGGCGACCTGGCGACCCACGAGATCCACCTGTTCGCCCAAGGCCTGTTCGCCTGGACGGTGCTGGCCGCCGTGGCGGTGCAGCTGCGCCGGCCCAGCCGCCAGGTCGGCGCGGCCTGGGCCTTCACCCTGGCCACCGTGATCGCCTTCGCCATGGTCGCAGTGCTCGGTGATCTGCCCGGCAACGTCGTGCCGATCCTCATCGCCGCGATCGCCGTGGCGGTGCTGGCGTTCCTCGCCCATCCCGCATCGCTGCGCGCGAAGGTGACCCCCATCGACCGTCCCAGCCTGATGCTGACCACGCTGGCCGCAGCGGCGACGATCCCGCTGGTGACCTACGCCGCTGGCCAGCTGGGCATCCAGCTGGCCAGCGGCCCCGGCGACGAGCACTGGCAGTTCGGCCACTGGATCATCATGGCCGCGGTCGCCCTCATCGCCGTCGGTCTGGCGGCCGTGGCCGCCGCCAAGCTGTCCGGCTGGCGGTTCCCGCTGTGGGCCGCCGGCCTCATCGTCGCCGCGCTGGGCGTCGGATCGCTGGGCATCAGCGCGGTATCGCAGCTGTCCACCGGATGGGCGCTGGCCGCCCTGGCCTGGGGCGTGACGTTCATCGCCGCCGGAGAGCTCCAGGGCCGCCGCACCGCGGTCGCCGGCACGGGCGATCGGCAGCGCGTGTGATCTCCCGCAGCTGACCGCCCCACCTGACCACCCCCTGGGTGTGGCGAGACTGACCTCACGGTGAAGGGGCTCGCCGGCGACCGCCCGACCAGCGCGGGCTGATGGCTCCTCCAGACAGGAGGAGCCATGGACGTGTCGGTCACGACCTCCACCGTGAGGCAGCGGGTGGAGGCGCTCGCCGATGCGCTTGACGCGCGCGTTCGACGCGCTGCGGAGCAGCCACGGCCAGGACCTCTGCCAGCGCGTGTTCGGTCGGCCGCTGCCGCCTCGTGATCGCCGCGGCACCCGGCGGGGCCGCGCCTCGTCGGAGTGACACCGCGGGGGCGCGATCGCCGCCGGCGCAGCGGGGGCTGTGTGGAATGCGGGCAACGTGGAACACTGGGGACGTCCCGACGGTGGGGCCCCCTGATCGAAGATGCTGCGGCGCTGTGCCGTGGCGCAGCGCGGTGTCGGTGTTGACGTACCCGCTGCCGGCCGAAGGACTGACGTGATCACCTTCGAGTCCGTGACCAAGCACTACCCCGACGGCACCGTGGCGCTGGACGGCCTCGACCTCGAGGTCGACGAGGGCGAGACGGTGGTCTTCGTCGGCCCGAGCGGCTGCGGCAAGACCACGACGATGCGCCTCGTCAACCGCATGGTCACGCCGAGCAGCGGCCGGGTCCTGCTCGATGGCATCGACGTCGCCGAGCGCGAGCCCGCGGCGCTGCGCCGGAGCATCGGCTACGTCATCCAGCACACCGGCCTGTTCCCGCACTACACCGTGCGGCGCAACGTCGCCACGGTCCCCGAGCTCGAGGGGTGGTCGCGCGCGCAGCGCAACGAGCGCGTCGACGAGCTCCTCGAGGTCGTCGGGCTGCCGCGGGAGGTCGCCGAGCGCTACCCCCACCAGCTCTCCGGGGGGCAGCGCCAGCGCGTCGGCGTGGCCCGTGCGCTCGCCGCCGACCCGGCGGTCATGCTCATGGATGAGCCCTTCGGGGCGGTCGACCCGCTGGTGCGCAGCCGTCTGCAGGAGGAGTTCCTGCGGCTGCAGACCGAGGTCCGCAAGACCATCGTCTTCGTCACCCACGACGTCGACGAGGCCCTGAAGATGGGCGACCGCATCGCCATCCTCGCCGACGGTGGCCGGCTCCAGCAGTACGCCACGCCCCGCGAGCTGCTCAGCGACCCGGCCAACGAGTTCGTCATGGACTTCCTCGGCGAGGAGCGCGGGCTCAAGCGGCTCGGCCTCATCCCGGTGAGCGAGGTCAGCGCCGAGCACGGCCCGGTCGTCTACCCCGACGATGAGCGTGCGGTCGCCGAGCGCAGTGCCGAGGCGGCGGGGCTCGACTGGGTGATCGCCCTCTCCGAGTCGGACGTCCTGCTGGGATGGATCTCGACCCACGAGCTCGTCGAGGGTCCGATGCGCGACCAGCAGATCCGATCCTTCGGCCTGCACGTGCAGGCGAACGACAGCCTGCGCACGGCGCTCAACGCGATGGTCACCAACCAGTCTGCGGTCGCGGTCCGGGTCAGCGAGGGCGACGTCTACGAGGGCCTGCTGTCCCAGCAGCTCATCGCCAAGGAGCTCGAGTGAGGCGCGCGGCGTGACGATCGCGAGCGCGACGATGCTCATCAACTGGGAGTGGATCGGCCGCAACCTCGGGTCGATCGGCGACTCGGTGACCGAGCACCTGGTGCTCACCGCACCGCCGGTGGTCTTCGGCTTCATCGTGTCGTTCGGCCTCGCCCTGCTCGCCCGGCGCTACCGCGGCCTCTACCAGCCGCTGGTGCGCAGCACGGGCGTGCTCTTCGCCGTCCCCTCGCTCGCGTTCTTCGCGCTGCTCATCCCCTTCCTCGGGCTGTCGCGCGCCAACGCCTACGTGGCGCTGACGGTCTACACGCTCATCGTGTTGCTGCCCAACATCGTGGAGGGCCTCGACGGCGTGCCGGCTGATGTCACCGAGGCGGCCGATGCGATGGGGTTCTCGGCGGTCAAGCGCCTGCTGAAGGTCGAGCTGCCGCTGGCGCTGCCGGTGATCATCGCGGGCCTGCGCATCGCGACGGTGACGATCATCGGGCTCGTGACCATCACGGCCTTCATCGGCTTCGGCGGGCTCGGCGCGGACATCCTCACCGGCTACAACCGCGCCTTCCCCACCCAGATCGTGGTTGGGGTGACGCTCACCGCGGTGCTGTCGATCGTCGCCGACGTCGCGCTGCTCGGCCTGCAGCGCGCGGTCGCCCCGTGGCGGCAGGAGGTGTAGCGCGGTGGAGGTGTTCGTCGAGGGCGTGCTGTGGATCTTCGATCCCGACAACTGGTCGGGGATCAACGCCATCCCCGATCGGGTCCGCGAGCACGTCTTCTATGCGGTCGTCGCGCTCGTCGTCGGGGCGGCGATCGCGGTGCCGATCGGGCTGTGGACCGGGCACACCGGCCGCCTCGGCAACCTCGCGATCAACATCGGCAACCTGGGTCGGGCCATCCCGGACCTCGGCATCGTCGCGATCGCTGCGGTGCTCATCGGCTTCGGCATACTGCCGGTCATCCTCGCGCTGATCGCCCTGGCGATCCCGCCCATGCTCACCAACACCTACACGGGGGTGCGCGGCGTCGATGCCGACGTGCGCGACTGCGCGGTCGGCCTGGGCTTCACCGGCTGGCGGCTGCTGCGCCAGGTCGAGATCCCGCTGGCGCTGCCGCTGATCTTCACGGGACTGCGCGTCTCGACCGTCCAGGTCATCGCCACGGCGACCATCTCGGGCTTCATCGGTCGCGCCGGGGGCCTCGGGCGCTACATCTTCGACGGGCTGTCCATGTTCGACACGCCGAGGGTCGTTGCTGGCGCCATCCTCGTCGCGCTGCTCGGCGTCCTCGCCGACGTGGGGCTCGCTCGCCTGCAGCGGGCGGTCATCCCGAAGGGCTACGCCGCCGCGCTCGCCGAGCGCGAGGCCGCCACGACGGCGACGAGGGCGTGACCTGCGCCTGTCCGACCCAACGACCTCTCGATCTGTCCGCACCACCACCACGAAAGGAACGATGATGCGCTCGAGACGCTGGATGCTCACCACCCTGCTCCTGCTCACCGCCGCCGTGGTCCTCGCCGCGTGCGAGGCCGACGACGCCGAACCCGACGACGCCGACGCTGAGGTCGAGGACGACGCCGACACTGACACCGACAGCGTGACGGTCGGCGCCTTCGACTTCCCCGAGAGCCTGGTGCTCGCCACGCTCTACGCCGAGGCCCTCGAGGACGCCGGCTACGACACCGAGGTCCAGCAGGCCGGCCAGCGCGAGGCGCTCATCCCCGCGCTGGAGGCCGGCGACGTCGATGTGCTGCCCGAGTACAACGGCAACGCCCTCGACTTCGTCCTCGGTGGCGAGGCGGAGGTCATGGACAGCGACGAGACCACGGAGATGCTGGGCGAGGAGGTCGCCGACGACGGGCTCGTCGTCCTCGACCCCGCGGAGGCCGAGAACGGCGACGAGCTGGCGATGCTGCCCGAGCGCGCCGAGGAGCTCAGCGTCACCGAGGTCAGCGATCTCGTCGGTCAGGAGGACGACCTCACGATCGCCGGCGCCCCCGAGTTCGCCGAGCGCTCGACCGGGCTCGTGGGCCTCGAGGAGGTCTATGGCCTGGAGTTCGGCGACTTCCTGCAGACCGACGCGTGCGGTCCCGAGACCTTCGAGGCCCTGTCGTCGGGCGCGGCCGACGTGGCGCGGCTGTGCTCGACCGACCCTCCGATCCTGGAGGAGGGCTGGGTCGTGCTCGAGGAGGACCAGCCGTTCACCCTGCCGAACAACATCGTGCCGCTGGGCCGCGATGACGCGCTCGACGACGGCGCCCGCGAGGTCCTCAACGACGTCTCGGCGGAGCTGACCACCGAGGACCTGCAGGACTTCAACACGCGCTTCGGCGGGGAGGACCCCGAGGACGCCGCGGCGATCGTCACCGAGTGGCTCGCCGAGGTGGGCCTGATCGACTAGCGACTCGGTTCACACGGGTGGATGCCCCTTGGTGGCCGGACGCGGGCTCGCAAGCGCGAGCCGCCGGCACCAAGGGGCCTCGCGCCCATTGCGACACCGCTGACGAGCGGTAGCGGTCACGAGCGCCTACGAGCGAAGCGCTCGCGCCAGCAGTTGCGCGGGGTGCCACACGCGGAAGCCGCCGCGGGCGATCTGCAGCGCGCAGCCCGGGTTGCCGGAGATCACGTCGGTGCAGCCCGTCCTGGTGAGCGCGTCGGTCTTCTTGTCCAGCAGCGCATCGCCGAGCTCGGGCTGGAGCAGGCTGTAGGCGCCGCCCGAGCCGCAGCACAGGTGCCAGTCGTCGGGCTCGACCACCTCCAGCCCCGGGATCGCCGACAGCAGGGCCCGCGGGGTGTCACCGAGGCGTTGCACGTTCTTCTGGTGGCAGGGTGACTGGTAGGCCATGCGGGCACGCACCGGGCGGGCGCCGGCCAGCATGCTCGGCTCGATCACCTCGGTGAGGTCCTGCACGCGGGCGGAGAAGGCCTCGGCCTGGGCGGTGCCGAGCCACTCGCCGTACTCCTTCATCGCCGCGCCGCAGCCGCCGCTGTCGACCACGATGGGACCCTCGGTGCCCTCGTAGGCGTCGATGACCTCCTGGGCGAGCCGGTGGGCCTCGTGCTCGCGGCCGGCGTGGATGTGCAGCGCCCCGCAGCACGGTGGCGCCGGCGACAGGGACGGGGCGTAGCCCGCGGCGGCGAGCACGTCGACGGTGGCCTGGTGCACGTCGCGGAACAGCCCGTCCATGACGCAGCCGCGGAACACGAACGCCGGGGTGCCGGGCGCGTGGCGGTCGTCGCGCAGCGGTCGCAGCACGTCGCGGGCGCGCACGCGACGGGCCACGCGCAGGTGGTCGGGCAGCAGCCGGTCGGCGCGGGTGGCCTGCAGCGCCGACAGCCCCAGGATCCCGGTCTTGAGCAGCCCGCGGCGCGGCAGCGTGGCGTAGCCGACCTGCTGGGCCCGTCCCTGCGTGCCCTGCGGTGGGGCATGGTCGCGCATCGCCGCGCGCGCGTCCTCCATCAGCGCGCCGAACTCGACCAGCGACGGGCAGACCTCCTCGCAGGCGCGGCACTGCACGCAGGTCTCCAGCGAGTCCAGCACGTCGGGATGGTCGATCGTGAACTCGCCCTCGGCCACCAGCCGCATGCCGAGGATCCGCCCGCGGGGACCGTGCTCCTCGAGATGGGTGACCTCGTAGGTGGGGCAGGACGACAGGCAGAAGCCGCACTGCACGCACTGCGACAGCTGATCGGGATCGAAGATGCCCTGGCCGCTGCGCGGCGCGGCGCTGTCGGCCCGGTCCGGGTGGGACGACGTCATGAGCTCCACCTCCACGGTGCGAGCACCGCGTCGGGATCGAAGGCGTGCTGCAGGCGCGCGGCGAACGGCTCCGGTCCGGGATCGGCGCCGAACGTCGGGGTCTGCGGGTCCGGGTCGAGGCGCAGCAGGCGCCCGCCGTGGCGCTCGGCGGCGGCGCGGGCGCCCGCGAGCGCCGCGTCGTCACCGTCGAGGTGCACCAGGCCGATCGCGGGCTCGGCGGCCCAGGTGCACCCGAGGGCGTCGAGCTCGGCGACGAGGTCGTCGGTGCGGGCGGGGTCCACCGCGGCGCGAGCGCCACCGGGCAGGGTCGGGGGCTCGCTGGGGGCCAGCTGCGCCGAGCTGGCCTGCTCGGCCACGTCGTCGGGATGACCCTCGAGCAGCACGCTGGTGCCCTCGGAGTCGACGATGATCGCCGAGGGGTCGTGCAGCGCCGCCCGCCACTGCGACCGCGGCACGGTGGTGCGGTGCCAGGCCCGCGTGGGCGGGATCGGTCGCAGCTTCAGGGTGACCTCGGTGAGCACCGCGAGGGTCCCCCAGGAGCCGGTCAGCAGCCGGCAGAGGTCGTAGCCGGTGACGTCCTTGACCGTCGCGCCCCCGGCGTGGGCGGCCCGACCCTCGCCGGTGACGTAGCGGACCCGCAGCACCCAGTCGCGCACGCGACCGGCGGCGAGCTGCCGGGGGCTGGCCAGCGCGGTGCCCAGGCGCCCGCCGACGGTCGAGCCCAGCGGGTCCTGCCCTGCCAGCTGCGGCTCGATCGGGGACTCCTGGCCGGCCTCGCCCACCGCGGCGGCGAGCTCGTCGATCGGGGTGCCCGCCGCCACCGTGACGGTCAGGTCGGCGGCGGGATGCTCGACGACCCCCGACAGGGCCTCGACCGAGAGCACATCGGCGTCCTCGGTGGGTGCTGGGCGCGCCGCGTCGCCCAGGCGGGACAGCACGGTGCCGCCACCGCGCACCTCCAGCGCGCGCTCACCACGGCGGGCGTCGCCGACGGCCTCGGCGACCTCGTCGGACGACTCGGGGCGCAGCCAGATGCCGCCCATCACACCCACGCTCCCTTCGGGACCATCGTCGATCGGGACTCGGCGCAGCCCGCCGGGGTCGGCAGGATCTTGTGGGGGTTCGACAGGCCCGTGGGGTCCATCGCGCGGCGCACGCGGCGCTGCACCTCCAGCCCGTCCTCGCCGAAGACATCGCAGAGGAAGTCGCGCTTCTCCACGCCGACCCCGTGCTCGCCGGTCAGGCTGCCGCCGAGGCGCAGGGCGGCGGCGACGATGTCGTGCCCGGCCGCGAGCACGCGGTCCAGCACGCCCTCCTCGCGCCGGTCGAACAGCACGAACGGGTGCAGGTTGCCGTCGCCGGCGTGCAGGACGTTGAGGATCGTCAGGTCCTCCCGCTCGCCGATCGCCAGCACCTCGGCGAGCATCTCGGCGAGCCGCGATCGCGGCACGACCACGTCCTGCAGGTAGTAGTCGGGGGCCACCTTGGCGATCGCGCCGGCCACCGCCTTGCGGCCCTTCCAGATCCGCGCGCGCTGCGCGCTGTCGGCCGCGCGCGTCACCGTCGACGCACCGTGCTCGGTGACCAGCTGCTCGGCCTGGCCGATGCCGGCCTCGACGCCGGCCGGCAGGCCCTCGTACTCCAGCAGCAGCACCGCCTCGGCGTCCATCGGGTAGCCGGCGTGGGCATAGTCCTCGACCAGGCTGATGGCGCGGGCGTCCATCAGCTCGACCGCGTCCGGCAGGCGCGAGGAGGTGACGATGGCGCTGACCGCGTCGGCGGCGTCGGTCAGCGACCCGAACCCGGCGAGCAGGGTGGCCACGTGCGGTGGGGCGGGCAGGAGGCGCAGCCAGGCGCCCACCACCAGGCCGAAGGTGCCCTCGTTGCCCACCGTCAGCCCGCGCACGTCCAGCCCCGCCTGCTCGGGCAGCGTCCCGTCGAACGTGTGGCGCACGCCGTCGGTGTCGAGCACGTCGACGGCCAGGACGTGCTGGCTCATGACCCCGTAGGTGAGCACATGGATGCCGCCGGCGTTGGTGGCGACGTTGCCGCCCAGCGTCGCCGCGATCTGGCTGGCCGGGTCGGGAGCGAAACGCAGCCCGTGGCGCGCCGCCGCCTGCCCCAGGCGCAGGTTGACCGCGCCGGGCTCGACGTAGGCGCGGCGCCCGGCCACGTCGATCTCCACGATCCGGTCCATGCGGGCGGTGCTGATCACCAGCGGGCGACGGTCCTCCCCGACGGGCGTGGCACCGCCCGCGAGGCCGGTGCCCGCCGCCCGCGGCGTGAACGGCACGCCGTGGTCGCGGCAGGCGCGCAGCACCTGCGCGGCCTCCTCGACGGCGCCGGGGGCAGCGACCGCCAGCGGCTCGGCGTTCAGGAACGAGGCGTCACGCCGATAGGTGGCCCGCCCGTAGGCGGCGGTGCGCAGCCCATCGTCGCCGAGCACGCCGGCGATGGTCGCCAGCAGCGCGCGCTCGTCGCCGGTCAGCGTCGGCTCGGAGGCGGTGGTGGTCATCGGTGCTCCTCGGTTCGCGGCGGGCGAGCCGGCCGGCCGGGGTGGCTGCCGGCGGCGCGCCGCTGCGGTCGGGTCAGGACGCGGGCAGTCGGTCCGCGAGGTAGTCGGCGATGTGCTGCACGGTCAGGGCGCGGTCGCTGGCGTGAGCGCCGCCCTTGAGGTGGAGCATGCAGCCGGGGTTGTCGGTGAGCAGGGTGGTGGCGCCGGTGCGGTCGACGTTGGCTAGCTTGCGGTCGAGGATGCCCTCGGCGACCTCGGGGTTGGTGATCGAGGTGGAGCCGCCGAAGCCGCAGCACACCGTGGCCTCGGGCAGCGCGGTGACGGGGGCGCCGGCGAGGTCGCGGACCAGGGCCTCCATCTCGCCGGTGCGGCCCAGGGTGTTGGTGGACTGGCAGAAGCGGTGGATGGTGACCGGGGTGCGGTCGCCGGTGTCGAGGCTGCCGGCGGGCAGACGGGCCGGGCCGGTCAGGTAGTCGACGATGTCGTGGATGCGCCCCGAGAGCTGCTGGAGCCCGGCGGCGGTGTCGGGGTCGTCGCGCAGCAGCCGTGGGGCCTCGTGGGCGAGCATGGCCACGCAGCTGGGGGCGGGGGTGACGACGTCGTCGGCGCCCTCCATGGCCGCGAGGGTGTGGCGCACCATGGTGGTGGCGGTCTCCCACTGGCCGGAGTCGAAGGCGGGCAGGCCGCAGCAGTGCTGGGTGCGACGCACGATGACGTGTGCGCCGGCGGCGCGCAGCAGCCGCGCGGTGGACTCGGCCACGGTGGGCGCGAACCGGTCGGTGATGCACTGCAGGAACAGCAGCACCCGCCGTCCGGTGACGGCGGTCTCGGCCAGGCGGGGCACGGCGGGCTGGCGGCGCGGCCGCAGACGGTCGCGGGCGGGTCGGCGGGCGGGTGCGGGCGGGCTGCGCCAACCCACGCGGCGGCCCACCTCGGGGTGGCGGCGCAGGCGCGCGGGCACCGCGAGCACGCCGTCCTCGCGCAGCGGCTCGGTGACCGTGGCGACAGCCCGGGTGCCGGCGGCGAACAGCCACGGGGTGGCGAACGCGCGCAGCGCCACAGCGCGCACGCGGCTGTCGGTGCGCTGCGGCCGCTGCGTCATGATCCGGTTGCGGACCTCGAGGATCTGGGCGGGCAGGGGGATGTCGGTGGGACAGACCGCAGCGCACGCGCCGCACGACACGCACAGCGCCTGCGGGTCGGCGGCGGCGTCGAGGCCGTGGTGCCAGGCGGTGTTGACCAGCCCGATCGCGCCGGTGTAGACGTGGCCGAAGGCGTGGCCGCCGACGATCTGGTAGGGCGGGCACACGTTGGCGCAGGCGCCGCAGCGGATGCAGCGCAGCGCCGGGGCGATGTCGGGGTCGGCGGCCATGGCGCTGCGGCCGTTGTCGACCAGCACGATGTGCATCTCGCCGCCGGGGCGCGGGCCGGTCACGAAGTTGGTGTAAACGGTGATCGGCTGGCCGGTCGCCGAGCGCGCCAGGAGCCGCACCTGCGCCATCGCGTCGGCGTAGGTCGCCACGAGCTTGTCGGCGCCGGCGGTGACCACGTGCAGCGGCGGCAAGCCGACGCTCATGCGGTTGTTGCCCTCGTTGCACACCAGCATGACCGACCCGCCCTCGGCCACCAGCGCGTTGGCGCCCGATAGGCCCACGCCGGCGGCCAGGAACCGCTCGCGCAGCTCGGTGCGCGCCACCTGCACCATCCGCGGGATGTCATCGGCGGGGAACTCGCGGCCCAGCACGCGCTCGAACAGCGCGGCCACCTGCTCGGCGCGCTTGTGGATCGCTGGCATCACCAGATGCGAGGGGTGCTCGTGGGCCAGCTGGAGGATCCACTCGCCGAGGTCGGTCTCGACTGGGGTGACCCCGGCGGCCTCGAGGTGGTCGTTGAGGCCGATCTCCTCGGAGACCATCGACTTGCCCTTGACCACCAGCTCGCTGCCGCGGGCTCTGGCCAGCCCGGTGACGTAGGCGTTGGCCTCCTCTGCGGTGGTCACCCGCGTGACCGTCGCCCCGGCGGCTTCCGCGGCGGCGGTGAACGCATCGAGGTAGTGGTCCCAGTGGGCGCGCACATGGTCCTTGCGGGCGGCCAGATCGCCGCGCAGTGCGTCGAAGTCGGCGCCGGTGCGCTGCTCCAGCTCGGCGATCTGCGCATCACGGGTGTCGCGCCAGCCGCGCTGGAACGCCAGCAGGCCGGTGCGCACGTTCTCGTCGGCCAGCGCGGCCGCGTACCGCTCCTGGAACGGCCTCATCGCTGCGCTCCCTTCGCCCCGAGGGGCCGTGCTGCGTTCGAGGCGGCCGCGCACAGCACCACGTCGACCTCGTCAGGGCCCTGCACCCCGATGGTCAGGCTGCGCTCGATGTCGGCGGTGCGCGACGGTCCGGTCATCAGCGACGCGAACCAGGCCGTCCCGCCGGCGTGGGCGGCCAGCCACGCCGCGGCGTCCTCGAGCGCGGCAGCCACGGCCTCACGTGGCACCACCACGACCAGCCGCCGCGACAGCATCGACACCACACGGTCGCCCAGCGCGTGCTCGGCGACCAGCACCGATCCCGACTCGGCCACCGCGAGCTCGCCGGCCACCACCCCGATGTCGGCATCGGCCACCGCGGCCATCACCTCGCTGTCGGTGCCCTCGGGCACCACCACCGCCAGCCCACGGTCGCGCACCTGCTCCAGCAGCTGCGGCGCCCGCTCGGCGACCACGGGTGCCACCACCACCGACCCGCGCCGAGCCCACTGCGCCAGGTGGTCAGCCACGCCATCCCAGTGATCCTCCTCGAGCAGGGCAGCGCTGGCGCGCTCCACCTCGCTGCGCAACCGGGCGATCAGGTCATCGGCCATGGTGGCCTCCGTGCGGGCGTCGGGGTCGGGTGGTCGGGCCCGGCTGCGGTCGTGCGCAGCTGGGGTCGGGCCCGCGGCGGGGCCGGCGCGGGCGCGCCGACCCCGCCGCGGGCACAGGGGCTCACGCGGAGGTGACGTCGCTGGGCAGCGGCTGGCGGACCTGCCGATAGCCGGCCACAGCGAAGATCAGCAGGGTGGCCACGAGCGCGACCATCAGGATGGTCCCGATGTTCGCGCCGAGGCCCCACACGAGGAGGTAGCCCATGACCCCGGCGGCGAGGAGGTAGTAGCCGCAAGGGATCAGCACCTTGCGGAACAGCAGCCCCTCGCTGCCGACGAGGCCGACGGTGGCGGCGGCCGCGACGATGTTGTGGACGGTGAGCATGTTGCCGGCAGCGCCGCCGACGGCCTGGCTGGCCACGACCACCGCTGGGTTGGCGCCGACGCCCGAGGCGGCGGCGAACTGGAACTCGCTGAACATGAGGTTGCTGATCGTGTTCGACCCGGCCGCGAAGGCGCCGAGCCCGCCGAACAGCGGCGCGGCCAGCGGCCACGCGCTGCCGGTGGCGGTGGCCACGCCCTCCGCGAGCGTCAGCGGCATCGAGTCCAGCCCGCTGGCGTTGAAGTCGGCGCCGGAGTTGATGAAGATCTGGACCATCGGCACGGCCAGCAGCAGCGCGGGTGCGGCCTTCACGATCTGCTTGCCGGCGGTCTTCCAGGACCGCGCGATCTCCTGACCGTTCATGCGGTGCAGCACGTAGGTGGCCAGCACGGCGACGATGAACACGAAGCCGGGCAGGTACAGGAACGGGAAGTCGAAGCCGGTGCCCTCGACGCCGAACAGATCCTCGACCGAGGGGTTCACGCCCTGCAGGGCCTCCTGCAGCGGCGCGATGGTGCGGGTGGCCACGAGCACCGCGGCGAGGGTCAGGTAGGGCGTCCAGGCGCGCATGGTCCCGATCTTCTGGCGGGTCTGGCCCGAGTCCGGCTCGAGCGTGCCCATCCAGCTCTGCTCCCACCTCGAGCGCGGGCCGAACGTCCAAGGCTCGGAGGGGGTGAGGATGCCGCGGCGCGCCGCGGACACCATGATCGCCAGACCGATCAGCCCGCCGAACAGCGAGGGGAACTCCGGTCCGAGCAGGGCCGCGGTGAGCCAGTAGGGCACCACCATCGCCAGCGCGGCGAGCAGCGCGAAGGGCAGGACGGCGAGCCCTTCGCCGAAGCGGCGGTTGGGCCCGAAGAACTTGGTGAGCATCGCGACCATGAACACCGGCACGAGCACGCCGATCACGGCGTGCATGGTGGCGGCGTAGAAGGTCACCTCGTTGACGAAGGCACCGACCCCCTCGTAGCCGCCCGCCTCGACGGCCTCCTGGCTCAGTCCCTCGGTGACGCCGACGAAGATCGGCGTGCCCAGCGCACCGAACGTCACCGGCGTCGACTGGATGATCAATCCGGCCATGACCGCCGCCATCGCCGGGAACCCGAGGGCGAACAGCAGCGGCGCGACGACCGCGGCGGGCGTGCCGAACCCGGCGGCGCCCTCGATGAACGCCCCGAACAGCCAAGCGATGATGATCGCCTGGATCCGAGGATCGGGGCTGATGCCGGTGAACGCTGCGCGGATGCTGCTCAGCGCCCCGGACTCGCGGAGGGTCGCCAGCAGCAGCAGAGCCCCGAAGACGATGTAGAGGATGTCGATCGAGGTGCTCAACCCATCGATGGCGGAGGCGAGCACCGCGATCCACTCCATCTGCCAGATCCCGACGGCGGTCGCGATGACCACCAGCAGCCCGAGCGCCATCGCGTTGCGGGCCGACCAGCGAAAGCCGGCCAGCAGCACGCCGATCACCAGGACCGGCAAGAAGGCGAGCGCGCTCAGCAGCGCCAGATCGTCCATCGCGGCTCCTTTCACGAGGGTTTCGCGGGCGTTGGTCCGCGATGGCCGCGCACCGTCGTTGACGGTCAACTGTTAACAGCAGTGCCGGTTGGCCCGTCATATCGGGACGTGGTCCCGGGTGTGTCGGGTCGTTCGGCTGCGACCCTCGCAACGGTGGGGGCGAAAGTACGGGACAATTGGTTGGATGTCGATGGCCGCGACCGAAGCGCTCTGCGACCGGCGGTCAACGGCACCCTCGCGCCCAGTGGGAAGGAGCCAACGGCCATGCTGTTCGCAGCGACCCTGCCGGATCGCCCCGACGAGCCCCAGCGTCCGCAGGAGCTGTGGGAGCAGGTCTTCGAGCGCTTGCGGTCCCAGATCGTGGTGGGCGATCGCCGTGCGGGCGAGCGGTTGGTCGAGGCCGACATCGCCAGCTCGCTCGGGGTCAGCCGCGGCCCGGTGCGCGCCGCGCTCGCCGAGCTCGAGCGCCGCGGGCTGGTCGAGGTGCCCCGTCGTCGCGGCGCGCACGTGGCGCTGCTGACCCCCGAGGACGTCGACGAGCTCTACACGGTGCGCGCCAGCCTCGAGGTCCTGGCGGTGGGCCTGGCCACCACCGAGGCCATGATGGCGACGGCGCAGGCCCTGGCCGCTCATGTGCGCGCGCTGGAGCGCGTGCTGGAGGCCGAGGACCGCCACGGCGCCGCCGCCGCGGACCTCGCCTTCCACCGCGAGCTGGTGACCATGGGCGCCAACTCCCGCCTGCTGCAGACGTGGGAGCTGCTCGCTGACCAGGTGCAGCTCGCCATCGCCTCGGTCCAGCACGCCGACCCCAGCGTCGCCTCTCCGAGCGGCCAGCACCTGGAGATCGTGGAGGCCCTCGAGGCGGGGGAGCGCCAGCGGGCGCGGATGACGCTGGCCGAGCACCTCGAGGACTCCCGCAAGGTCATGCGCTGCCGCGCGGCAGCCGCGCCGACCGGCGGTGCCTGACCGGCGCGTCGGCGCTCGGGCAGCTCCCAGCCTCCCAGGTCGACGTTGCGAGCTGCGACGCCGCGTGTCGAGCCGCGTGCGAGCCCGTCGCGAACCCTGTGTCGATGCGCTGCAGCGCACCGAGGGGACTGCGGGCGGCCAGCGCGAGCGAGCAGCGGGAGAGTGCCACGGCCTGCTGCTCCGCGACGAGTTGCGCCTGCGGCCAGCAGCGGCGATCGTTGCCGCCGACCGTGCAGCCCCGGCGCGACGCGGGTCGCGCCCGGATCGATGCGGGAGGCCGGGCGAGGTGGTCGAGGCGACCGAGACGAGCAGCGACGCCGCCGTGCTGCGAGCGATGGCTGCCGCAGCGAACCAGGCGCCCTCGGGCGGCAACGTCCAGCCCTGGCAGCTGGAGCGCACCGACGGGGCGCTGCGGGTGCTGCTGGACACGAGCTACGCGGTCAGCCTCGACGTCGCCTGGCGCGGCAGCTACGTGGCGCTGGGCGCGGCGGTGTGGAACGCGCGGGTCGAGGCCGCCGCGCATGGGCGCCTGGGCCCCGTCGCGCTGCTGCCCGAGGGCCCCGAGTCGCGGGTCGCCGCAGAGGTCCGCCTGGACGACGACCGTGACCCGGCGCTGGCCGCGCTGCGGGAGGCGATGTGGCAGCGCAGCACCAACCGCCGCGCCGGCGACCCCGCGGTCCGCTTCGACGAGGGCAGCGCCGCCGCGCTGCGCGCGGCTGCCGAGGCCGAGGCGGGGCGCGCGGCGATCGTGGCCGACCGCGCGGGCCTGCAGGCCTGCGGCGCGCTGCTGGGCGCCTCTGACCGGCTGCGCTGCCTGTCGCCGTGGTTGCTCGACGAGATGCTCTCGGAGCTGCGCTGGCCGGGTCGCGAGCCGGTTGAGGTCGGCTTGGACGTGCGCACGCTGGAGCTCGGCAGGAGCGACGCGGCCGCCATGCGCCTGCTGCGTCGCAGCCCGGCGGTGCGGCGGTTGGCGCGCCCGATGGTCGCCAGGACCATGCGCGGGATGACCCGTCAGGCGCTGGCCCGCAGCAGCGCGCTGGTCGCGATCACCCGCGCCGGGCACGAGCCGCGCGACTACCTCCAGGGCGGTGCGGCCATGCAGCGCGTGTGGGTCACCGCCGAGCAGCTGGGCTGGGCGGTGCAGCCGGTCTCACCGGTGGCGCTGTACGCCGTCGATGCCTCCGACCACCGCGCCCTCGTGCCGGCCCGTCACACCGAGGCGCTGGCCGAGACCACCGCGGCGCTGCGCGCACGGCTGGGCCTCGAGCCTCAGGAGCGCCTGCAGCTGCTGCTGCGGCTGGCGGCCGCGCCCGAGCCCAGCGAGCGCAGCCTGCGCCGACCGCTCGAGGAGGTCCTGTCCGCATGAGGCGGTGGCGGAGGTTGACCGCGACCAGAGGGCGCAGCGCCGTCTTCTTCGGCAGTCTCGCGGGGTATGTGGTCGTGGCGCTGCTGCTGCCCCAGCCGTTCCTGCTCGGTGTGCCCACCGGCAGCTACGTGGTGCTTGGCGTGCTGGTGGTGTGGGTCGTGGCGCTCGCGCTGATCGAGGCGCGCTGGAAGCGCGAGGACGCCTGGCACCGGCGCTGACTCGCGCCGCTTGGCGCGCGGGGCACGGCGCGGCCACCGCACCCGCCGCGGCGCCTCACTCCTCGGTGGTCAGCGCGACGATCGGCGCGCTCCCGTCGTCGATCGCCAGGTAGACCACCCCACGGTCGGCGTCGGTGACCACGTCGCGGATGCGCCAGCCGCGGTCCTCCAGCAGTCGACCCTCCTTGGTGACCTCGTCGTCGTCCACCGAGAACCGCGCGAGCGACTCGCTGGCCAGCCCCCCGACCAGCAGGTCGCCCTCCCAGCCGGGCAGGGCCGCTCCGTGCACGAAGTCGATGCCGGCCGGAGGGAACCCCCCAGTGGTGCACTCCCAGTAGTAGACGGGGTCGGGCACGTCGTCGCGCTCGGAGGGGTGCACGCCCACCGGCGTCTCCGTGCCGTACTCGCAGCCGGTGTGGGTCTCGGGCCACCCGTGGTTGGCGCCCTCCTCGACGATGTTGAGCTCGTCGCCGTCCTCCTCGCCGTGCTCGCTCTGCCACACCGCGCCGGTGTCGGGGTGCAGGGCCATGCCCTGCACGTTGCGGTGCCCGTAGCTGTAGATCTCGTCGGCGACCGCCTCGTCGTCGACAAACGGGTTGTCGGCGGGCACCTCGCCGTCCTCGGACAGCCGGATCGTGGTGCCCAGATGGTTGCTGGCGTCCTGGGACACGTGATCGTCGAAGGCCTTGTCGCCGCGGTCGCCGACGGTCAGCAGGACGTGCCCCTGCCCGTCGTGGACCACGCGCGAGCCGTAGTGCTGGGTCGAGTCGAGGAACGGCTCGGCGGCGAACAGCTCCTCGACGTCGGTCAGCGCGCCCGCCTGCGCGTCCAGCCGCCCGCGCGCCAGGTGCGTGCTGGTCGCACCGGACCCGTCGCCCGCTGCATAGGTGAGGTGCACCCAGTCCTCCTCGGGCCAGTCGGGGTGCACCGCCACATCCAGCAAGCCGCCCTGCCCGCCGGCGTCGACCTCGGGGACGCCGTCGATGGAGGTCACCTCGCCCTCGTCGAGGTCGAGCAGCGACAGCCTCCCGGGCAGCTCGGTGACCAGCATCCTCGCCTCGTCCGGCAGCAGCGCGAGGCCCCACGGCTGGTCGAAGCCCTCGGCGACCTCGGTGACGACGAGGTCGTCCTCGTCGTGCGGTGCGACGTCGTCGGCCTCGGCGTCCTCGGCCGGCTCGTCGTCGACGTCGCCTGGCTCCTCGTCGGGGTCAGGGTCGCTGGGCTCTTCCTCGTCGGCGTCGGGGTCGGCGTCGGGCTCGGCTGTCGGCTCGTCGGGCTCGAGGGCGACCGGCTCGTCCTCGTCGCCGGTGAGCGCGAGCACCACGACCACGCCGACCACGAGCGCGGCGACCATCGCGATCAGGCTCACGCGGGTGCGGCGGCTCATGGGGCACCTCGTCGCAGGGCTGGCGGTGGGGTGGGCTCGTGTGCCCCACGCGGGGGCCAGGGTAGGGGCTCGGGTCGGTCGGGTGCGGGTCGAGCAGGTCAGGCCAGGGAGCGGGTGCCGCCCGCGACCACCCGAGGGCGACCTGCGACCACGCGCACGTCGCCGCCGACGCGCACGCGCGGCGGGGTCGTCGGCCGTGGGATGCCCGCGGCCTCGACGAGGTCGTCGCGCAGGTGGGTGAGGGTGCCGGCGCGCAGGGGCCACGCGTCGTGGTCGACCGGCAGGTGCAGCAGCCGGCCGGCGCGGTCGACGGTGTAGAGGGCCCAGCGGTTGGTGTGGAACCGGTCGAGGGCGTCGGGCTCGACTCGCTCGCCCTCGCGGACGCCGACGAGGCTGCGCGCCCCGCGCGGCCCGGGCCAGCGGCGCCGGGTCCAGAAGCGCAGCTCGTCGCCGCGGCGAGCGGCGGCCATCCGCGCCCACCGGTAGGGCAGGCGGAACGCGGTCAGCGCGGTGGCGACCGGCAGCAGCCGGGCGGCGTCCAGCGAGCAGAACCACACGCCCGGTCCGCGCGGCCCCACCACGTAGGTGCGCACGTTGGTCTCGCAGAAGTGCGACAGCCACGGCAGCGGCGGACCGACGCGGGCCGCCACGTCGCGCATGACGAACGGGACCAGCCCGACCCACGCCTGCCCCTCGTGGGTGTCGACGTCGAGGCCCGGTGGCAGCAGCCGCGCGATCGCCTCGGTGGGCACCGGCCAGTGGAGGTAGGTGACCGCCGTCCACCGCTGCCGCATGATCGGGGGCGCCGGCGGGTCGGGGGAGCGCGGCGGGTAGGGGTCGGCGCGCACGGTCACGGGCGGCGCCCCAGCAGCCCCAGCAGGCGCTCGGAGCTGCTGGCGTCGGCGGGCACCTCGACCGGCGGGGCGAACAGGCCGGTGTCGGCGAGCTCGTCGGCCATCGGCTCGATCAGCTCCAGCAGGTGCTCGGCGACATCGGTGGGGATGGTGGTCTCCACACCGAGCCCCTGGGCGAGGTCCCACCGGTGGACCGCGAGGTCGGTCAGGCGCTGCGACAGGTAGGTGCGCGCCTCCAGCGGCCCCATGGTGGTGTGCACGGTGACCTCCAGGGCGCCTGGAGCGGTGACGGCCGCGTGCTCGCCGGCGCTCGCCTCCCGCCAGGTCGTCAGCGGGTCGGCGCCCAGCACATCGCCCTGGTAGCGGTCACCGACCTGCTCCAGGGTCTCGCCGCGCAGCAGGTGCGGCGCCCACAGCGCCTCGGCGGTGAGGTGGTTCAGCAGGTCGCGCACGGTCCAGTCGGTGCAGGCGGTGCGCTGCTGCCAGTCACGCGGTCCGATGCGCGACACCATCGCATCGAGGTCTGCGAGGGCGCGGCTGTGGAGCTCCACGACGTGACTCATCTTCGTCTCCTTGCACCGGCTGCGGACAGCCTTCCCCGAGCGTCCCATGGTCCACCACGACCACCGGTCAGCCGCCGCGCTCGCCGCGGCGCACCCTCGGCCTGGTCAGCGGCCGCGCAGGTCGCGGCGGCGGAGCGCGGCGGCGCCGGCCACCGCCAGCCCGACCGCGAGCGCGATCAGCCCCACGACCGGCGCGGGCGCCAGGTCCTCCTGGGGGACCGCGGCGAGGTGCGCGAACGGGGAGAGGCCCGCCAGCCAGTCCGGCAGGTCCATCAGGTCACCGAACACCCCGGTGAGCAGGCTGTGGCCGAGCACCACCCAGGCCGCGAGCAGGGCCCGCGGTGCGCTGCCGAGCAGCAGCGCGCCCAGCCCGAGGATCACCAGCACGCCGGGGACGACCGCCAGATGGGCTGCGACGCCGAGCCACAGCAGCTGCCCGTCGCCGGTCGTCGCCGCCGCCGCGGCACCCATGGCCACGCCGGTGACGGCCAGCAGGGCCACGGCGGCCCCGGCCGTGACCGCCAGGTGCGTGCCGAACCAGCGCCCCCGGCTGACGGGTGTGGCCAGGAGCGCCTCGGCCCGCCCCGAGGCCTCCTCGGCGCGCAGGGCGTGCAGCGCCAGCAGCGCGAAGGCGCTGACCACGACCGCGTCGAACACGCCCATGAGGGCCAGGTAGCCCTCCAGCGCCTCGGCGGAGCCGCCGAGGAGCGCCACGAGATCGTCGGGCAGCTGCTCGACCGCGTCGAGGAACTCCCCGGCCATGCCGCCGTAGAGCCCTCCCAGCACGAGCAGCGCCGCACCCCAGCCGAGGATGGCGCCTCGCTGCAGCCGCACCGCCAGCGCGAGCGGCGAGCGCAGCCACCCCGGTGCTCGCGGCGCCCCGGGACGGGCGCCGAGCGCGCCTGCGCCGAGGTCGCGCCGCGCCGCCAGGCGTGCCGCCAGCGCCAGCAGCACCGCGGCTGCGGCGAGCGACAGCAGCAGCGGCCACCAGCGCTCGTCGACATACGCGCGAGTCTGCTGCGACCACGCCAGCGGCGAGAGCCATGACAGCCAGCTGCCCTGCGCCTCGAGGAGGTCGCCGAGCGAGCGCACCGCGAACGCCGCGCCCAGCACGACGCCCGCCAGACCCGCCGCCGCCCTCGAGGTCGCCGCGATCTGGGCGGTCAGCGCCGCCACCGCCGCCAGCACGAGCCCGAGCGCGCCGACGCCGGCGCCCACCGTCCAGGAGCCAGCGGCCGGGTAGTCGCCGGCCAGCAGCACCGCGACGGTCAGCACCGCCACGGCGACGTTCAGCGTCACCACGACCACCAGCGCCGAGGCGAGCGGCGCCAGGCGGCCCACGGGCCCGGCGAGCACCGGCTCGGTACGGCCGGCGACCTCCTCGCGGCGGGTGTGGCGCACCGTGACCAGGATGCTCATCAGCCCCACGAGCACCATGACGTAGAGCCAGTAGGTGCCGGCGAAGAACACCGGCAGCGTGATGGCGTCGAACCCGTAGCCGGGTCCGCCCATCAGCGCGCCCAGGGGACCCTCCATCATCTGGGCGACGCCGGCGAGGTCCTCCTCGGTCTCGTAGAGCAGCTCAAGGGCCGCGACGAAGTAGGCCACGAGCCCGGTGACCCCCAGCGCCCAGGCGGGCAGCAGCACGCGGTCGCGCCGCAGCCGCAGCCGCACCAGCCGGCCGGTGCCTGCCAGCAGGCGCCGGCGGCGCGAGGGGGAGGTCGCCACCGCGGGCGCCGCGCGTGCCGGTGCTGGTCCCATGCCCCCTCCGTGGCCGGTGCGCGCCTGCCGCGCGCGACACGCGGCAGGCAGCGAGCACCCGGAGTCTACGGGGCCCCGCGGCGGGTGGAGCGCCTCCGGGGGGTACGGTGGCGGCGAAGGGGAGTAGCCGGGCATGGCACGTGACGAACGACGCTTCCGCCGCTATGTGCGCGCCGAGCGACGGCGCGCGCGCCTGTACCGCGCGTTGGCGGGCGTGGCCGACGACGACGCCCAGCGAGCGGTCCTCGAAGGGCTCGCCGCCGCCGAGGAGCGCCATGCCCGCCACTGGGAGGGGCGCCTGGGCACCGCACACCGCGGCCGCGCTGACCCGCGGGGGCGACCGGGAGCGGGGTCGCGGCTGGTCGCGGCGTTCGCCGCGCGCTTCGGGATCCCCGCGGTGCTGCCGATCATCGAGCGCGTGGAGCGCGCCGAGATCCGGGCCTACACCGACGAGCCCGATGCCCCCGGCCTCGAGTCCGACGAGCGCATCCACGCGCGGGCCCTGACCGGGCTGTCGCCGGGCTGGCGGCTGCGGCTGGGCCACTCGGTGCGCGCCGGGGTGTTCGGCATCAATGACGGGCTCGTGTCGAACCTCAGCCTGGTGATGGGTGTGGCCGGGGCGCAGGCCGAGTCGACCGCGCTGCTGATCACCGGGATCGCCGGGCTGCTGTCCGGGTCGCTGTCGATGGCGGCCGGCGAGCTGGTCTCGGTGACCTCCCAGCGCGAGCTGCTCCTCTCCGAGGTCCGCCTACAGGCCTCCGACATCGCCCGAGCCCGCCAGGGCGACGAGCACGAGCTGCACCTGCTGCCCGACGAGGAGCGCGACGACGCCGACCAGCAGGGCGGTGACGCGCCCGAGGTCGCCGCCGCGCCCGCCGAAGCGATCGCTCGCGAGCCGGACTCCGCAGTGGTGCCGCGCGGCACGGCGCTGCGCGCCGCGATCTCCAACGGGGGCGCGTTCGCGCTCGGCGCGGTGGTGCCGGTCGCTCCCTTCGCGGTGCTCGAGGGCACGGTGGCCGTCCTGGTCTCGGTGGGGCTGTCGGCGACAGCGCTGTTCGCGGTGGGCGCCACGCTGAGCATCCTCACGGCCCGGTCCGCGCTGTTCGCCGGGCTGCGCCAGCTCGCGATCGGCGCGGTGGCGGCCACCGCCACCTTCGCCATCGGCTCGGTGATCGGCGGGCTGGTGCAGTAGCGGGCCGCAGGCGCAGAGCTCGGCCTTGTCGCGCCGTCGATCCTGCCGACGGGCCCCGGGGAGCCGCACAGGGCCACGCGCACAGTGAAGTGTCCCGCACCGTCTCCGTGGCCGGCTCGACGAGCCGGCACCGCAGCCATCCGGGAGCCCGATGCACGACCACGCCGATCATCCGGGCCAGACGCGCGCGTGCGAGCCTGTGCGTGCCGACCGGGCACGTGGATCCAGCCTGGCGCTCGGCGGGCTCGCCGAGTCCCGTCCCGAGCTCGACGAGGAGCAGGCCGACCTGCAGGCGCAGCTGCTCGACGCGGTCGGTGACGCGGTCGTGGCCACCGACGCGTCCTGGCGCGTCACGTGCTGGAACGCTGCCGCCGAGCGGCTGTTTGGCTGGACCGGGCCGGAGGCCCGCGGGCGATCGGTGCTCGAGCTGTGCGTGTCGCCCGAGGAGCACGAGCGCGCCCACGCGCTCGCCGCGCGCGTCCTCCGTGGGGAGGAGGTGCGCGCCGAGCTGGAGCTGCGCCGGCGCGACGGTGGGCGGCTGCCCGCCCTGCTGACCCTGTCTCCCCTGTGGGACGGCGCGGGTGCCTTGGTCGGCACGATCGGCGTCGCCACCGACGTCAGCGACCCGCACCGCAGCTGCCCGCTGGCCGACCGCCGCGCCAGCCAGCAGCAAGCCGTCGCCGAGCTGGGGCAGCGCGCGCTGGCCGGCGAGCAGCCCGAGACGCTCCTCCAGCGCATCCGCGAGCTGCTGCCCGCCTTGCTGGTCCCCGAGATCGAGGTGACCACTGCAGCGCGTGGCGCCGCGCACGGCCAGGAGCCCAGCGGCTGGGTGCGCGCGGGGCACTGGGCGCTCCTGGCGGTGCACACCGGTGACGGCGTGGAGCTCGACGCGCAGGACCACGCGTTCCTGCAAGCGCTCGGCAACGCGCTCGAGGCCGCCTACGAGCGCCGCCGCGCGCGCCAGCAGCTCGAGCACGTCGCCTCGCGCGACCCGGTGACCGGTCTGGCGAACCGCGCGCTGATGGTGGACCGCCTCGAGCACGTGCAGGCGCTCGCGGAGCGCACCGGCGCGCTGGTGGGCGTGCTGTTCCTCGACCTGGACGGGTTCAAGCACATCAACGACGCGCTGGGCCACGAGGTCGGCGACCGCGTCCTCCGGAGAGTGGCCGACCGCCTGCGACGCGTGGTGCGCCCCGGTGACACCGTGGCGCGCTTCGGCGGCGACGAGTTCGTCATCGTGTGCCCGGACCTGCCCGATGCTGACGCGGCCGAGGTGGTCGCCCAGCGCGTGCACCGCGCGCTGCAGACCCCGCTGGTGGCCGGTGGCACGGAGCTCACCCTCACCGCCAGCGTCGGGCTCGTCGCCGGCGATCATCGCGAGGATGCCAGCAGCCTGCTGCGCGACGCCCACACCGCTGTGGACGCCGCCAAGGAGCGCGGGCGCAACCGCGTGGCGCTGTTCACCCCTGCCATGCGCGAGCGCGTGCGCCAGCGCGTGGGCACCGCCGACGTCCTGCGCAAGGCACTGGACAACGGCGGGGTGGCGGTGCGCTACCAGCCCGTGTTCGGGCTCGCCAGCGAGCGCGTCGAGGGTGCCGAGGCCCTGGTGCGGCTCGTCCTGCCCGACGGTGGCGAGCTCGCACCGGATCGCTTCATCTGGGTGGCCGAGGAGGTCGGGCTGATCCACGAGCTGGGCGAGGCGGTCCTGCGCCAGGCGTGCGCCGCCGCCACCTCCTGGGTCGCCGCGGACCCGGCCTTCGTGCTGTCGGTCAACCTCTCGCCGCTGCAGCTGGCCGACGACCGGCTGGTCGCGCGCGTCCAGCGCGCCCTGGCCGACGCCGGGCTGGACCCGGTGAACCTGTCGCTGGAGATCACCGAGTCGGCGGTGCTGCAGACGACCAGCGGCGAGGACCAGCTGGCACAGCTGCGCGGCCTGGGCATCCACCTGGCGCTGGACGACTTCGGCACCGGGTACAGCGCGCTCAACCACCTGCGACGGCTGCCGGTCGATGTCGTCAAGGTCGACCGCTCGTTCGTGGCCGGGATGCTCGACGAGCCCGCCGACCGCGCGCTGGTGGCTGCCACCGTCGACCTCGCCCACGCCTTCGGGATGGCCGTCACCGCCGAGGGCGTGGAGGGGCCGATCCAGCGCGACGAGCTGCGCGGGTTCGGCTGCGACCACGCCCAGGGCTACCTGTGGAGCCCTCCGGTCCACCCAGGCGCGCTCACGCACCTCCAGCGCACCGGGGTCCCTGCCGCTGACGCAGCCCAGTGCTCGGGTCGCGCGCAGGGCGAGCGCAGCGCCTAGCCCCGCAACCCTGTCAGCGCTCCTCGGCGTCCACCGACAGGTCGGCGCCGAACACCTGCTGGTAGGTGTCGGCGCCGAAGCTGGTCGGCAGCGGCTCGCCCTCCTCCAGCCGGTAGGGGCGCTGGCCCTGCTCGCCGCGCTCGGCGCGCAGGAACAGCACGCGGTCGCGGTCGCGCTCGGTGAACCCCCGTGCCAGCTCGTAGAGGTGGGTCACGTACACCACCCGCACGCCGGCGTCCAGCAGCGCGGTGGTGACCTGGCGGGCGATCTCGGAGCCCTCGCGCTCGTTGGTGGAGGAGAACGACTCGTTGCACAGCACCAGGGCGCCGGGGGCGGCGGCGTCCACCACCGCGCTCATGCGACGCAGCTCCTCATCGAGCTTGCCGCTCTCCATCTCGGGATCCTCCTCGCGCGTGTGGTGGGTCAGCACGCGCGGGGCGAGGGTCGTGGTGAACCGCGCGGCGGCCACGGGCAGCCCGGCCTGGGCCATGACCTGGGCCTGGCCGACGCTGCGCAGGAACGTGGACTTGCCCCCCTGGTTGGCTCCCGTCACCAGCACCAGCGGGCGCCCGGTGGCGTCCACGTCGTTGCCGACGACCTCGGGGATCCGCAGCGCGAGCGCGGCGTCGACGAGCGACTCGGTGGCCAGCACGTCGGCCACCTCGGTGAGCTCGGGCCAGCAGCTGGGCGCCCCCTGCTGCGACAGCGCGCGGTGCAGTCGCACCCCGCCGAGGTAGAAGGCGAGCTCGTCGCGCAGGACCCGGAAGAAGTCGAGGATGTGGTCGGAGGACTGGGCGAGGACGTTGGCGACGTCGTTGAGGCCGCGCTCGCGCAGCTGGGCGAGCGCGCGGGCGGCCGTCTCGTCGCGCTCGGGGATGGTGAACGTGAGCCCGCCGCGCTCGCGCTCCAGCATCTTGGCCAGTCGTCCCTGCTGCGGTGGGCGCCGGAGCACGTGGTCGCGGCCGGCGTTGCCGCGTCCCAGCTTGGCCGACAGCAGCACGCCCTCCTCGAGCTGCAGCTCCTCGAGGTGGCCCTCGAGGACGTCGAGGTAGTCCTCGTCGAGCTCGGTGTCGAGGCGGTCGCACAGCCCCGCCAGCCCGCTGGACCCCAGGTGCTGGCGGTGCGCGTCGGCGACCCGCCGCAGCCGGCGCAGCGTCGCCACCAGCAGGTCCAGCAGGCGCCGCGCCTGCATGAGCACCGTCTCGGGGGAGGAGCCGAAGCGCCCGAAGAACAGCCGCCGGCGACCCTCCAGCGCCTCGGTGGCCACCCGGTACATCGACTCGACCGCGGCGGGCGCCGCGAGGGCGTCGGCCATGACGGCCTGCCGGTGGGCGATGACCGCGCGGTCCTCCGCGCCGGCCAGCAGCAGCCAGCGGGCGACCCGACGGATGTGGTCGTCGTCGCCGGCCATCGCCTCGATCAGCGAGTCCAGCTCGAGGTCGGCGGCGAGGTCCTCGGCGTGGTCGGGCAGCGGCTCGCCGACGGGCACGTCGCGGTCGGGGTGGAGCAGGCGGACCTTCATGCGCGCAGCCGCTCCCGCACGTGGTCGTAGGTGAGGCGGTGGCGCTGGGCCAGCGCCGCGGCGTAGGCCAGCCCATCGGCGGGGCGGCGCACGATCTCGAAGGTGCGGGCGGTGGGGTCCTCGGGGCTGACCTCGCCCACGAGGCTGACGGTCTCCGGCCCGGCCTCGGCCAGCTCGTCGAGGAAGGTGACGTAGAGGCACAGCGCGCCCAGGCCGCGGATGCGCTCGAGGATGTCGTGGCCGAGCGCCACCGCGTCGCTCACGGTGGTGGAGGTGAACAGCTCGTTGAGCACCAGCACGCTGTCGGCGGTGGCGCGGTCGAGGATGCCCCGGATGCGGGTGAGGTCGTCCTCGAGCTTGCCGCGCAGGGTGTCCAGCGACTCCTCGCGCTCGAAGTGGGTCAGCACCTGATCGGCGAGGCCGACCTCCACGCGCCGGCCGGGCACCGGCAGGCCCAGCGCGGCGAGGTGGTGGATCTGGCCCACCATCCGGGCGAAGGTGGTCTTGCCGCCCTGGTTGGGCCCGGTGATGACCGCCACGCGCTCGCCGGGGCCCAGGCGCAGGCTGTTGGTGACCGGCACCGTGCCCTGCGAGGCGAGCTTGCGCGCCAGCGCCAGGTCGAAGCCGTCCTCGATCGTGACCGTGCGGGCCCCCGGGGTGACCGTCGGGTAGCAGAACGGCAGCCCGGCGTTGCGCAGCGCGCGGACGTGCTTGCGGTAGCCGAGGAACAGCTGCGCCTCGCGCTCGAAGGTGAGCACGCCGGGGTCGGCGAAGTCGGCGTGGCGCTCGGTGAAGGTCGCGAGCTGGCCGAACGTCTCGGGGAACAGCTGGGCGACCAGACCCAGGATCCGCTCCTCCACCCCGTTCATCTGCGACTCGGGCGGCAGCTGGGCGCGGTAGTCCTTCGCGTCGCGCTCGCGGAACTTCGCGAACGCCTCCTCGATCTCGGCGAGGTAGTCGGGCTCGCCCTCATAGTGCCTGACCCGCACGCGCCGGCCCTTGATGGCGATGGCGTAGCGCACCTCGTCGAGGGCCTCGGCGACCGCGGCCGCGTCGCGGGCCAGCGCTGCGAACGAAGAGGAGGCGATCAGCGCGTCGAGGTGGTCGCGCAGCGCTTGCAGCCCCTCCGAGCCCAGCTCGTGCGCGGCGAGCGCGTCGCGCAGCCCGCGCACGGCGTCGAGGTAGACCTGCGCGGCGTCGAGGAACCAGCGCTGGCGCTCCTCGGCCTGGTGGCGGCGCCGTGCCAGCCCCTGGTAGCGGCGCATGCGGCGCATGCGCTCCGAGAAGGTGCTGACCGCCTGGGCGACGTCGTCGTCCTCCAGGTCCGAGAACACCCGCTGGCGCCCCGCGATCATCGCGGGATCGCCCAGCGGCTGGTGGAGCAGTGGCGCGAGGTCGTAGTCCTCGCGCCCGCGCACGACCTCGGCCACGACCTGGTCGAGGTGCAGGTCGCCGAAGCACTCGGGCTCGCCGGGACGCGACGTGGGCGCCGAGGCCTCATCCCACAGCAGGCTGCGAAACGTCATGGAGGCTCGCTCCCCGCGAGATGGCTCCCGCGGGATCCGCGGGTGTGGACCGGGCATCCCGAGCCTAGGCCGCACGGTCGGGGCCGCACTGCGCCGCTGCTTGCGAGGCGTCAGCGATCGGGCAGCGCCGAGTCGGGTCCGGTGGCCTGCCACGGGGCCCGCGCCTGCCCCAGGCGGCGGTACTGGCCGCGGAACCAGACCAGCGGGTCCTCGAGGTCGTCCAGGGCGAGCTCCTCGATCGCGCCCTCCAGCAGGATCGGGTAGCCCACCTGCCGCTCGTCCACCAGGCGGCAGCCCGCCCACGCGCCGACCTCCGACAGCACGGGGCCGTGCGGGCCGGGGCGGGTGTCGACGTCGCGCAGCGGGCCGCCGGGCACCGGCATCAGCCCGGCGAAGCGGTCGGCCAGCTGCCGCTGGTCGTGGCCCAGCAGGTGCACCACGAAGCAGCCGGTGGCCCGCACGGCGTCAAGCAGCTCGGCGAGGTCGCCGACGGTGCCCAGCACGCGCGGCGGCTCGCCCTCGGTGACGAGTGCCGAGGCGACCGTCAGGCCGGTGGCCTCCCGCCCCTCGCCGGCGGTCCACACGGTGACGCCGCTGGCGAGCCGACCGCGCAGACGCTTGGCGGGCTGGTCCTGCTCATCGCTCATGCCGGGGGCCTTCTCTCGCGCTGGCGCATCGTGGGCCGGGGACGCCGATGCTGCCGCGACCGCGCCCGGCGCGCGGGCTGGGCGCGTGTGCGCGCGGGCCCGTCGGCGCGATCGTGCCGTGGAGTACGGTGTCGGCTCACCGCTGTGGCGAACGGAGCAGGTGCCGTGGCCGAGCTCACGACCGGGACCGACCTCATCGACGAGCTGCTCGACGGGGTCTTCGTCGGCGACAACCTGGTGCTGCAGGGCGATCCCGGCGCCCCGCTGGAGCTGCTGGTCGAGCGCTTCATCGCCAGTGCGCGCACGAGGCTGCCCACGGTCGTCGTGACGCTCACCCCACCCGCGGAGCTCCCGGCGTTCGTGCACACCGAGGGGCTGCGCGTGCTCGACTGGTCGCCGGTGCGCACCGGTCACCCCTCGAGCCGGCCCGACGCCCTGGCTCGCGAGGCCACGATCGAGGACGCGATCGCGGCGCTGCACGCGGTGGAGGAGGCCGTGGGGGAGGGGGCGGCCTTCGTCTTCGACCGCCTCTCCGCGTTCCAGGAGGCTTGGGACGACGCCGCGGCCCTGCAGCTGTTCCTGTCCGCCTGCCCGCGGCTGTACCGCCGGCGCAGCCTGGCGCTCTGGCCGGTGACCCGCGCCGAGCATCGACCCGCCTTCCTGCGGCGCCTCGAGGAGATCACCCAGGTGGTCGTCGAGCTCGCCGACGCCGCCGAGGCTCCCGGCGAGGGCGACGGCGCCGGCGGGGCGGTGGGGCTGCGCGTGCGCAAGGCCGACGGCCGCTCGCCCGGGGTCATCGGGCGCAGCCTGCAGGCGCGGGTCAGCGAGGGCGACCTGCACGCCGTCGGGCCGATCACCACCAGCCGCGAGCGCCTGGGCACCGCCATCCGCCACCAGCGGCTCGGCCACGGGCTGTCCCAGGCCGAGGTGGCCCGTCGGGTGGGCATCACCCCCTCGGCGCTGTCCCAGGTGGAGCGCGGCGTGCGCGGCCCCTCCGGCGACACGCTGGTGCGGCTGTGGGAGGTGCTCGGCGTGCCCTTCGGCCCCAGCGACGAGGACGCCCACGGCTACGAGCTGTCGCGGCGCAGCGGGCGCGAGCGCACCGCCCTGGCCGCGGGGCTGGTCGCCGAGCGCCTCCTCGACGATCCCGTGGCGGGGCAGCAGTGGCTGGTGGAGGTCGCGCCGGGCGCGGCAGGCGACGCGACGCCGTTCGTCACCAAGGAGACCGAGTCGGTGCTGGTGGTGCGCGGGGTGCTCGACTGCACCGTCGAGGGACGTCCCGAGACCCTCCACGAGGGCGATGCGCTGCTGCTGACCCGGGCCAGCCTCACCGGCTGGGCCAACCCTGGCAGCGTGCCCGCCGAGCTCGTCTGGACGCTGCACCGCAGCGGCTGACGCGCCGCGCGGAGCGCAGCCTTGCCCCCGAGGCGATCCGCGGTGACCCTGTCCCCGATGATCCCCGACGCGTCGAGGAGGACGTGGTGACCGAGCAGGCTCCCATCGAGCACCTCGCGGTGCTGACCAGCGGCGGCGACGCCTCGGGCATGAACGCGGTCGTGCGCTCGGTGGTGCGCACGGGGCTGCACCACGGTGTCACGGTGCACGCGGTCCGGGAGGGCTACGCGGGGCTCGTCGCGGGTGGCGAGGCCATCCAGGCGTTCGGCTCACCGCAGGTCAGCCAGATCCTCCAGCGCGGAGGCTCCACGATCGGCTCGGCGCGCTCGCAGGCGTTCCGCACCCGTGAGGGCCGTCGCCAGGCCGCCCACAACCTGGTGGAGCGCGGCATCTCGGCGATGGTGGTGATGGGCGGGGACGGCAGCCTCACCGGCGCCGACATCTTCCGGCGCGAGTGGCCCGAGCTGCTGGCCGAGCTCGTCGAGGAGGGCGCGATCGATCCCGCGACCGCCGCGACGCACCCGCGTCTGCGTCTGGTGGGCATGGCCGGGTCGATCGACAACGACATGTTCGGCACCGACATGACGATCGGGGCCGACACCGCGCTGCACCGCGTGGCCGAGGCCGTCGACGCCATCCGGGACACCGCCGCGAGCCACCAGCGCTCGTTCGTCGTGGAGGTCATGGGTCGCCACTGCGGCTACCTGGCGCTCATGTCGGCGGTGGCCACCGGCGCGAACTGGGTGCTGATCCCCGAGAGCCCCCCGCCGGCCCAGGGCTGGGCCGACGCGATGTGCGACACGCTGGAGGCTGGCCGGCGCATCGGGCGGCGCCAGAACATGATCATCATCGCCGAGGGCGCCCACGACGACGAGGGCAACCCGATCACCGCCGATGACGTGTGCGCGGTGCTGCGCGAGCGCCTGGGCGAGGATGCGCGGACCACGATCCCCGGCCACGTGCAGCGCGGGGGCTCGCCCAGCGCCTTCGACCGGTTCCTCGGCACGCTGCTGGGCTACGCCGCCGTCGAGCGCCTGCTCGCCGGCGAAGCCGAGCACGGCTCGCGCCTGGTGGGCATCCGCGGCCACCAGGTCGCCAGCTCGGACCTGATGGAGTGCGTGGCCCAGACCCAGCGCGTGGCCGAGCTGGTCGCCGCCAACGACGCGGAGGGCGCGATGCGCATGCGGGGCGGCAGCTTCGCCGAGTCCTACGCGACCCTGCGCACCCTCACCCAGGCCCAACCCAGCGCGCCCGAGCACGGGCGCCACCCCCTGCGCCTGGGGATCCTGCATGCCGATGGCCCCGCACCCGGGATGAACACCGTGGTGCGGGTCGCCTCGCGTCTCATCCTCGACGCCGGGCACACCCCGGTGGCCATCCAGGGCGGCTTCGCGGGCCTGCGCCAGGGCGAGTGCACCGAGCTGGACTGGATGAGCGTGACCGAGTGGGGCTCGCGCGGGGGCGCCGAGCTCGGGGTGAGCCGGGGCGTGCCACAGGGCAGGGAGCTGGACGCGATCGCCGAGCAGGTCGCGCACCTCGAGCTCGATGGCCTGCTGATGGCCGGGGGCTGGGACGGCTACTGGGCGGCGCACGCGCTCCACGTGGAGCGGCGTCGCCTGCCGGCGCTGCAGCTGCCGATCGTGTGCCTGCCGACCTCGATCAACAACGACCTGCCGGGCAGCGAGCTGTCGATCGGCGCTGACACCGCGCTGAACACGATCGTGTCCGACATCGACCGGGTGAAGCAGTCGGCCGTCGCGGCCGGCCGCTGCTTCATCGTCGAGGTGATGGGGCGCGACAGCGGCTACCTGGCGCTGCTGTCGGGGATCGCCACGGGTGCCGAGCGCGTCTACCTGCCCGAGCACGGCATCCAGCTGGATGACCTGCTCCACGACGTGACCGCTCTGGCGGAGGGCTTCCGTGCACGCCGCAAGCGCCTGGGGCTCATCGTGCGCAGCGAGCACGCCGACGACCTCTACACGACCGACTTCCTGCGGTCGCTGTTCGAGAAGGAGAGCGGCGACCTGTTCGACGTCCGCGAGACGATCCTCGGTCACCTCCAGCAGGGCGGCGACCCCTCGCCGTTCGATCGCATCCAGGCCACGCGCCTGGCCTCGCACAGCGTGGGCCACTTGCTGGAGCAGGCCGGCCAGCGGGCGCCGGGCAGCGCCTTCATCGGGCTGCAGGGCGGGGCCGTGGAGGTCACCGACCTCAACAAGCTGCCCGACCTCGCCCACCCGGATGCGCGCCGCCCGCTGGACCAGTGGTGGCTGGAGCTCGGCCGCCTGGCCGACGTCATGGCCGACCCGACCCAGGACTGACGGCGCGGACTGGGATCAGCCCGCGCCGCGCTCGCCGGGGTGGGGCTGCCCCGCCCGCGCACAGCGATGCGGGGGCGGGGCGGAGCCCGCGATCAGGCGCCGGGGATCGGCGCGATCGTGAGACCGAACATCGCGGCCAGGGTGAGCAGCAGCGTCGCGACGAAGGCCGTGCCCCACACGATCGAGGGGTTGGCGGGGCGCGCGACGCGGGATCCGCCCTGGCTCTTGATCGTCAGCTCGGTCAAGAACAGCAGGGTCGTGGCGGTGGCCGACACCATGCAGAAGGGGCAGATCTCACCGATCGGGCCGAGCTGCAGGTAGACCAGGCCGGCCGACATCAGCACGCCGAGGCCGGTCATGGGCAGCATCACCGTGTCCAGCAGCGCGTTGCGCGTCACGCGCCAGGTGGCGCCCAGGGCGATCATCACCACGTAGTACAGGGCACCGACGAGGGCGAGCGGGATCGGGCCGATGTAGGCCCACGGGCTGGTGATCACCGCCATGCTGCCCTGCGGCTCGATGCCCTCGGGCAGCGGCAGCGCCCAGAAGTGCACCGCGGTGAGGAAGGCGCTGGCGCCCCAGCCCACGATCGCCACGCCGATGAAGAAGCCCATCAGCCTGCCGACCCGGCTGGACCTGGCCTCGGTCGTTGCCTCGGTGGCCACGTTGGCCTCGGTGGGGTGGGTGGTCGTCTGTGCGCTCATCGTGCCGGTCTCCTCGAGGTCGCTTGCGGTCCGTGCAGTGCGGCGGCGCGACGCCTGCCGCACGTTCGCCGAGCAGTATACCCATGGGGGTAGGGTATGCAACTCAGCGCGTCGGAGCGGTGGTCGGCGCAGCGGTGGGCCGAGTAGGCTGCGCCCTCATGGTCGTGTGGGTGCTGCTGTCGATCCTCGGCACCATCGCGGCGACCCTCATCGGGCGCTGGATGGGCCGCGCGCCGCTGCTGCCGGCGGTCCTCGTGGCGCTCGCGGCGCTGCTTGGGGGCATCGCGCTCATCGTCGGCTCGCCGCTGGCCTCCTGGACGGTCACCGGCATCTGCCTGGTGGCGATCGGCCTCAGCTATGGCGGGACGCTGTGGAGCCGCCTCGGCGGGCGTGGTCGCGTGCGTGGGCGCGGCTCCGGTCGCGGCTCCGGGCGCGGCGCGCGGGCCGGCTCGCGGTGGTAGCGGCGCCAGCGCGCAGCGGTCCTGCCGGTGCCGCCCGCGGGCTCACACGGCGTGGGCCGGCAGCGGTCGCACCACGGCGCCATAGAGGGCGTAGGCGGCCGGCAGCATCACGTTGGTCGGCGCGAGCCACCCGGAGGGATCGCCGAGCGCTGACACGTGCACGGGCCACCACAGGCCCCCCAGCGTCAGCGCGCTGATGACGGCGATCACCCGGAACGTGGCTGACGACGCGACGCGGCTGAGCAGCCCGACGACCACCAGGTGGGGCAGCCACAGGGGCACCGGCGAGAGCATCAGCGCGCTCAGATAGCCCCCCACCCCGGGGAACGGCCCCTCGGCGGGCACCACCGGGACGGCGTACCAGGCCACGGCCAGCAGCCAGGCCACCCCGCAGGCCGCCGCGAACCGCAGCAGGTTGCCTCCGGCCCAGCGCAGCAGGTCACCGCTCATCGGCCGCCGGCGGGGTCGTCAGCAGCGGTCGCGCGGTCCGCCGGCGAGGTGCGGCGCGGCTGGGCGTCCTCGGCCACCCCGATCCAGCGTGCGCTCCCGGTGCGGTCACGCTCGTGCTTCCAGACCGGGACGCGCGCCTTGAGCTGCTCGAGCGCGTGGCGGTTCGCGGCGTAGGCGTCGTCGCGGTGGGCGGCGCTGGTGACCACCAGGACCGTGTGAGCGCCGACCGGCAGCGCGCCGATGCTGTGGATCAGCGCGATCCCGCGCAGGCCGGGCCACGCCTCGGCGAGCTCGGCGGCGATCGTGGCCAGCACCTCGCGCGCCATGTCCTCATAGGCCGCGTAGGTCAGCTCGGCAACCTGCTCGGTGGTGGCCGAGTGGTCGCGCACCGTGCCGAGGAACACCACGTGGCCGCCGGCGCCGGGCTCGCCCAGCGCCTCCAGGGTCTCGGCCACCGGCAGGGGTGGTGCCTGCACGCCCACGATGGTGCGTGGCCCCTGGCTGTCGTCGAAGGCGTGGGAGCCGCCGGCGAACGGCGGCAGCAGCGCCACCTCGGCACCGTCGGGGACCTCGGCGGTCTCGCGGACGATCTCGCGGTCCAGCGCCAGCGAGCACTGGGCGAGCAGCGCGGCGTGCTCGGGATGGGCTGCGATCAAGGCGTCGCGCACCGCACCGACCGTGGCCGGCTCGTCGACCGCCACTCGGGTGCGCGGTCCGAGCGCCTCCGCAGCGGCGGCGAACAGGCGCACCTCGACGTTCACGACGGGGCCTCCGGCGGGGTGGGTCGACCAGGTGGGCTGGGTCGACCGGGTTCGGCGTGCCCGGCACCGGGCGCGGGGCCGTGATGGTGCTCGGTCTCGCCGGCCAGCAGCGTGAGTGCGTGCGGCAGCACCTCGACGACGGCAGCCAGGCTCTGCGTCGCGCCGGTCGTGCTGCCCGGCAGGCACAGCACGAGCGAGGCGCCGGCGGCGCCGGCCAGGCTGCGCGACAGGTCGGCCATCGGGGTCTGCTCGCGACCGACGACGCGCATGGCCTCGGCCAGCCCCGGCACCTCCCGGTCGATCACGGTGCGGGCCGCCTCGGGCGTGCGGTCGCGCGGTCCCAGCCCGGTGCCCCCGGTGGCGCACACCAGCGCCGCGCGGGCGCACAGCCCGCGCAGCGCCTCGGCGACGGCCTCGGGGTCGTCAGACACCACCTCGTGGGCGAGGACGCCGAAGCCCGCATCGGTCAGCGCTGCGGCCAGCGCCGGGCCGGAGCGGTCCTCGCGGGAGCCGGCGGCCACCCCGTCGCTGACGGTCAGCACCGCGGCGGACCAGGCGGGCGCAGCGCTCATGAGCCCTCCGCCCGTGCCTGCCAGGTCCCGCTGCTGCCACCGGACTTCTCGAGCAGCGCGACCTGCTCGATCACCGCGCCGTGCTCTAGGCTCTTGACCATGTCGTAGACGGTGAGCGCCGCGACGGAGGCCGCCGTCAGGGCCTCCATCTCCACCCCCGTGCGGTCGCTGGCGCGTGCGAGCGTGTCGCACCGCACGCGTCCCCGGTCGACGTCGACGGTCACGGTGACCTCGACCGAGGACAGCGCCACGTGGTGGCACAGCGGCACCAGGTCGGGGGTGCGCTTGGCAGCCTGGATGCCGGCGATCCGCGCGATCGCGGCGACATCGCCCTTGGGGACGGCGCCCTCGGCCACCGCGCGGGCCGTGGCGGGGGTCATCGCCACCACCGCGCTGGCGCGCGCAGCCCGGTCGGTCACCGCCTTGTCGGCCACGTCGACCATGCGCGCTCGCCCCTCGGCGTCCAGGTGCGAGGGTGGGGTCGCCGGCGTCTGCTCGACCGGCGCCGCTGTGGTGGGCTCGCTCGCGGGCTGGTCCGGGATGGTCATGGCGCCCCGCAGGCTACTCGTCGTCGCTGCCGGTCGTCGGCTGCGCCGCTGTGGGGCCCGGTGCCGGCGCGTGGGTCAGGCGGACCTGCTCGGCGCCGGCCATGGCAGCGACCTCGTCGGTTGCCAGCCCCACCAGCGCAGTGGGCTGCCGCGCATCGTCGCGGACCTCCAGCACCGGACGCCCGGTGGCCACCGGCGTCGCCGCCGCATCCGCCCAGACGTCGACGAAGGACCCCGACGCCACGCCCCAGCCCGCGTCGATCTCCACCGGCACCGCGCGCAGGCCCTCCGGCAGCCCGGCAGCGGGACCGCCGGGATCGAGATGCGACCGGGTGAGCACCGCCCCTCGGGGCAGTGCCAGCGCCAGCGTCGCCTCGGCATCGACCTCCGCGACGGCATCGCCGGGCACCGTCGTCGGTGGCCGGCGCTCCAGATGGACCGCTGGCGCAGCCGGGTCGCCCACCGCCGCCGGCTCGCCGGCCACCAGCACCGCGACCGGCTCGCCGCCCCACCGGTGCTCGGCGGCCTGCACGCGCAGGTGGGTGCCCGCTGCGACTGCGAGGACCAGGCCGAGCACCACCAGCAGCCGCACCCGAGGAGGCAGGCGCGCCCAGCCCTCGGCCAGTGACTCCACCGGCGCCGGCCACGCGGGTCCCGGACCGCGCGTCAGGCGCTGCAGAGCCGGGGAGAGGACAGGCGGGCGCATGGCGGCAGCGTGCCCGCTGTGGCTGCGCCCGGGCGGTCGGAGCGGTCGGGGGCTGTGGACGCTGGCGTGCAGGCGCAGGCGCGCCTCGCCCGAGGGGCCGATCAGGCCCGGGGCTCAGGCTGCGGACTCCGAGCTGCCCTGGTCGCGTGCGCCCGAGGAGCCCGAGTCGCCCTTCGAGGAGCTCGCGTCGCTGGTCGAGGAGCCCGCGTCACCGCTGCCAGCCGCCTCACCGCTGCCAGCTGCGCCGTCGCTGCTGCTCGCGCCGTCGCTGCTGGCCTCCGCCGAGGAGCCGTTCTTCAGGTTCGCCTGCTCGGCGCGGGTGTCGGTGACGTAGTAGCCCGACCCCTTGAAGATGATGCCGGCTGGCGAGAAGACCTTGCGCAGCGCACCGCTGCACCGGGTGCACTCGGTGAGCCGCTCGTCGCGAAACGATTGGACGACTTCGAGGTGGTGCCCGCAGTCGCGGCAGGCGTACTCGTAGGTAGGCATGGCTGGGCTCCCTGGGATGTCCCGCATCGGGCCGTGCTGTGCCACAGGCTGCACCCAAGTATGCCCCAGCCGCCGCGCGCGGCACGAGCCACCCCGCGAGGCCGGGGCTCGGCTGCGGTCAGGTCGGTGCGATCGCGCCGTCCTCGGTGACCACCAGGTCCATGCGCACGTCGTGGGGCCGCAGCGGCACCCGTTGGATCAGCTGGGCATGGAAGGCCACCCCGATCGCCGGCGCGTCCAGCTCGGCCAGCAGCCGGTCGAAGTGCCCGCCGCCGTAGCCCAGCCGCCCGCCGTCGCGGTCGAAGGCCACGCCGGGCACGAGCGCCACCCCGATGGTGCTCTCCGGCACCGCCGCGCAGCCGCGGCGCGGCTCACGCACGCCGAGGTGGCCCAGCACCAGGTCGCTGTCGAGGTCGGTCACGGCCGCGAGCCGCAGCCGCGCACCGTCCACCACCGGCAGCGCCACCGTCCGGCCCTCGTCGAGGAGCGCGGCCAGCAGCGGGTCGAGGTCGACCTCGGCGTCGGTCGCGGCATACCCCAGCACCGTGGTGGCCTGCCGCACCGCCGGCAGCGCGGCCAGGTGACCGCGGATCGCGCGGCTCGACCGCTCGCGCTCGCCGGTGCCAAGGCCGCGTCGCGTCGCCAGCAGGCGCCCGCGGAGGTCGGCCTTGCGGGGATCGGTGCGGTGGGGGTGCGCCACGGCGATCCTCCTGGTGGTGCGGGTGGCGGCGCCAGTGCAGCAGTGGCACGCCGCGTCCGTGCATGATGCACCGTGTGGCCGCGCACGGTGTGACCGCTCTGCCCCGACGTGGCAGGATGCGCCGGCAGACCCGCGCGGCGAGCACGAGGGCGCTGGCCGGCTCCCGCCGCCCGCGCCCCGGACCGCGCCAGGACCGCAGCAGGACCGAAAGGACAGGACGTGCGGGCACGCAAGGCCGTCATCCCCGCCGCCGGGCTGGGTACTCGCTTCCTGCCCGCGACCAAGTCCTCACCCAAGGAGATGCTGCCGGTCGTGGACAAGCCGGCGATCCAGTACGTCGTCGAGGAGGCCGCCACCGCCGGCCTCGAGGACGTGCTGATGGTCACCGGACGCGGCAAGCGCGCCCTCGAGGACCACTTCGACCACGCCATCGAGCTGGAGCGCCAGCTCGCCGCCGCCGGCAAGGAGGACCTGCTGGCCGCGGTGCGTGCGGTCAGCCAGCTGGCCGCCGTGCACTACGTGCGCCAGGGCCAGCCGCTGGGGCTCGGCCACGCGGTCGGCTGCGCCCGCCACCACGTGGGCAACGAGCCCTTCGCGGTGCTGCTCGGCGACGACCTGATCGGCATGGAGGAGCGCCTGCTGTCCCAGATGGTCGAGCTCGCCGACCGCAGCGCCCGCACGGTCGTGGCGGTCATGGAGTTCGACGACGCCGAGCTGGACCGCTACGGGGTGATCGACGGCACCCCCGATCCCGAGCAGCCGGGCGTCTACCACGTCAACGACATGATCGAGAAGCCGGGCAGAGCCAATGCCCCCAGCAACCTGTGCATCATCGGTCGCTACGTGCTCACCCCCGACATCTTCGGCCACATCAGCAGGACCAAGCCCGGTCGCGGGGGCGAGATCCAGCTGACCGACGCCATGCGGGCCCAGTGCGCCGAGGAGCCGATCCGCGCCGTGCGCTTCGACGGCGCCCGCTACGACATCGGCACCAAGCAGGACTACCTGCGCGCCACGATCGAGATCGCCGCCCAGCGCCCCGATCTCGGCCCGGAGTTCCGCGACTTCCTGAGCGACTTCGTGGAGCGGCTGTAGCGGTGAGCGACGCGGCGGATGCACGAGCTCTGCGCTCGCTGGCGAGCTGGCGCGCCGAGGTCCTGGCCCAGGTCGGCGCCCTCGAGCCGATCGGCCTGTCGCTGCTCGACGCGCTGGACCAGGTGCTCGCCGAGGACGTCGTCGCAGCGGGCACGCCCGCAGCCGATCGGGGTGACGCGGGCCGCGACGACGGCCCGGTCGGCTCCGAGGGCGAGGACGTCGGCGAGGTCCTCGTGCCGCGCGGGCGCCGCCTGCGTGCCGCCGACCTCGCCGTGCTGGTCGCCGCCGGGCGCCACCGGGTGGCCGCCCACCCGCCGCCGCGGGTGGGGGTGCTCGCGGTCAGCGACGCGCCCCAGCCCGGCGACCAGGCGCAGCACGCCGAGCCGGCGGGCGGCGCGGCCGCGGCACGCGGGCTCGACGTCAACAGCGTCACGCTGGCCGCGATGGCACGCGAGGCCGCGGCGCGATCGCAGCGCCTGCCGAGCGTGCCCGCCGAGCCGCGCGCGATCGCCGAGGCCGTGGAGGGCGCGCTCACCCACAGCGACCTGCTGGTGGTGGCGGGCTCCCGTGCGGGCCTCGGACCCGCGCAGATCGCCCACGCCCTGGCTGGCGCGGGCCACCTCGAGGCCGCGCACGTCGGGCTGGACCCGGCACCGGAGCAGGGCTTCGGCCTGATCTACGCCGAGCCCGACCGTCCGGTGCCGGTGCTCGTGGTGCCCGGCGACGCGCTGGGCGCTGCGGTGAGCTTCGAGGTGCTCGTGCGGCCCGCCATCCGCCTGCTTCAGGGACGGCGTGACCTGAACCGCGCCCGGGTGTCGGCGGTGCTGGAGGCCCCGCTGCACAGCGCGCCCGACATGGTCGGCTTCGTCCCGGTGATGCTGGAGCGGCGCGAAGGCGTGTGGACCGCCCGGCCGGCGCTGCGGCGCAGCCGGGACGCCCTGGCGCCGCTGGCCCCCGCGCACGGGCTCGCCGAGGTCCCCGCCGAGGTCGCCCGCCGCGAGGTGGACGAGACCGTGCTGGTCCACCTGCTGGTCGACCCCGGCTGAGGTCGCCGTGCGCCGACGCGTGCGGCGCCTCCACTGTCTGGTGCGCCCGGCTTGCTAGCGTCAGTCCGCGATGGAGCTGCTGCTGCTGATCCTCGCCCTGGTGTGCGGTGCCGTGCTGCTGCAGGGGCCGCTGCGCCGGGAGCTGCGCCATCTCACCCCCCACGGTCGTGCTGCCGCGTATCACGAGGCGATGGGGGTGCTGGCGGGCTCGACGCGGGCACCGCAGGCGCGCGCTGTATCGTCGCCGGCGCCCGCTGCGCGCGGTCGGGGCGCCTCCCGCCATGCGCGGGCCGAGCAGGGTCACAGGGCGGCGAGGGATCAGAGGGCCCCGCGCGCCCGCGCGGCGCACCGGCGCCGTCGGGTGCGCTCGGTGCTGGCAGTCGGTGTGGTGGCATCGGCTGCCGCGCTGCCCAACCTCGGCCTGCTGGCGCTGCCGCTGCTGGTGCTCACCGGGGGTGGGCTGGCCGCCCACGTCTGGCTCGCCGCACGACTGACCGGGGCGGCCTCCCGCTCCGGCGAGCGCGGGCAGGGTCGCGGCTCCCGCGCACCGGCGGGCCGACAGCGGGCGCACAGCCACCCGCGCGAGCGCCGCGTCGCAGCCGGGCGCGGCGTCGCAGCCGGGCGCTGACCGGAGCCAGGCGATGACCGGAGCCAGGCGATGACCG
>Ga0207421_10000728_pt1 | contig 42508 bp, 41 predicted proteins | sample SodLakKL_010_SED_4_FD_187542 | JGI IMG/M metagenome (GOLD analysis project Ga0207421, IMG submission 187542) | Alkaline sediment microbial communities from Lake Tanatar, Kulunda Steppe, Russia - 8KL_010_SED (SPAdes) (version 2) | ecosystem: Environmental > Aquatic > Non-marine Saline and...
ATCACAGAAAATATTATAATCGCCCCAAAAACTCCTCCTAATAAATAATATGGCGGAACCTCCCTGAAATTCTCAAACTGCACCTGTCTGCTTATCATCATCAGAACAAATAGGGCAAATAAAAACCCTGATCCATGAACAAAGACATTGGAAGGCCAGGTGCCAACAGTTTCTCCAAGTCTGGCATTAAATACTGATTGTAATACTATAAATAAGCCTGCAACAAATGAATATATTAAACCTTCAACCATTTCATAACCTCTCCTACTATAATTAAAATTTATCTATAATTTCAATCTCTTATTTATGCTTATAAAAAACCTGGTCCGTCTGCACAACTCCTGAATAAACATGGTCTATTAGAGTTATAAAGTCAAATACCGGTAGATTAGTTGCTCTCTGGATTGCCGGGGAATATGGCGGCAGTACACTGCATTCCACAAGGAATGCTCCAACCCCCTCTTCATCTACCAGTTCTCTAGCCATCTCAACCATCTCATCTTCCATTATCTCAGGGTCAAGCTCTGGCCTCTCATCAAGGATATATCTTTTAAAGCCTGGTTTATTCTCCATCCCACCGATAACCAGCCTCTCCTGAGTCTCAGGGCTAATTCCAACCCCATCAAAATGTTTTTTGCCAAGTGATTCAGAATTAGCAGTTATAACACCAATCTTTTCCTGACCACCCATCATCCTGTCCATCAAGGGGATCTGTAATAATGATGACATAAAGACAGGAATATTTAAAGCCTTAGCCATTTCATCCTGGAGAACAGCCATAAAGCCACAGTCACCGGTTACAGCCTTTACCCCTGCATTCTCCAGCTCTTTACCTGCTTCAATAAACTGCTCTAACAGCCTGGTCGGATCAGCAAACATCTCAGAAATTGTTGCCTCTTCTATAACCTTATATCTAACTGGATAATCATAACTTAAAGCACAGGCAACATCACCTGGAATAGTTGGAGTTACAGTCTTTAACAATATAATACCAATACCCTCACCAAAGCTTACCTGATTAGTATTTGGAGATTTAATTAAAGCCATCTAAACACCCTCCCAAATTATATTAACCTATTATAAATCTAATTTGTAATTTATTCATTCTTTAAAACCAGTCACTTATTAATATATTAAACTTTTAATTGGATTTTCCTGCATTAATCAGCTAAAACCCCATAAATCAATAAATAACTGCTTACTTTTATTATAATCAATCCTGAAATTGTAATTACCAGACCTGTCATTGGAAATACAAAGATTCCAATCATCAAACCTGCAGCCCAGCCACCAAGTAAATCAGCAGTATAAAGTCTCCCGGCTGTACTGCCAGCAGTTTCAGAGCTTTTTAAATCAGGAAGAAACTCTGTTGCCAGTGGAAACTCTGCTCCAGTAACCCCACCAGCCATTAAAGCCAGTATAACACAGATTATAGCACTGATATAAATTGAACCACCAATCAATAGAATATTTCTCAAAATATATATAACAACTATAAATAAGATAAGCAGACCAACAATCCCTAATTCCAGTCTCTTTAAATAATATTTAAGAGATACTTCTTCCCCATTTTGGGATTCAATAAACTTATAGGCCAGTCTGCCACCGCCAAACATTCCTCCCATAAAGGCGACTATAAAGAGACCTGAAAACTGATAAATATGGCCAAAAAGGCTCTGTAAGGCAAACATTATTAAAATATCAAAACTCATTGCAATTCCGCCAGTTGTTACAATTAGATAAGTTAACCTATTTGCATCAGAATTATTAGCCCGTTTAAATAATAGCCAGCAGATAAATAAAATAAAAATACCGGCAATAATCAATCCCTTTATCCCAAAATCTCCGATATTATAAAATATATTTAAATACTCTGGAGCTATCACCCTGGCTCTATTTAACATCCCGTAATAAAATCCACCAGGATTAAAATCTCTATTTAACCTTGCCTCAGTGGCAATTAAACTCTCCGTTAAATTATCAATCCTGGACTGATCAAGCCTGTACTCCAGATAACCTGTTGTAAATCTTCGACCATAAAGTCCTCTATTTCTTAATCTTTCAACATAAACCTCAGCTTCAATACTTAAGCTATCATTAGATGCCAGTATAATATTTCTATCACCAGGTATCAGGTAGGTATTTTCAAAAACATTATCTACTGTCCTATAAAGTGAGCTATTAAGTAATGCCAGCTCACCACCCATATAAGTATACGAGCCTGGTAATGAAAACGCTATAATACCATTATCTTTAAGCCTTTTTTCTGCCAGCTCAAAAATCTCTTCAGTATAAAATCTATTCGTCTGCAATGTCTCAGTATCGATATCGCCAATCTTTATTATATCATATCTATTTTCTGTCCGATTTAAATATAATCTCCCGTCCTGTTCAATTATATTAACCCTGGGATCATCAAACTCTCCCTGAATGATATCGCTATCTCCATCTCTCATTATATCTAAAAGACCAGGATCAAGCTCGGTATAAGTCAGTTCTTCAATCGAATGCTCCAGCAAAAATGAAATCGGGCCACCGATTCCCTGACCAATCATTAAAAGATTTTCAGGTTTTTCATGGGCAGCAGCCACTAAGTAGGCATAATCTTCACTCCAGCTAATATCAGGGTTTGTCAGGCTAAGCATCGGACTCCCATCATAAAGTAATGTCTTTTCACCTTCTCTACTTAAAGTAACTATATTTCCATAAATAGAATTTCTATAATCTACAACCTCTCCCTCAGGCCATAGACCTCTTAAAGAATACTCATGGAGATTATTGGAAATCGGATTAAAAAATATTATAATAACCCCGGTTACAATTATCAGAGATATATTTAATACATACCTGTAGCTAAATAATTTATAGTTATTAATCAACCAGATTAGAATAATTAAATGCAGGATTAATATAATTGTTGTGATTTCTAGAGCCTTTAATCTCTGTGCAAAAATAAAAACAAAAAATAATCCACCTAAAATAGTTCCAATAATCTCTGTCAGATATGCCCTGCTTACAGCCAGTTCCTTTTTCTCCCTTTCAAATAATTCAGCTGCAAGGGGAAAGAGGCTGCCATGAACAATACTTGTCATACCAATAGTTATAAGAGCAGTAATCAGCATCTGAGATAAATTCATGGCCAGACCAGGGATCCGCCTGACAAGAAAGCCTCCCCCTATCAGTCTGGCCATAATTATTGCAGCTATCAGGCTAAATGGATATATTATAAATAAACCTAAAAATACTGACCTGGAATTTATAGACTTACAGCTGGACAATTTTCCTCCTAGATAAGAGCCCAGCCCCTCCATTAAAAGCCAGTTGGCTATAACCAGACTTAGCGATAGCTCATTCCCATAAAAAATCACCATTAAAACTCTTATTAATAATAGCTGTCCAATCATACCTCCAAAACCGATTAATATAGTCGTTGCAGGCAGCGCTATACTTTTTTCAAATACCTTTTTAATCATGCCAGACCCCGGAAATTTCTGCTCCACAATCTCCACATTTACCATTGTCCATATTAATTTCATGGATAGAAAAATGTGTTCTATCAATTATCACAGTTCCACATTCAGGACAAATTGAGGAGTTATACATATGCCCTGGAGCATTACCAATTGTAATAAATTTAATACCCTCAGATTTAGCTATCTCTCTACATCTTTCCAAAGTCTCAATTGGAGTCGGCATAAGGTCAGTCATCTGATAGGACGGTGAAAATCTATTAAAATGCACCGGCACATCATTACTCAATTCACTATTTATCCAGCGGCTCATCTCTCTAATTTCATCAGGAGAATCATTTTTCTCAGGTAAAACAAGATTCACAATTTCCAGCCAGGCACCAGATTCATAAATAGTCTTTAAAGAATTTAAAACAGGCTCAAGCCTGGCTTCACATATATCATTGTAAAAATCATCTGTAAATGCCTTCAAATCAACAGTTACTCCATCAATATATTGAAGCAAATCCTTTAATGGTTCTTCATTCATAGCCCCATTACTATGAAAAATAACATTAAGCCCATTTTCCTGAGCCAGCTTTGCTGTATCATACATATACTCATAAAATACAGTTGGTTCATTATAGGTGAAGGATATTGATGGTATACCTCGATTTTTAGCTGCCTCAACTATATCTTCAGGCTCTAAATTCTGTACATTCCTTACCTCTTCAAGGCTTCTTTGAGACATTCTCCAGTTATGGCAGAATTTACATCTAAAATTGCAACCGGCAGTTCCAATACAGAGTATCTGGGTATCAGGCAGAAAATGATGCATCGGTTCTTTTTCTATCGGGTCAACATTTACAGCAGCAGGCAGAGAATATACTATATTATAAAGTTTTCCATCATTATTTTCTCTATTCCGACAGAACCCTCTCCTGCCTTCTTCAATATAACAGTTACGGAAGCAGAGCTCACATCTAACATCATTGTCATCTAATCCTTCATAATATCTGGCTTCAACCATATTATCTTCCTTTCTATAGCCGTTTATAGAGTTATCTCCTCTAAACCACCAGTATCCTGCAACGCCAGTAACTCCAACCATGATTCCGCAGAGTTTGATAAAGTCTCTTCTATCCATAACCTTCACCCTCCTCCCGATAGAGAATTTGTATATCTCTTCTCAATATAATTTTATCATATTATTTTTTAATTTTCTAAAAACTTAGCTAAAATAAATCCCCCAAAAAAGTAAAAAAGCCGGGAAATCCCGGCTAAAAGTTAAGTAACTATTATTTTAATAAGGTTCAAATAAATCTTTGCCAACACCACAATCCGGGCAAACCCAATCTTCAGGAACATCTTCGAATGGAGTTCCAGGTTCTACAACAACCCCTCCGTCTCCATCAGGATCGCCTTCTTCTGGATCATAAATATACATACAAACTGTGCACTGATATTTTTGCATAATTTCGCCTCCCTTCAAAATTCCATAATTTAAATTAATTATAGCACAAATTACTAATAAGTCAATAATTTAATGCATTATTTTATTAAATATAAATTTCAGTTTTAAAAGGAATCTTCTCTGAAATTTTAATCAGTCTCTCTTTACTAACTGGCTTATATCCAGAAACTGCTGGCGCACGATTTAATGTATTAATATCAACCTTATCAATTTTAAAATCTTTAATCTTATCTACAAGCTCATTGACTTCCCTATCACTGTCATTAACACCCTTTAGAAAAAGGATCTCTAGCCTGATTTCCCCATTAAACTCATTAGAAACAGCCTCAATCCCATCTAAAATCAATTGTAAAGTCAAACCCTCTGCCGGTCTACAAATCTTCTTAAAAGTCTTTTCAGTGCCAGCATCCAGTGAAGGTACAATTAAATCCAACCTTTTAATTTCAGCTCTAACTTCAGCTTTATGTAATAGGGAACTATTTGTCAATAACGCTATTTTATAATCTGCATAATTATCTTTTAAATAATCAATAATCTTTCCAATACCTGAATGTAAAGTCGGTTCTCCTAATCCAGAGAATGTAATATAATCTGCAACTGGTCTTTTTTTCAGGAATCTATCTAGTTCAGAAATAACTTGATCAGTTGGAGCATATTCCTTTCTTTCCAGAGTAAGATTCCGGGTAGTTCCACATTCACAATAAATACAATCTTCACTGCAAATTAGATCAGGCAGAAGATTAATTCCTAAAGATCTACCCAATCTTCTTGATAAAACGACACCCTTTACATATTTCATAACCATTTCTCCTATCTTAAGAAATTCATAGGATTTTGATGGTTGCCATTCTGATGGATCTCAAAATGCACATGGGGGCCTGTGGCAACTCCACTTGTACCAACTCTTGCAATTGCACTCCCTCTATTAACATTCTGGCCTTCATTAACCAGAATCTGAGAATTATGGGCATACAATGTTTCATAGCCATTGCCATGATCAATTATTACAACACGACCATATCCACCCATCCAGCCAACAAAACTAACAGTTCCTGAAGCTGCTGCCTGGACAGTAGTTCCGTGTGGAGCTGCAATATCTACACCACTGTGAAAATCATTGCGTCCACTAACAGGATGTCTCCGATTTCCATAATCAGATGTAATGTTTCCTTCAACTGGCCAATCAAAATTCGTCGAAGAACTTGACCTCTGTGATGAATTATTTCTTGATGATACAGGTATTACTAATTCATCTCCTGCTCGGATTACATCTCCAGTAATATTGTTATATTCTCTAATTGTGGCAACATCAGTATCATGTTGCCTGGCTATTGTTGATAAAGCCTCACCACTTCTAACATTATGAGTTATCTCTTCTACCTCTGATTCCTCTCCGCCCTGTCCTGTTAAACTACCATTTTCGCCAGGAATGACTAATTCATCTCCAGGGTGAATCGTACTCCCATCAACATCATTGGCTACTCTTAATTCATTTAATGATACATCATGATTAATTGCAATAATTGTTAATGTATCTCCAGGTTGTACAGTATATATGTTATCTTCAGATGAGTTACTATTAAGTTCTTCTTTTAAAGCCTGTCTGGTCTGATCTCCGTAAACTCCATCTACAGATAATCCTGCAGATTCTTGAAAATCCCTTAATGCTTGCTCAGTACCAGCACCAAATATTCCATCAGCACTGATATCATAACCTAAATCACTTAAATTTTGCTGGAGTTCTTCAACGGCTGAGCCTCTATCTCCATTTCTAAGAACCCCTGCTTCAGCTACAGTTGTTATAGCTAAAAGCATAATCATTAATAAAGCTAAAACCTTTAACTTTGACGACAATTCTATCAACCTCCTTTATCAATATTACATGCCTTTATAGTATTTTATTATTTTTTATAGATTTTTGCAAGTTTTTCGCATTCAACAAATTTAATTAATAGATTTGTACAGTCTCTTAAATCATCTAAATCCAGCATTTCAGATGGGCTATGAATATATCTGGTCGGAATCGATAGAGTTCCACTCGGCACTCCACCTCTACTTAACTGAATTGCTCTGGCATCTGTTGCCCCAAATTCCAAAACTTCGTACTGGTATGATATCTCATTTTCTTCTGCCAGTTCAGCAAGCATCTTTTTAATTCCTGGATGGGCAATACTCCCTCTATCCATAACCTTAATGGCTGCACCATTACCTAATTTTACATCCATTGTATGGGCCTCAGGTGTATCTCCTGTTCCTGTAACATCTACAGCCAGGGCCAGATCAGGCTCAATTCCAAAGGCAGCCGGTCCTGCTCCTCTGGTACCAACCTCTTCCTGAACGGTAAAAACAGCATAGATATCATTGATAGAATCATCCATTTCTTTTAATAATGATATTAAAACTGCACACCCAGCTCTGTCATCCAGGCTATTGGATATAACTCTTTGACCGTTATTATTAAATTTCTTCTGATATACTGCTACATCTCCAATACCAACTGTCTCTCTGGCTTTTTCTTTGTTTTCAGCACCTATATCAAGAAATAATTTATCCAATTTTAAATCTTTATATGAATCCAATTTCTCAACCCCAACTGTACCAACTGTCCCATCTTCAAAAACAAAATTCCTATTTACAAGATGTTTCGGGTTTACCCCACCGACAGTTGTAAATCTCAGGAATCCATCGTCATCAATATGGGTTATCATAATACCAATCTCATCCATATGGGCTGCCAGCATTATCTTTTGACCCTCGCCATTGCCCTTTTTAATTGCAATTAAATTACCCATATTGTCAACCTTTAATTCATCAACATAACCTTCTATTTCTGTTTTAATTAATTCTCTAATATTTTTTTCCTGTCCAGCAGGACCAAATCCAGCAGTTACTCTTTCTAATATTTCCAGCATTCTATATCCCCTTCCTTGCTAATCTCTCTAAATATAATTTTACCAGTTTACTCATCTTATTATAATCATCTAAATCAATTAAAGATAATGGCGAATGTATATATCTGCAGGGAAGTGAAATCACAGCAGATGGAACTCCTTCTCGGCTTAAGCTGATTGCACCTGCATCATTTCCACCAGCATCAGTTCTCCTGAATTGATAATCTATACCATTATCTTCAGCAACCTCAATTAAGCCAGTAAGAATATTCTTATCGGCAATTACAGTTCTATCCATTAGAGTTAAAGCAGGACCTTTGCCAACTGAAGTTGAATATCTATGCTCTTTATTTTCCGGAACATCAGCTGCTGTAGTTCCCTCTAAAACTAGAGCAAGATCAGGTGCAATATCAAAAGCAGCAACACCAGCTCCTCTCAGTCCAACCTCTTCCTGAACAGTAAAGACAAAATATACTGGCATATCAAAATCATATTCAGTTAACTCAGCAATAATTGAACAGCCAACTCTATCATCAAAGGCCTTACCAATTACTCTGCCATTTCCTAATTCTTCATATTTAGTGGAAAAGACTGCAACATCCCCTAAATCAACATGCTTTTCAGCTTCTTTTTTGCTATTTACCCCAATATCAATATAGAGGTTATCAAAATCAATCGGTTTATCTCTTTCACTCTTTTTCTGGAGATGAATAGCCTTGGCTCCAATTACACCTGCCATTTTATCTTCACCGACAAGCACAGGTTTGGATACTAAAACTCTTTTATCAATACCGCCAACTGGTTGGAATTTCAATAAGCCTTCACTGGTTATCTCAGTTATCATAAGGCCAACTTCATCCATATGAGCTGCCAGCATAACTTTTGGCCCATCTTTTTCTTTTCCCTTGCTGGCAATTAAGTTACCCATTTTATCAGTATATATCTCATCAACATTATCCTTGATTTCTTCTCTAATTAAATCTCTAATCTCTTTTTCTCGACTTGATATACCGGTTGCATTAATCATCTTCTCTAATAACATCTTAATCCCTCCAGAAACTCATCATCTATTGCCGCAATACTGCTTGCCAGCAACTGTGCACCATATTTAACATCATTTAAAGATATTAACTCTACAGAGGTATGCATATACCTTAAAGGTATGGAAATTAAAGCAGTGGCCACACCACTTCTTGCTATCTGCATTCCTGCTGCATCAGTTCCAAAAGGAGAGTTATTAGTTTCTATCTGATATGGAATACTCCTCTTTGAAGCTTCATCTTTTAATAACGCAAAAATATCCTGATGTACCTGAGGTCCTAAAGCTATAGCCGGGCCATCATTCATTTTAGAAGCCTCACTATTATTAACCCCTGGCATCAGGCCATGACAGACATCTATTGCGATACCCAGATCAGGAAAAATATCATAGGTAGACGTAATTGCTCCCTTAACACCTATTTCTTCCTGAACAGTGGCAACAAAATATACATCAATCTCATGGTTTAATCTCTGTAATTCTTTAGCTGCCTCTATCATCATTAAAACGCCAGCTCTATCGTCAAGAGCTTTACCACTAACATAATCATTATGTAATGATAAAAGTTCTCTATCCATTGAAATTACATCACCAATTGATATTATCTCATTTAATTCTTCTTCTGAATAACCTGTATCAATATATAGTTCATCAAGCTTATAAGCTTTGGAATCCATATCTTCAGCAGATAATAAATGAGGAGGCATTGCTCCAATAATCCCTGTAATAGATTCTTTCCCATGGACCTTGACTTTCTGTCCAGGTAATGTTCTAGGATCTATTCCTCCAACTGTTGAAAACTTTATAAAGCCATTTTCATCAATCTTTTTCACCATTAGGCCTATTTCATCCATATGGGCTGCCAGTAAAATCTTAGGAGGATTCTCTTTATCAGAGTTCCCTTTTTTAACAGCAGCAAAGTTTCCAAGTTTATCTATCTGAAAATCATCAACAAAATCTTCAAATGCCGATTTAAGTAATGGTACAATATTAGTTTCATGCCCTGTTACAGCAGTTGTTTCACATAATTCTTTAATTAATTCTTGACTATTCATAATTTTAATATCACCCCATCCAATATTATATTCTCTAATACTTCTAAAATTCCTGCATAAACTTCCCTCTTTTTTGGAATCCAGGAAAATCTAGCTGTCTGTAAGCTTCATATAATACAATTGCAACTGAATTAGCCAGATTTAATGATCTGGCATAATCCCTCATTGGAATTCTTAAAGATGATGGCAGATTTTCTTTAATAAAATCCTCTGGCAGACCGGCTGTCTCCTTGCCAAAGATCAAAAACTCATCTCCAGAAAACCTTTCTTCAGTATATGACTTGGCTGCTTTTGTTGAAAATAAAAATAATTTGTCATCCCTATGCTTACTGAGAAAATCCTCAAAGGATTCATGGACTCTTATATCCAATTCATCCCAATAATCCAGGCCTGCCCTCTTTAAATATTTATCATCTATAGAAAATCCTAAAGGTTTAACTAAATGCAAAGTAGAACCGGTAACTGCGCAAGTTCTTGCAATGTTACCGGTATTTTGAGGTATTCGTGGTTCAACTAATACTACATTCAATTTTTATCACTCCATCTTGATTTTCGTTAATAAGCTTCTTCAATTGTCACATCATCATAGAAATGTGTAAATATTGCTCTATGATTATAACCCTCTGTCGCCATCCCTGCACTGGCAGTCTGATCAAAGCCAACTCCATGACCCCAGCCGGCACCAAAGAGTACTGCTCTCTCTAAATAGCCATCACTATCAAATGATTTATTTATAATAAAATTATTGCTTCTGAGTCCACCTAACCTGCTCCTGATTGTGTCCCCACTAAAGCTAACTCTATCATATTCACCAATTATATCCAGACTTCTTATATAACCTGAAGGTGTTCTTTCAGTTATTTCAATATCTTTAATTTTCCCGAGATCATAATTATCTATAAGATCTGATAACTGCAATTCCCAGGTCCAGCGATAAGCATTTCTGCTGGCAAATGGCGATCTTCCAGAATAACTCTCAGGACTGGTCATTAAAAAATCTCTTAATTCTGCAGGCAATAATGGAAATTCATATTCATTATTAGAAACAGTACTTACTCCCTGCAAATACTCTCTTTCTCCACCCCAGACATTTCCGCTGGCTTCAGTATGGCCTCCACTATTTGCACTAAAAACAGCATCTATTACCTGGCCATTATGTTTCCCGACCTCACCAACTGTGGCCAGTACAGCTTCAGTAGTTCTATCACTTTCACTATTAATACCTCTGTAAACGGCACAGTGTACTGTTGCACAGAGATCATAGCCATCTGCAGTATGCCGCCTCCCAATCTGGAACATTGCATAACTCCTGGCAGCAACAGCCTGAGCTCTCAAGGCTTCCTGGGGCCAGCTAGATGGCATCTCAGCAGGCACAACAGATACAAGATATTCCTCTAAATTCACTCGATTTATCACATTAAAATTATGCGGATCTGTTTTACTTATCTTTATCTCTCCACGATATTGTCTATCTTCCTGATTGGCCCAGAAATATCCACTGCCATACTGAACCTCATATAATAGAATACTTCCATTCTCATTTTCAGGCTTGATAATTAAATCGCCATCAAATTGAAATTCTTTAACAAGAAAACCTCTCCTCTTTATAGATATCCTATTAGTCCGCTGCTCAATAGACCATTCTCTATATGCATCTCCACCATCTAAAATAACATTACCTTCATCATCAACTATCTTAAAAGCTGAATCTACCTGAAACCTTAAATTATTGACATCATTAATTAAACCAATATCGACATCTGGAGTTGATTCCCTTACATCAATTGGCCTGACATCTCTCCAGGAAGGCTCAGGAACTTCCATGTCTGGGTCCGGTCTTAATTCAGGGTATTTATCTCTTAATATATCAGCCCTCTGCCTGGCATAACTTTCTTCAACTCCAACCCGAATACTTCTCTGCCAGTACTGAAATGCCTGATAATGATCCCCCATCTCTTCATATCCTCTGGCAATAGTCGGTAGAAGATAAGTTAATGAAGTATCTCTAGTAAACGCTTCCTCGTAATTTCTTGCAGCCTGAACAATATCTCCTGAATTTTCAGCTATTTCACCGATTCCAATATAATATTTTATATAACTTGAATCAAAATCTATCCCCTTTTGAAATCTTTCAATTGCTTCTCCATAATCCCCTATTTTCATAGAATTTAATCCTGAAAAATAATATAAATGATTTAAATAATCTTCATCACCATTAAAGCTATTTTGATATTCATCAAGTATACTAATGAATTTATCTTCAGCATCATCATACCAGCCAGCATTAAATAAAGCTATTGCACTTTCTAAAATAGGTTTATAGCCATCTTTAAAGGACTCAGCTTCTTGAAATTTACTTAAGGCAGACTCCTGTTCCCCTTTTTCAAGATATATTATAGCTAAATTCCTGTAAATATCATATTCACTTATTTTATTATTTATCTCATTATCTTCATTAAAATTATCTAAAATTTCTTCTAACCTATCAATTGCCTCTTCATATTGTCCGTCATAATAATATTGCTTAACATTATCCAGTGTATAACTTGAAGAACTAAATAATAATATTATTAAAATAATAGTTGTAATAATTGCTCCATTCTTTTTAAACACTAACTGAGTCCTCCTTTATTGTCTTTAACTATAACATCTCACTGGCTATTCTGGCTAACTCAGATCTTTCTCCCTTTTCAAGCATAATATGTCCAGTAATATCTATCTCTCTTAATCTGTAAGCAAGATATGATAGACCATTATTCTGCTTGTCCAGAAATGGATTATCAATCTGAAATGGATCGCCAGTTAATATAATCTTAGAATTCTTACCAACCCTGGTAATTATAGTTTTAACTTCATGTTTAGATAAATTCTGGGCCTCATCTATAATAATGAATTGATCAGGCACAGAACGGCCCCTAATATATGTCAGAGGCTCAATCTGAATCATATCTTTTTCAATCAATTTATTAAAGGTCATATCAGAGCTCTTATTCTGTTTTAAAATATAATCCAAATTATCAAAGATAGGCTGCATCCATGGCTGGAGCTTATCTTCTTTTGTGCCAGGTAAAAACCCAATATCTTTACCCATTGGAACGACCGGTCTTGCAACTAATATTCTAGTATACTTTTTCTCATGTAAGACTTTTTCTAAACCGGCAGCCACAGCCAGCAATGTTTTGCCTGTACCAGCTTTACCAGCCATAGTTATAAGCTCAACCTCATCCCTTAATAAAAGTTCCATTGCCATAGTCTGTTCACGGTTTAATGGCTTAATCCCTGATGCAGTTCTCTTTTCATTCCTTAATTTAACCAGCCTGTCTTGCTCAACAATTCCCAGGGCTGACTGTTTAGAACCCTCACCTGGAGTATTTAAGTTAATAAACTCATTGGGATAGAAATCAATCTCGCTATCTATCTCCTCAATACTTAAGTCACCATTTTCATAAAACTTATTTATCTTGTCACCACTTACTTCACACTGAGTATAACCTGTATATAAATCCTCATCTGATAATCTATCAGCCTTATGCATTTCAGCTTCCAGGCCAAAGGCATCAGCAATTAATCTTAAGTTTATATCATTAGAAACAAGGATAACTTCTTTATCGCTAGTTTTTTTCAGATGCATGGCAGCATTGATTATTCTATTATCCATTTTATCTAAATTTATATTTTGCGGCAATTCTCTCTCGTGACCATTAATAACAACCCTTAAGATTCCACCTTCATCAAGTGCAACACCTTCATCAAGCCGACCCTTTTCTCTTAAACCCTCTAATAATCTTGAAGTTTCCCGGGCATTATATCCTAAATCAGACGATTCATTTTTCTTGTCATCTATTTCTTCTAAAACAGCCATTGGGATTATTACATCATTATCTTCAAAAGAGAATATTGCTCTTGGATTCATTAACAATACATTGGTATCAAGAACAAATATTTTTTTTGCCATCGTTACACTTCCCATAAAGAAAGGCCACTTTCAGGATCATCAACTCTCACCTGTGGCTCGCCAATAAATTCCTGAATAATAGTCTCAGCCACATATATCTCAGAACCCTCGGCAAGATGCCCGCCATAAGCTCTGCCTTCAGAGTCAGTTATAATAATATGAGCATGGATAAAGGGCTCACCATCAAGCATAGAAATATTCCCCTGACAGTGAGCTATCTCAACCCCTGAATCAAATTCATGGTAATAATAATTTCTGTCATTCTGATTGAAATATCCTACTTTTGCATTTTTAAGGGCTCCTAAAACCTCTACCTGTCCTGAGCGGATCCCGGCTTCTTTAACCAGGTCAGTTAAAGTATTTAATAGGTCTTCTCCTCTAGGTAATCGACCCTTTAGGACCTGACCTGGCTCATAATTATTAAATCCTTGAAATCTATCATCCTTAAGTTTCATTACTATTCCCCCTGGATTCTATTAAGATTATCTTCAGCCCTTGTAAATCCTGGATCAATTTCTAATGCAGCCTCAAATGCTTCTATTGCCTCAGCTTCTGCCCCTGTATTTAGCAAAGCTAAACCATAATTATTATATATATAGGCTTCACCTGGTTCTAATGCAACTGCCTCTCCCAGATACTCTACAGCTTCTTCATATCTCCCGGCTTCTAATAAAAGCAAACCTAAATTATTAAAGAGATATGGATTATCACCATATTCAATTCCTTCAAGATAAGCATTTTCTGCTGATTCAAGCTCTCCCTGGCTAGAATAAATTAAACCTAATAAATTATGATACTGGGTATCTAAAATATCTCCATCAAAACCAGTTAAAATTTCATAAGCTGTTTCATATGATTCTGCCCTGTATAAGGCTCTGGTATAATTAATAACTGTCCTGTAATCATCAGGTCTTAATTCATATGCATTCTCAAAATAAGGTATGGCAGTTTCTGGTTGCCCAATATTGTTATAACTTAGCCCGGCAAAATAATATATCTGCCAGCTTTCTTCTCCCTCATCAACTAAGTCACTGAAAACAGCGGCAGCATTTTCATATTCTCCATTATTAAAATACTCCATACCCTGACTTAAAGACTCTCCACTAATTTGAATGGACATGCCAACCACTAAAACAAATGCAAGAGTAAAGACAAATAACAAATTTCTAATTTTCATTTTTTTACTCTCCCTTCTTTTGATAGTAATTGCAATAACCCTTTAATTGACAGATTTCACATTTAGGACTCCTGGCTTTACACACTTCTCTCCCATGAAAAATCAACCAGTGATGCATATCAGCCCATAATTCTTTAGGAATAAGACTTTTTAACTGTTCCTCAACCTCTTCAACACTGTCACTATCTGCAAGTCCTAACCTATTAGAAACTCTAAAAACATGGGTATCAACAGGAAAAGCTGGAGTAGAAAAGGCACCAACTAAAACAACACTTGCCGTCTTTCTGCCAACACCAGGTAATTTTAATAGATCCGAGAAATTTCTTGGAACCTGGCCATCAAAATCAGATAATATAATCCTGCTACTTTCCACTATGAACTTACTCTTATTTCTATAAAGACCAATAGATTTAATTTCATCAGCTAATTCCTCAGGGCTCAACCTGGCAAAATCATCTGGACTATTATACTCTTTAAAAAGCTCTTCAGTAACCTTATTAACCTGAACATCTGTCGTCTGGGCAGATAAGATTGTTGCTACTAATAACTCAAAAGGAGAATTATGATTTAATTCTGTTTCAGGAGCAGGATATTTATCTCCTAAAACATCAATTATAAAATCTAATTTATCATCTATTTTATTTTCCATTACATACACCTCTTCTTAACCATTATACTACTTTATACTGGAATTTTAAATAAAACCATGTTAATATATTTTTAATACACAATTAACAGGAGGTTTTGATATTGTATAAGTTCGGTTTTGATATTGATGGAGTTTTAACTGATGAAGGCGACAATGAAAATAATATCTGGTATAAAGCTTTTATAAATCATTTTGGAGATAAAATAAAAAAGGTTTCTAATAGTTATGATTTCAGGGAAGCCTATAACCTGCCAGATTCTGATATTATGGATTTTCTTAATGAAAATAAAGAAAAAATATTCTCCTCGGTGCCACCTTATAAAGAAGCTATAGAATTTTTAAATAATTTAAAAAAACAGGGCCATAAAGTAATCTTAATAACTGCCCGTCATGAAGAATTTAGAGATGTTACTGAAAGGTGGCTTAATAAAAACAATTTTTCTTATGATAAGTTATATCACGATGAAAATAAAGCCCCTTTAGCTCTAAATGAAAACCTGGAAATATTTGTCGATGATCATCGAGATAATGTTAGAGATATTAAGTCTGTTGGAATCCCAGCCCTTTTATTTACAAGAAGCCATAATCTCAATGCATCAGAAGATGAATATACAGCCAGAGTTAGTAACTGGGATGAGATCAAAGACTATATCAAAAACTATTATCTCCGATAAGAGTTTCCACCAATAAACTCTCTTAAAACAGAGATCGGTGGTATAGTTAATTCTGGCATTGGAGCTATAGGTTCAACCAGATCTTTTAAACGGACAGCTTCATAATAAGCTGGACTTGATTTGTCAATTCGATCAAGTAAAGGTATTAAATGTTTTTTAAGTACAGCAAGTTCATAAATCAATGCTGAATTAAATATTACATCAGCATTTTCCTGATAGGGGAAGATATTTTTTTCTTCTCCTTTTCTTACTTTTGGCCACCAATCAATTGTCGTTTCTGCATCATGACCTCTATATTTATGATCCCTCACTATTCTTCTGATAAACCTGGTATCTGAAGTAGGTATTCTATTATGATAATCCATATTTAACTGAGTTAATGCACTTACATAAATTTTATATTTTTGATTTTTAGGAATAACCTCTGTTAAACGCTCATTTAACCCATGGATCCCCTCAATTAAAATAGGTTGATCATCTTCAATCTGCAGGTAGTTTTCATTATATTCCCTTTTACCAGTCTCAAAATTATACTCAGGCAGCTCCACCCTTTCTCCCTGTAATAATCTTAATAAATGATCATTAAATAATTCTAGATCAATAGCCTCTAATGCTTCAAAATCATAATTCCCCTCTTCATCAAGTGGAGTCTCATCTCTATTGACAAAATAATCATCAATAGAAATATTAACAGGCTTTAAGCCATCAATTCTTAAGTGAGTTGCCAGCCTGTGGGAAAATGTTGTCTTTCCAGACGATGATGGTCCGGCTATTAATATAACCCTTCTGGTATCAATCTCTTCATAGATATTTTCAGCAATTTTAGCAATATTTTTTTCATGAATCGCCTCAGACATTCTAATTAATTCTTTCCCATCATCTTCTCTTATTATATTATTTAAATCATTAACATATCCAACCCCAATTATTTCTCCTAACCTCTCATATTCAATAAAAATATTTGCTAATTTAGGAGAATCAACAAATTCAGGGACCTTGCCAGAATTAATCTGCTGGGGAAAAAGCAGAACAAACCCAGGTAAGGAGTAATGCAGGTCAAATTTATCCAGATACCTGGTACTTGGGAGTAATTCATAATAAAAATAATCATAATATCCGTCAAGATTATAAACCTCAACTTTTTCTTCCCCTGGTTTTTCAGATAATAAGTCTATTTTATCCTGAAACCCCTGTTCTTGATAAATTTCAATTAATTCACCTTTATCCATCCATTCTTTTTTAATCGGCAAATCCTTTTCAACATATTTATTCATTCTAATCTTCAACTTTTTCAAATCATGTCTTGTCAATGGCTTCCCTTTAAGAAGCTCACAATAAATCCCATTACTCAAAGAATGTTCTATTTTTAATCTGGAATCAGGAAATAACTCATAAACAGCTTTTGCCAGCATTAAAAAAAGACTTCTTCTATAAATTCTATTGCCTAATTCTTCCCCTCTACTAATACTTTTAATCTCTATATCATCTTCAGGTATATAATCCAATCTTACCAGCTTATTATTTACAACACCGGCTACAAATCTATTATATGGAAGATCTGTTTTTGAAAATATTTCTCCTAATTCCATACCCTTTGGAAAACTATATCTTTCACCATCTATAACTAAATCCAGCATGCAATTAATGCCTCCTCAATAGACTAATTTATTTTCTTATAAAGATTATAGTAATATTCAATTATTGGAGAATTTGATATTTCAAGTTTATCAACAATATCATTATATTGTCTCCTTTTAATGTTAGATAAATTTATTAATAGATTTCTAACTAAAATTCTATTTCCCCGCCAGCTAAATGCATATTCATCATATATATTATCTTTATTAATATATGAATCAATAACCTTTTCAGGATCTATTTCATTTATACCAGGCCATTTTTTAGCTGTTTCAATTCTTATATTTTTAGCAGTTTTAATATTATTATAGGGACAGACCTGCTGACAGATATCACAGCCCCAAAAATTATTATTAATTAATTTATCTTGAGAACGGTCTAAAACCCCTTTTTTCTGAGTCAGATAACTTATACATCTCTCTTTAAATAATTTAGGCATGCCATCTTCCAGATAAAGAGCATCACCTGGACAATGTTTTTGGCAGAGCTTGCAGTCATCACAATTTATTTTATCTGAACTTAAATTATTCATCTTATACTTTGAATTGACCGCCATTAAGCCAATAAAAACATAACTGCCTATTTCCGGATTGATTAAAAGCGTATTATAACCTATTCTTCCAAGTCCTGCTTCATAGGCTATCTTTTTCTCAGGTAAATCATGGCTATCAACGCCAATCCATAACAGTTCTGTCTCAGAATTATTAACTAAAATATTAGCTAAATACTTAATTTTATCCTGTAATATAATGTGATAATCTACTCCCCTTGCATATTTTGAGAGTTTAAGCATATATCCTAACTCTCCAAATTCAGGAGGCATAAGTTCTGGATAAGGCTGCAGGAATACTAAAAGAGAGCCGGCATCTTTTAATTGCCGGCTATAATCTCTTTTATATTCTGCCAGTAAATCATCTGGAACTATTCCCACTTTTAAACCTGTTGATTTAACCTTTTCTAGCCAATTATTTATTATCATTTTATCAACCAATTATTGAGAAGCTTCCAGTTCTCTGAGAAGCTCTTCAAGTCTATCCATCTGCTGACCATAATTCTGCCAGTCTCCCTGCTGTATAGCTTGCTGAGCCTGGTTATATACATTTATTATCTCGTTAATTAACTCTGGATCTTCAATATCATCAATTTCAACTGGATCCGGTTCTGGATCTTCAGTTGGATCAACAGTATCTTCCATCTCTTCCATCTCTTCTAATTCTTCAGGTGATGGCTCAATCTCTTCAACTGGATCAGCATCCACATCAATCCCAACATCGGCTAATCCTTCCTCTTCAAGTTCTTCCTCATCTAATTCCTGAGTTGGTTCAGCCTCACCAAAGACAACATCTAATGCATCATGTAATGTCTCTTCCATTGCTATCATATCATTATAACCAACTATAACTCTTCTTAATTCTGGTAGAGCACCTGCTTCAGCCTGTAAAAAGACTGGTTCAATATAAACTATCGAATTTTCAACAGGTAAAACAAGTAAATTACCTCTTATAACTCTAGAGCCCTGTTGATCCCATAAACTTAATAACTGTGAAATATAGGCATTCTGATCAATCCTGGACTCTATCTGGGAAGGACCATATACTAATTCTCCCCTCGGGAAGTTAAATAATTTAATCTCACCATAATTTTCACCATCAGATCTGGCAGCCATCCAGGCAACCATATTATTTCTATTTGATGGTGTAAATGGAATCATCAATGTAAACTCAACATGATCTTCACCAGGTAGTCTAGTCGATATATAATATGGTTCTACAGGAATTGTACTCCCGGCGTAATTTTCATTTGGAATATCCCAGACATCCTCCTGGTTATAAAATACTGTTGGATTTTCCATATGATATCTTTGATAAACATTTGCCTGTATAGAAAATAAATCTGCAGGATATCTTATATGAGACCTTAAACTTTCAGGCATCTCCTCAAGGTCTTTAAATAATCCAGGGAATATATTTGCATAGGTATTAACCACTGGATCATCTTCTTCAGCAATATAGAAATCCACATCGCCTTCATAGGCATCTATAACAACCTTTACAGAATTTCTAATATAATTCAGGTTCTCATTAATTGGTTCTGCATATGGATATCTATTTGAAAATGTATATGCATCCTGTATCCAGTAAATCTTGCCATCTGCAACAACAGGATATGGGTCATCATCTAACTCCAGGAATGGGGCTACTTTATTAACCCTTTCCTGAATATTTCTATCAAACATCATTCTGGATTCCGGAGATATATCGTCTGCTAGCATTATTCTAATATCATTAAATCTCAAACTAAACAAAGATCTTTTAAGAAAACTATCAAGTTGCACTCCACCAGTTCCAGAATAATTTGTATAGACGTTACCTCCACCATCTGGATAATGGAATTCTTCTTCAAGATTATTTACAATAACATATTCTCCAGAGTTTTCTCCGTAATAAACAGAAGGATTATCCAAAACCAGATCAGTATCAGTCCTGGGTGGAATATCTTCTATAAACATTTCTGGCAATCCCTGGGCAGTACTTGCGCTGACATCAGCCATCGCAACTCCCATGCCATGGGTATATTTTAAGCGCTGGTTCACCCAGGTCTGAGCCTGAGGATTAAGTCCAGCCTGATTCATCTCTCTTACAGAGAGTAAAACCTGTTTATATTCACCATCAATCGTATAACGATCAATATCAACATCCATAAAACTATAGTATTGTCTTAATTCCTGTAACTGACTAAAAGTTGTCTGTATTGGTCTTGGATCCCATAATCTCACATTATTAAAGATTTCAGGATTATTATCAACATCTTCTCTTGTTAATTCATTATCCAGATCAAACCTGGTTGTCTCAACATCAGCTAGATCGTAAGCATGCTGTGTCATATCAATATTATATTCAATATATGGAGTCTCTCTACCAAGTTCATTGGGTTCAACCTGAAATCTCTGTACAAATCCTGGATAAACATTTAATAATAAGACTGATGCAATAATCCAGACACCAACCACGCCAGCTATCAATTTATATTTCTTCTTAAACAGGCTAAATATAGCTAAACCAGTTAATAGGATTACTAATACCATTAATATCCTTAAGCCTGGTAAAGTGGCGTTTATGTCGGTATAACTTGCCCCAAAGGCTACTCCTCTATCAGAATATAATAACTGATACATCTGCAATCTATAATCAATAGCTTTAGTTATCAGATATAAGATTAATAAGATTATCAGATGGTTTTTAGCACTCTTTGAAAGATTAAATTTTAAGTTATTTATATCAATTGAGTTGATTCCTGATGATAAAAGATAAATTACGCCAACAACAAATATAGTAAAGATAATAATAATTACAGCAATTTCTCTAAATAACTCAAATACAGGTAAGGAAAACAAATAGAAAGAAACATCCCTGCCAAATATAGGATCAACCTGACCTGATGGAGACTGATTAATAAACTTTAATATCGTCTCCCAATTAGCAGCCCCAATATTAGAAAATATTACCCCTATAAAAATAGAGGCGCCTAAAAACAAATATTTTAATCGCTGCATATTTAGCCAATTTAATATCGGTATTTCTCTATCAGGAAATATTGATTGCACCCTGTCATTATTAGACATATTTATTAAATACATTAGATCATTTCTTGTATACCTTAAATTAAAATAGAAAAACAAAAATACTATTAAACCAACAGCAACTCTCATTCCAATCTGAGCTATAATCCTGGTAAAATAGGCATTTAGATAGCCTAATTCTCCAAACCATAGAATATCAGTGAAAAACCTGCTTCCAATTGCTAAAATAGCTAGTATTAATACTAGTATTCCTAAAACACTGAAGATAAATATTTTCCTTTTATTTGTCATTTACTTATCAGTCCCAATTATATAAGATTAAGTTTCTTAAAACTATAAAACTGATTCCCATCAACGTGCAATCTATCTTTAAATTTAATTCCTAAAATTGCCCCAGCCTGTCTCAATCTATTGACTTTCATTATCTCTTCCCGTTCTGGCGATTTAATATTTATATCTAAATTATCGATAATATAAATCATACATTCATCTTCAACATTTAAAGCCTGCTCAAAAACTTCCTTGGGATTTAAAGATAAATCATAATCAGTTCCTGGCCCCATAAGTTTCCAGCCCTTTAAAATCCTATATCTATCTAAAGTTACAACTAAAGCTCTTTCATTTTTTGATTCATTAATCAGGTTAAATAGCTTGATTAATTGACTCTCTTGATAAAAAGGAGTCTTTAAAAAGTCTCTTTCCGTTTCTTTTTTTGGATTATAACATTTAGATAAAAAGCAATCTATATCTTTAATATCTTTTAATTCCCTATAAAAATCAATAACCTCATCAGTGCTAAACTCAGAATCTAAAGAAAGTTCCTGAGTAAAATTTTTAGGGAGTTTCTTATTATCAACTTTTAATAATGGATGATCGGATTCTAATATCTGGTATTGCAATTCTCTTGAACAGGGACATCTAAATGCAACAAAACCGAGCCCATTCAACCTTCCAATATCTTTAGTGAATTCACCAACACCAAGAATTTCAATTTCACCATCAAATTTTCCACATTTTAAACAGGCAATTTCGGTCATGTTTCTGCCCCCTTTCATAATTATTTACTCTGATAATCTATCAGCTCTATTAGCTACTTCATCATATACTTTATCTTCATCCAGAGTTTTCAATTCCCTATTTTCCATAATTAATCTACCATCTATGATTACAGTATCAACATCTCTTCCGCTCCCTGCATAAAATATATTGGATAAAGAATTATAATCCGGGGTATATGCAGGTTTATTATGAGTATTTATCAATATTACATCTGCTTTTTTACCTTCTTTTAATTCACCAATTTCAGCATTCCCTAAAGCCTTTGCTCCATTTGTTGTTACAATTTCTAAAATATTATTTAAAGGTATTAAAGTTGGATCATTATTTACTGCTTTTTGCAGGTAAGAAGCCAGCCTGACATCATGAATTAGGTCTAAACCATTATTGCTTGCAACCCCGTCTGTACCCAGACTCACATTAATACCAGCATCTAAAAGTTCTTTGAGTCTAATAATTCCACTACCTAATTTCATATTACTTGCTGGGTTATGAGATATATGAACATTATTTTCAGCTAAAATCTTAATATCATTATCACTTAAATGAACTCCATGGGCTGCTAGAGTATGATAATTAAATAAACCGATTTCATCAAGGTATTGCACTGGAGTCTTCCCAGAATCATTAACTAAATCATCTACCTCTTCTTTTGTTTCAGCAACATGAATATGAATCATACTATTATATTTATCAGCAATTTTCATAACTTCTTTTAAATAGTCTTCACTGCAGGTATAGGGAGAATGAGGTGCTAGATTAATTTTAACACGATTATTTAAATATCCATCGTACATTTCAATTAATCTCACAGATTCTTCTAAACCCTTTTCCCCATCATTTTCTTCTATTAAACCATAACCTAAAACTGCCCTAATCCCGCTCTCTCTAACAGCATCAATTACTCGATCTGTTGCAAAATACATATCATTAAATGTTGTCACACCATTTTTTATCATTTCAATAATAGCTAATTTAGTTCCCCAGTAAATATCCTCTTCATTCATTCGGCTCTCAAAGGGCCAGATCTTTTCAGTAAGCCAGGTATGCAACTTATAATCATCTGCATATCCCCTCAAAAGATTCATGCCTGCATGTGTATGGGTATTAATCAGACCAGGTAAAACAAGCATTCCTGTAGCATCAATAATTTCAACATCTTCTCTATCCTTAATTATACCATAATCTTCATCATTAATACTACCTATTTTTTCAATCTTATCCCCTTCTAATAAAATATATCCATTTTTGATGCCCTCATTATTGCTTGAAGTACCAAAAGCCTCTTTAAAATTATCAATCAATATCATATTAATTCCCCCGGACTGTCAATTTTATTTTAACAATTCACCATTATCACACTCACTGGTTATAATTTGATAGCTTTTATCAAAGAAAATCTCTAAATGGATTTTATTATAACAATCTGGACAAACAATATATTTCTTTAACATATAATTTCCAGGTTGATCATCTTCATAAACAGTTGCTATATCATATGTCTTTAAAACTTTTATTTCATTGATATTTTTGCATTTGTTACATTTAATCTTAAAAGCAAGCATTTTATCCTTATCATCTGTCGAGTCGCTAAATAAACCTTTAATTATTTCTATAATTTTCAGAATAATCACCCCAAATTTATTTATATGTATATAAGTAATTATAACTGATATACCTGCCCTAATCAAGTAAAGCCAGGCATAAATGCCTGGCTCACATGATTATATTATTTAAGAATTAATGTCCTTTTCTTGCGCCTAATTCTTTATCAAGCATATATATGCCTGTATTGGTATCTCCAACTTTTTCGAATTTATCTAAAATCTCATTAACAGTATCTTCTTCTTCAACCTGTTCGTCAACAAACCAGTTTAAGAACACTTCAGTTGCATAATCGTCATGTTCTCTTGCCAGTGAAACTAAATTATTAATTCTGTCACTGATATATTCTTCATGTTCCAGTGCTGCTTCAAATACAGCCTGTGGTGAATCCCATTCAAAAGGTGGCTCTGAAATTGCTGCTAATTTAACTCTTCCTCCACGCTCATTAATAAAATCATAAAATTTACGTGCATGTTCTTGCTCTTCTAAAGCCTGCATATCCATCCAGGCAGCAAATCCTGGGAAACCTTCCTCTTCAAACATTGCAGCCATTGCCTGATAAATATAAGCAGATTCTAACTCAGCATTCAATTGATCGTTTAAAGCTTCTAAAATTTCTTTTTTTAACTCCATTTTTTATGCCTCCTATTTTATTAAATAATCTTTAAATTGGAAAATCTATTAATTCCTGATATAATCATATCGTATTTAAAATATTTTTCAAGCCTAAATAGGAGGAATTCTTATGAAATCAGAAAATATTATTAATAAAATCAATTTGGATAAAGATTATTATAGTATTTTAAGTAATCGAGAAATAAATAAAAAAAATGATTATGTTTTATACTGGATGCAGGGTAGCCAGAGATTATCAGATAATAGAGCACTTTCAGTCTCTGCTAAAGTAGCCAATCAGTTAAATAAAAAATTATATATTATCTTTAATTTTGTTTCAGATTATCCTGAAGCTAATTATCGTCATTATTCATTTATGTATGATGGCATAAAAGAAATTTATGAAAATCTAAAAGAACCAGGTATTAGATTTATAGTAACCAAAGGAGACATTGTTACAAATATTAAAAAGTGGGCTGATAGGTCAGCAATTACATTTGTAGATAAGGGTTATTTAAAACCTCAACGAAACTGGAGAAATTCACTAAATGAAAAAATTAATGTGCCGTTAGTTGAAATTGCAACTAACACAGTAGTCCCTATCCAAAAAGTTTCTAATAAAGAAGAATACGCTGCTTATACAATCCGAAATAAGATTAATAAATATGTGGATGAAGAATTATTTATCTGGAATCTACCTGAGTTAAATAACAAATGCAATCTAGATCATATTGAGCCTGAAAATTTCACAGATAAAGATGCTTTTTTATCTTCATTAAAACTAAATAATGATCTACCTGAAATCAGCAGTTTTACTGGAGGTTATTCTCAGGCTAAGCTTAAATTAAAAAGTTTTATTGATAATAACCTTAAAGATTATCAGGAAAATAGTAACGATCCAGATTTAAATATTCAATCAAATCTAAGTCCTTATCTTCATTTTGGACAAATTTCTCCTAGAGAAATAGCTTTATTAGTAAAAGATGAGGCTGAATTAAATCCTGCTATTAATCCTGAAGATTTCTTAGAACAGCTAATAGTCAGAAGAGAATTAAGTTTTAATTTTGTCTATTATAATAAGTTGTATGATAGCTATCCAGGAGCACTCCCTGATTGGGCAAAAGAGTCTTTAGAAATTCATGCTGATGACCCAAGAGATTATATATATTCCAAATCAGATTTTGAAAATGCTAAAACCCATGATTATTACTGGAATGCTGCTCAACTGGAACATATATATACCGGTAAAATCCATAATTATATGAGAATGTACTGGGGCAAAAAAATACTTGAATGGTCACCTGACCCTGAATCAGCCTTTAATCTTGCTCTTTATTTAAATAATAAATATAGCCTTGATGGTAGAGACCCTAATTCTTATGCCGGTGTAGCCTGGTGTTTTGGAAAACATGATAGAGCCTGGCAGGAAAGGTCTGTATTTGGTAAAACTAGATACATGAATCAAAATGGCTTAAAGCGAAAATTCAGCATGGATGAATATATAAAAAGAATCAAAAAGATATCTGGTCATTCTAAAATTAAAGGTGATAAATAATTAAAGAGGGGCAGCTGCCCCTCTTTAATCAATATAATATAGTTTATTAGCAATATGTATTGCTAAATTTATTGCTAGATATAAATGCGGTATTATTGATCTTTAACTGACTCTTTGAAAGTTTTACCTGCTCTAAAAGTAGGTACCTTTCTTGCAGGAATTTTAATGGTTTCTTCAGGGTTCTGAGGATTCCTGCCCTGTCTTGCTTTGCGATCTTTAACTTCAAAGCTTCCAAAACCAATAATCTGTACATTATCTCTAGTTTCCTGGTCTTTTTCTGCTTCTTCTGTTAAATAATCCATGATTGAATCAAAGGTAGTATTAACAATCTCATTACAATCTTTTTTAGTGTGCCCAGTCTTTTCAGCAACCAAATCAATTAATTCAGTCTTAGTCATTGTCTCACCTCCTCATAAAATTATTACTTACTTACTCTTATTCTTGATATATCATAAAACTCCTGCTTAAATCAGAAAAAAATTCATTTAAATCACTAATATTTTAATAAATTAGCTGATTTCAGTCTTAATTTCCCTATTCATAAGGTCATCAACAGCTTTTAAAGGATCTTTATCCTCAAATAAAACCTCATAAATTTCTTCTGTTATAGGCATTTCTGTCTTAACTTTTCCACCTTTTTTGGCTAAAATAACAGATCTTGTAGTTTTTATTCCCTCTACAACCTGGCCAACTTCTCTTTCGGCCTCATCAATACTTAAACCCTGACCAATTTTATAACCAAAACTCCTATTCCTGCTGTGTTCACTGGTGCAGGTAACAACCAGGTCTCCTAATCCAGATAAACCAGAAAAAGTTGCCTTATTGGCTCCTAGTTCAACTCCAAATCTGCTTATTTCTGTTAGCCCTCTGGTTATTAAGGCAGCAATAGAATTATCTCCATAACCAAGTCCAGCGACTATACCTGATGCCAGAGCAATAATATTCTTAATTGCACCACCTAATTCAACCCCGACTATATCCGGGTTAGTATAGGCTCTAAATCTAATATTACTCATAGCTTTTTGAACTACTTTTGCAGACTCCATATCTTTAGATGCCACAACTGCTGCTGTTGGTTTATCAAGAATTACTTCTTCAGCATGGGTTGGCCCTGATAAAACTGTAATAGTATTGGCCAGTTCTTCAGATATTATCTCACTATTTGTTAAAAAACTATCCTCATCTATACCTTTGGCAGTAGATACAACAATGGCATCCTTACTAATATATTTTTTTACTTTTCTAGAAACTTCCCTGGTGGCTGAAGTCGGGACTGAAATAAAAACTATATCCTTATTAGATACAGCCTCTTTAAGATCATTAGTTGGAATAATAAAATCAGATAATTTATAATCAGGGAAGTAATCCTTATTCCTGCCTGTCTTAATCATTTCATTTACCTGCTCAGCTCTCTTGGCATATAAATAAACGTTAAAATTATTCTTTGTTAAATTTTCAGCAATAGCAGTTCCCCAGCTGCCTCCACCTATTACTGCAATCTTTTTAGTCATAATAACACCTCAAATTATTTTTCTTTGCTGGAACCTAAACTTATTGGTTTTTCTTCTCCTTTAAGCAACCTTTTTATATTTTCTCTATGAGTATATAAAACAAATAAAAACAATAAAAATGCCATAAATGTTTCGATTCCAGAACCAGTTAAAAACCAGATAGAAATAGGTAAAGACCCAATTCCAATAATTGAAGCCAGTGAAACTATCTTAATGGTAAAGGCAATACTCAACCAGATTATAGCTAGAATTAAAAAACTAATAAAATTCAATCCTAAAATAACACCAAATGTAGTTGCCACGCCTTTTCCACCATCAAACTTAAGAAACACTGACCAATCATGCCCTATTATAGCAAAAAATCCAATTATGAAAATAAGATATTCAGGACTATCATAAAGGATATTTCTTCCAATCATTACCGGGAGAAACCCTTTGAAAATATCAATCAATGCTACTGCCGCTCCCATTTTGAACCCTAACTTTCTGGCAACATTTGTAGCTCCAACATTTCCACTTCCATAATCCCTGATATCAACATTTAAAATTGCTTTTGTAAATAAATATCCAGTTGGAATCGAACCAATTAAATAAGCAACTAAAATAAGAACAAAGAATGCCATCAAATCACTCCATCTTAATTTCTTTTCCTAAATTTTATATCAAGTGAAGTTCCAATAAACCCAAAGTTTTCTCTAAGACTATTATCAAGATATCTCTGGTAAGCAAAATGAACTAATTCAGGATCATTAACAAAAACAATAAATGTTGGGGGCCTCACAGAAGTCTGTGTTGCATAATAAATCTTAAGCCTCTTACCTTTATAAGCAGGTGGTTGCCTTAATTCTACAGCCTCCTGTATAACTTCATTTAATAATCCAGTTTTAACTCTCATAGATGCCTGGTCAAATACATATTCCATTAAATTTAATACTTCTTCAACTCTCTGCCCTGTTTTCGCAGATATAAAAGAAACAGGAGCATAATTTAAAAATTTAAGCTGATAATAAATTTCATCTCTATATTCCTGACTGGTATAAGTATCTTTTTCTATCATATCCCACTTATTCACTGCTAAAACAACAGGCTTACCTGCATCATGAACATAACCAACAATCTTTTTATCCTGGTCAGTAACTCCTTCATTAGCGTCAATCATCATTAAAACCACGTCTGCTCTTTCAATAGCATTTATAGCTCTTAAATTACTGTAATATTCAACAGACCAATCAACCTTTGATTTCCTTCTTAAACCGGCTGTGTCTATTAAATTAAATTTTCTATCTTTAAACTCAAATAAAGTATCAACGGCATCCCTTGTTGTTCCTGGTTGCGGGCTAACTAACACCCTTTCACTTCCCATTAAATAATTAACAAAAGAAGATTTTCCAACATTAGGTTTACCGACAATAGCCACATCTAAAATATCATCTTCATCTTTTTCCTCTTCTATCTCTTCAGGTAATTTTTCAACAATCTTCTCATAAAGATCACCAACATTTTTTCCATGCTCAGCAGAAATTGGTAAAACATCTTCAAAACCTAATGAGAAAAATTCCCAGGGTTCTTCTCCTTTAACAAATTGATCAACTTTATTAACAACAACAATTACCTCTTTTTTTGATCTTCTCAGCAACTCTGCAATTTCTTCATCCTGTGGAGTCATTCCAGTGCGATCATCAACCACAAATAAAATCAGATCAGATTCAGATATTGCCTGCTTTGCTTGAAATAAAACCTTAGATTTAATTCCCTTGTCTGAACCAGGTTCAATTCCTCCAGTATCAACAACAACAAAATCTCTTCCCTGCCAGGAACTATTTCCATAAATCCTATCTCGGGTCAAATTTGGTGTTCCTTCAACAATGGCCTGTCTTCTTCCAATAAATCTATTAAATAATGTTGATTTACCAACATTAGCTCTACCCACTATTGCAACAATCGGTCGTCCCATCAAAAATCACCTCCAAAATTTCTTTTATCTCACTAGCCTTACATATTCTATCATAATCTAATGTATTTTTAAAATCTTTTATACCATAATCATCTAAAGTTAAACCATTGTCATTGAAAATTATATCTGGTAAGATCAAAATCCCGGAATTTCCATCATCTGATAAGCCATAGAATATATCCTCAGCGGCAAGTAAACCAGTTACTGTAACTCCGCCACCTAAATATTTATTTTTAATAACCTCTACCTTAATATTTTCTGATAAGCTGTTAATTTCCTTCCAAAAACTTTTTAAAGCAAGCCATCCTAACTCAGATGTTATAATTGTAATCTCCTCATTAATTTCCAGATCTCTATTATCATATATATCTTTAATTTCTTTATAATTATCAAGCTCTAATCTGGTCATACCAATTCCATTTTCTAACTGTGGAAATTCATTATAATGATCTTTTTCAGGTATATTTTTATCAGATATTAAATAAAATTCATCAGATAAGTAAATATAATTATATCCCTCTTGCTCAATTAATTTTTTTTGCCACTTACCAGTAATATTAATTACCTCTTCAGCAGACTCCTTATCATATGAATTTAAATCAGGTAAATTATCTCTATGACCAGTTAATCCAACTGGAACAATTCCTATAGATTCAACATTTTCAGCAAGGCCTGTCAGGTCTTTTAAACTTCTCTCTAATTCTTTACCATCATTTATCCCTGGAATTAAAACTAATTGAAGATGAAAATGTATCCCGGCTTCTGAAAGCTCTCTTAAATCTTCCATAATTCTTCCTGCCCTGGGATTACACATTAATTCTTCTCTAAGTTCAGGATTGGTTGCATGAACGGAAACATAAAGTGGCGATAACTTTTCTCTTTTTATCCTCTCAAATTCATAATCTTTTAGATTAGTTAAAGTAATAAAACTTCCCTGTAAAAAAGAAAAACGATAATCATCATCTTTTTTAACCAGAGTTTCTCTGCTCCCTGAAGGCTGTTGATCAACAAAACAAAATATACATTTATTTTTGCAATTTTTTAAGCCATCAAAAACAATCTCAGAAAATCCTATACCAGAATCTTCATTTTCTAAAGTTAAACACACATTTTTAATTTTATCATCATCAGAATCGATATATTTTATTCTTAATTCTTCATTAAGGGATAAAAACAAATAATCGATATAATCCCTTAATTCCTCACTATTTATACTTATTATATCATCACCGGCTTTTAAACCAGCTTTATCAGCTGGTGAATCCGGTCTGATATATGCAATTTCAGCCATAATCTAACCTCCGTAACTTGATAATACCATATATAATAGGCTGAAGCAACAATTAATAAAAAATAAAAAGGACCTGCCTTAGTCAAGACAGATCCCTTTAGCATTCTGAATTAATCGCTGATTACTGCTCATCATCGTCCATTAATGATTTTAAGTCGCCTAATCTTTCGCCAATTGTGGCGCCAGAAGGCATTTCTTCTTCAGATTTATCTGATTTATCATCTGAAGAACTACCTTTACTATCATTACTTGAGCTGGATGAAGAAACAGTCTTTTCTTTTTCTTCAGGTTCTTCAAGCTCTTTAATACTTAATCCAACTCGCTTCTGTTCAGGATCAATATTAATTATTTTGGCTTCTCTTTCTTCATCAACAGAAACCACTTCATCAGCAGTTTTTACATGACGATGTGAAAGTTGGGAAATATGAATTAAACCTTCAATACCTTCTTCAACTTCCATGAAAGCTCCAAAATCAACAATTTTGGTGACTTTACCCTCAATAACTTCACCTTCATAATGTTTGCGGGCAAACTCTTCCCATGGGTCTGGAAGTAATTGTTTGTATCCGAGAGAAATTCTTTCATTTTCTCTGTCAACTTCGAGAACTTTAACTTTAACTTCCTGGCCTTCCTCTAATACTGAAGAAGGATGATCTATTCTACCCCAGGACATTTCAGAAATATGGAGAAGACCTTCAATCCCTCCAATATCAACAAAAGCACCAAAATCAACAAGCTTAGTTACTGTACCTGTTAGCTCCTGGCCTTTTTCAAGGTTTTCAAGAGTTTCTACTTTGGCTTCTGCTCTTTCCTCTTCCATAACTTTCTTGGCAGATAGAACAACATTATTATTATTTCTATCAACTTCAATAACTTTTAATCTTAAAGTTTGACCAACAAAGTCTGAAAGATCTTCAACATAACCGATTGAAACATGTGAAGCAGGGATAAAGCCTCTTAAGCCAACATCGGCTACAAGACCACCTTTAACTTCTTTTTTGACCTCAGCTTCAATAACTTCATCATTTTCATGAATCTTTTCAATTTCATCCCAGGCTACTTCCTGGTCAGCTCTTTTTTTAGAAAGAATCATGTTACCCTCGTCATCTTCAAGAGTTAAAATGACAACTTTTATTTCTTCATCTAATGATACTTCATCATGAGGATCAGAAACATCACTATTACTTAATTCCCTTAAAGGAATGAAACCATCAGTTTTATAATTAACGTCAACATAGACGCCCTGATCATTTATTTCAACAACAGTACCTTCTACAGTCTGACCTTTTTCAAGGTTAGCTATATCATTATCACTGTATTGAAAAACTTCTTCCTCTTCTGTTTCCTCGGTTTCTTCAACCTCATCAGTATCAGACTGTTCAGCTTCATCAGTTTCAGTTTCTTTAGAAGCTTCAACTTCCTCAACCTCTGGTTCCTCTTTAGTTTCAATCACCTCATCATTCTCTTCCTGATTTTCTAATTCTTCAATCTCTTCTTGTTCTTTTTCTTCAATTTCTAAGTCTTTTTTCTCTTCACTCATTGCCTGAATGACCTCCTTTATTAACCAATCTGGGGTCGATGCCCCAGCTGTAATACCTATTTTATTTATATTTTCCAGCCAACTCCATTCAATATCTTCAGCTGTTTCTATGTGATATGTTGGAGTTCCTGTATTTGAACAAATTTCTGCTAATCTATTTGTATTGGCACTATTGAAGCCACCAATTACAAACATTATTTCAACATCATCAGCTAAATTTTCAGCGCCTGACTGTCTTACCTGGGTTGTATTACAAATAGTATTATAAATCTTTAATTCTTTAACCCTATTTAATAATAAACCAATCAGTTCCTTAAAAGATGCAGGCGACTTTGTCGTTTGAGCAACAATACCAACCTTGCTTTGCAGATCAATTTCATCAAGATCATTTTTATCTTCAACAATTAAGGCTTTATAATCAGTAGCTCCTAAAATTCCTTTTACTTCAGGATGATCCTGATCTCCATAAATAAGAGTTTGATAACCTTCTTCCATTAGAAGTTGAGCATTTTTTTGTGCCTTTTTGACATAAGGGCAGGTAGCATCTAAGATTGTCAAACCTTTATTTTCAGCTTGTTCAATCGTCTTTGGCTCAACTCCGTGGGAGCGAATAATTATTACACCAGAATCAATTTCACTGAGATCCTCCACAGATCTGATTCCAAGTTCTTCTAATTTTTCAACAACCTGTGGATTATGAATTATTGGTCCCAGAGTGTAGACCTTGATATCACTTTCATCTTGAACTGCTTCCATAGCCATATCGATAGCTCTCTTAACACCAAAACAGAAGCCGGCTTCTTCAGCAGTTGTTATCTCCAGAACCTTCACCCCCTTTCAAATCTCAACCTTGCCCTTTTATACTTTTCTCTATTCATTGTATAATTCCTGCTTATAAACAGAAATTTTTCTAAATTTATTCATTCACCAGAGAAATAATTTCAGACATTACTTCATTAGCGACTTTCTCTCGTTCTTCTTTGTCTAGCTTTTTACCAAAATATTCATCTAGAATTAAAGGCTCACCGATATTAACTCTAGGCGTGCCTTTTCTTTTAATATTTTTAATACCAATTGGTAAAATTGGAGATTTAGCCATAATTGCTAGCATTACAGAGCCAGAGTGTGGTTCACCTGGCGAACCTTCTGGATAGCGGGTGCCTTCTGGAAAAATACCTAAAACCTGATCATTCCTTAAAATTTTGATAGCTTTCCGGAAAGCTCTACTATCGCCTGTACCTCTTTTTAATGGAAAAGCCCCCAGTTTTTTTAAAATAGCACCAGCAATTTTATTTTCAAATAATTCAGCCTTGGCCATATAATGTATCTTCCGAGGTAAGATAGATCCAATCAATGGCGGGTCTAAATAAGAAATATGATTTGACATAACAACCAGCGGCCCTGATTCAGGTATATTTTCTCTGCCCTTAACTTCAACCCTCATTATTAATTTAGCGTATAAATTAAATATACCGCTTGCAGCTTTATAAAATAAATCAGCCAAATCAACCGCCACCTTCCAGCAGAGATATTATTCTATCTGCTACTTCTTCAGGAGTTAAATCATCAGATATTATCTTATGAGCATCATCGGCTTCTTTTAAAGGGGAATGCTCCCTGTTTGAATCTTTTTCATCTCTAATTTTAATTTTTTCCTCAACCTCAGCCATATCAATATCAATTTCTCTCTCCACTAAATCATAATACCTTCTTTTTGCTCTTTCTTCAAGTGTTGCAGTCAAAAAAATTTTTAAATCTGCATCAGGAAGAACTCTAGTACCTATATCTCGTCCATCCATAACAACATTATTATTTCCTGCAAGCTCTCTTTGCTTTTCTAACATAATCTCCCTAACTTCAGGAATAGAAGCCACCTTAGAAACATTATTATCAACTTCAACTGATCGTATTTCATCAGTTAAATCCCTGGAGTTAACAAAAACCAAAACATTACCATCTTTATCAGGTGTGGAAAAATCAATCGATATATCTCTAGCTATTTTAATTATTATATCGTTATCTTCCATTATAACATCTTTTTCTAATGCAAGAAAGGTCACTGCCCTATACATGGCACCTGTATCAATATATTTAAAATTTAATTTAGTAGCTATAATCTTTGCAACAGTCGATTTCCCGGCCCCTGAGGGGCCATCAATTGCTATTGTTTCTGCCATATATCTCATCCTCTCAATAACTAATCAATCAAATCAGGTCTTAAATTAGCAGCTTCATTTAAGTAAATATGCTTTACATCCCTGCTATTTGGCCTTTCTAAATAAATCAACAGCCTTATTGTATGATCTAAAGCTCCAGTTATTTCAGGTTCTAAAGAACTAAATAGAGGTATCCTGTCATAACCTAAATCTCTAAAAGCTTTAGCTGGGTAATAACTTTTAATATCCGATGTTGTGGAGAAAGTTATACTTATGACTTCTGATTCATTTATCGTATTACTGGACCATATTTCTTTGATTAGCTCTCTAACAGCATTTTGTACAGATTCTTTATTATCCTCTTTTATTGTAGTAGCGCCTCTAATAGCAAGCATTAATCAACCACCATCTCTTCCTTCAATTTCACCCAGGTTTATCAGAGCACTCTTTGCAGCTTTTTGTTCTGCTCCTTTTTTTGTAGACCCGCTACCTTTTCCTAATCTCTCACCATTTAGTAGAACTTCCATTTTAAACTCCTTATTGTGATCAGGACCAAGCTCTTCAATGATTTTATACTCTGGTCTTTTATCAGAATTTTGTTGCACATATTCCTGTAATACCGTCTTGAAATCCTTATTATATTCACCAGTCTTTACCAGCTCAATATCTTCATCAAAAAAATCATTTATAAATCTCTTTGCTTTTTCAAAACCCTGATCAAGATAAATTGCTCCAAAAATTGCTTCCAGGGCATCAGCAAGAATTGAATCTCTCTTTCTGCCGCCAGTCATTTCTTCACCACGACCTAATAAAAGATGACCACTCAGCTCAATATCTCTAGCTTTTCTTGCCAGTGTTACTGAACTTACTAAAATAGCTCTCATTTTAGCAAGACCACCTTCAGGCATCTCACCATAATCTTCAAAAATTTTTGTAGCAATTGAGAGGCCAAGAACCGAATCTCCCAGGAACTCAAGCCTCTCATTATTATTTAATGATAGATCAGGGTTTTCATTTGGGAAAGATTTATGTGTTATAGCTTTTAGCAGAAGTGATTTATCATTAAATTCAATTTTTAATTTTTCTTCTAGTTGATAAATACCTGCTTTTAGCATAATATCTTCCATTACTATACTCACCCTATCTTATTTGTTTTAATTACTCAGTATACTCTCCAACAACCAGACAGGCATTATGCCCACCAAATCCGAATGAATTACTCATAGAATATTTTAAATCTTCTATTTTGCGAGACTTGCCTGGCACATAATCTAGATCACAATCTACATCTAAGTTCTCATAATTTATTGTCGGTGGAACTTCTTTATTATAAACTGATAATAATGAGGCAATCAATTCAACACCACCGGCAGCACCTAATAAGTGACCGGTCATAGATTTAGTAGAACTAATAGGTAGATTATCTGCATGTTCACCAAATACTGCTTTAATAGCCATAGTTTCAAATTTATCATTAAATGGAGTAGATGTGCCATGAGCATTAATATAACCCATTTCATTATAATCAATTCCAGCTTTATCAAGTGCCATCTTCATAGCTCTGGCAGCGCCTTCACCTTCAGGAGCAGGTTGAGTAATATGATGTGCATCTCCTGTAAAGCCATATCCAAGAACCTCTCCATATATTCTGGCTCCTCTAGCCTTAGCATGCTCCAAATCTTCAAGCACAACCATACCGCTACCTTCACCAATTACAAAGCCATCTCTATCTTTGTCAAATGGTCTGCTGGCTTTTTCAGGCTCATCGTTTCTCGTTGATAAAGCTTTCATTGAACCAAAACCAGCCAGAGCAGATGGAGTTATAGAAGCTTCTGAACCACCGGCTATCATTACTTTTGCATCGCCTCTTTTTATGATTTCCATGGCATCACCAATTGCATGTGTACCAGATGCACAGGCAGTTACAGTATTATTATTTGGACCTTTAGCTCCAGTATAAATAGAAACCTGTCCTGATCCCATATTAGAGATCATCATTGGTATAAAGAAAGGACTAATTCTACCTGGACCTCTGTCATGAAGCCTTTTTATCTGTTCTTCCATTACTTCAAGACCGCCAATACCAGAACCAACAATAACACCAGTCTCATTAGCAATTTCATCGCCAATCTCTAAATCAGCATCTGCCAGGGCTTCCATTGCAGTATAAATTGCATATTGAGTAAAAAGTGCCATCCTCTTTCTATCTTTTCTAGTCATATATTTTTCTGCATTAAATTCTTTTAACTCAGCACCAATTCTGCTTGGATATTCTTCAATATTTTTTATTCCTTCAATCTCACTGATGCCTGATTTCCCGGCAATCAGATTTGACCAAAACTCATCTTTTGAATCTCCTAATGTAGATAATACACCTACACCTGTTACAACAACTCTATTAGACATTTAATTGTACCTCCCAGTCAATCTTAAACGAATATTTATAGTATTTCTTTGAAAATGGCCCCGTATAAACTAACGGGACCATTAATTTATAATTTAATTATTTGCTTCTAGATAATCAATTGCATCCTGAACTGTTTCTATCTTTTCAGCATCTTCATCAGGAATTTCAAGATCAAATTCCTCTTCCAATGCCATAACTAGTTCAACAACATCAAGTGAATCAGCACCTAGATCATCAATAAATGATGCTTCCAGAGTAACTTCATCAGGATCAACAGCTAATTCTTCAACGATTAAATTTTTAACACGTTCGAAAAGGTCTGCCATAACATTTCACCTCCTTTCAAATAATTATATAAATGTTAAAACTAAATTACATACCCAATCCTCCTGTAACTTTTATAACCTCACCAGTTATATAGCTGGATAAATCAGAAGCTAAAAAAGCTACAGTATTTGCAATTTCTTCAGGATCACCAGAACGGTTTAATGGAATATTTTCTTTCATTTTATTTAAAGCCTTTTCTGGCATCTCATCTGTCATTTCTGTAGAAATCAAACCAGGAGCAACTGCATTAACTGTAATTCCTCTGCTGGCAACTTCCTGAGCCAGAGATTTTGTAAATCCAATAATGCCAGCTTTACTTGCTGAATAATTAGTTTGACCGGCATTACCGGTAATTCCAACAATAGAGCTCATATTAATAATCTTTCCAGCTCTAGCTTTCATCATTGGCCTGATTACAGCATTACAAACATTAAATATTCCTGTGAGGTTAACATCTATAACCTGCTGCCATTCCTCTGGTTTCATTCTCATTAATAAACCATCTCTATTAATACCTGCGTTATTAACAAGTATATCAATTGTTTCAAATTTCTGCAAAGATTCATTAATTAATTTTTCTGCTTCTTCTTTTTCAGATACATCTGCCTGTATAACAATAACTTCAACATCAAATTTATCCTTAATTGATTCAGCAATTTCTTCAGCTCTATCTTTACTATTCTCTGAAGAATGATTAATTACTATATTAGCTCCAAATTCAGCCAATTTAAAAGCAGTAGCAGCTCCAATCCCTCTTGAGCTACCAGTTATTATAGCTGATTTCCCATTTAAATTTATCATATTAAATCACCAATAATTTTTTCTAAATCTTTGATATTTCTAGTTGAATAACAATCAACTGAACGATCTATTCTTCTTAACAAACCTTTTAAAACTCTGCCAGAACCAACCTCTACAAAAGTATCAATACCTTCATCAATCATTAAATTAATTGATTCTACCCAGCGAACTGAGCTGGTCAATTGGGCAATTAAATTTTCTTCAATTATATTGCTATCAATAACTTTCTCAGCTGTAGCATTAGCAACTATTGGTATAGATGCATCTTTTATTTCAACATTTTCAATAACAGATTTTAATCGATTAACAGCAGGTTCCATTAAACTTGAATGAAATGGACCGCTTACAGATAACTCAACAACCTTTTTTGCACCTGCATTATTCAATCTCTCCATTGCAGTTGCAACTGCTTCTTTTTCACCGGAAATAACTATCTGATTTGGAGTATTAATATTTGCAACCTCACAAACCCCTACAACTTTAGAACATATATCTTCAATAGTATCAATATCAAGTCCAATAATAGCTGCCATTGTACCTAAACCAGCCGGCAAAGCCTCTTCCATCGCCTGACCTCTCTGCCTGACCAATTTTAAGTTATCCTCAAAATTAATTGCTCCAGCAGAAGTCAGTGCTGAATATTCTCCAAGACTATGTCCGGCAACCATATCTGGTACTAGACCCTGCTTTTTTAAGTAATCATCAATAGCTGCACTCATTGTAAATAAAGCCGGTTGAGTATTTTCAGTTAAATTCAAATCAAATTCAGGACCTTCAAAGCAAATTCTCTTTAAATCTAAATTCAGTATTTCTTCAGCACGATTAAAATAGTCTGCAATTTCAGGATATTTATTATATAACTCCTGACCCATGCCTACTTCCTGGGCACCCTGCCCTGGAAAAATAAATCCAATCTTACTCATACTATTCCTCCCCTATCTCTTTACAAGTTTTTAAAAGCAAATCTTCTGCTTCATTAATAATATTATGTATTATCTCTTCAGAAGATAATGTATTTTTTATTAATCCAGAAATTTGACCTGCCATAACGCTTCCAGTGTCAACCCTTCCTTCACAAACAGCTTCTCTTAATGCTCCCTCACCAGCTTTTTCTATTTCTTCTTTTGTGGCAGATTCAGCTTCAAGCTTATCTAACTTTCTTGTAAGAGTATTTTTAAGTGAACGAACAGGATGACCGGTAGATCTAGCTGAAACAACAGCATCTCTATCTCTAGCATTAATAATTTTTTCTTTATATTCATTAGAAGCCTGACATTCTTCGGCACAGACAAATCTGGTGCCTAACTGAACAGCCTGGGCTCCTAAAAATAATGCTGCCAGTAAACCACGTCCATCAGCAATTCCTCCAGCAGCAATTACCGGAACATCAACAGAATCAACAATCTGTGGAATTAATGTCATTGTTGTAAGGTCACCTATATGGCCCCCGGCTTCATTTCCCTCGGCTATTACAGCAGAAATCTCCATTCTGGACATTCTCCTGGCAAGGGCAGATGATGAAACAACAGGGATAACTTTGCAGCCTCCAGCTAGAAATCTATCAATATATTTCCCAGGATTTCCAGCACCAGTGGTGACAACAGGAACTTCTTTTTCTGCAACTAAATCAACAACTTCCTCCACATATGGAGATAATAACATAACATTAACTCCAAAAGGTTTATCAGTTATCTCCCTGACCTTATTAATCTCCTGTTCAACTATCTCGGCTGGAGCATTACCTGACCCAATAATTCCAAGACCACCTGCCTTAGAAACAGCCCCTGCCAGTTCTCCAGTAGCTACCCAGGCCATTCCTCCCTGAATTATTGGATATTCTATTTCTAATATATCACAGATATCAGTCTTAAAAAAACTATTCATGATCTTAACCTCCCTGATTCCACTCTAATACAGCACTGGCCCAGGTCAAACCTGCTCCAAATGCAACAAGTACTAGAATATCACCATCTTTTATTCGATTATTTTCAACTGCTTCAGCAAGAGCTATTGGAACAGATGCACTGGAAGTATTACCATATTCAGGTAAATTAACTATCACACTATCCTCATCAAGTTTTAACCGTTTTGCTGCAGCAGAAATAATTCTTGTATTGGCCTGATGTGGCACAAAAAAGTCAACATCATCAGGTTCTAATCCGGCTTCTTCTAATACTTTTAAAGAAGCAGCCCCCATCTTTTTAACTGCAAAACGGAAAACCTTATTTCCTTCCATTGTAATAGTATGCATATTATTAGTGACAGTTCTTTCACAGGCTGGATTCAATGATCCACCAGCTTCCTGATAAAGTGTATTACCACCACTACCATCTGAACCAAGGTGAGTAGCCAGTATGCCACCTTTTTCTCCTGCTTGAAGAACAGCTGCGCCAGCACCATCACCAAATAAAATACAGGTTCCCCTATCTTTCCAGTTAACAATTTTCGATAGAGTCTCAGCTCCTATAATCAAAACATTTTCATACTGGCCAGACTCTATAAATTGAGAACCAACACTTAAAGCATATACAAATCCAGAACAGCCGGCTTCAAGATCAAAAGCAGCAGCATCTTTAGCACCAAGCTTATCCTGAATCAAACAGGCAGTAGCTGGAAATGCCATATCAGGCGTTACAGTTGCAACAATAATTAAATCAAGTTCTTCACCTGAAAGTCCGGCATCAGCTAGAGCTTCTTCTGCAGCTTTAAAAGCCAGATCAGATGTCGGCTGATCATCTGCTGCTATATGTCTCTTTTCAATTCCAGTTCTCTGTCTTATCCACTCATCACTTGTGTCTACCATTTCTTCTAAATCAAAATTTGTTAAAACTTTCTCCGGCACATATTTACCAACACCGGTTATTACTGCTTTTCTATTCTTATTCATTAATTTTCACCATCCCTGGCTATCTCAGATGCAATTTCCGCCACAACCTGCTCTTTAATAGTATCCCGGGCAACCCGGATTGCATTGAAAAAAGCAGTAGCATCTGAGCTCCCGTGACCAATTATTACAATCCCATTAAGGCCTAATAAAGGAGCACCGCCATATTCTCTATAATCTACTTTATTTTTCATCTTTTTTAAATTATCTTTAACTAAAAATGCGCCTAATTTACTCTTTAGATCTGAAGTTAAAGCATCTTTTAATAATGAAAACATAAATTCTGCTAAACCTTCAGTTGTCTTCAAAATTACATTTCCTGTAAAACCATCTGTTACGATTACATCATATTCTCCAGTAAAGATATCTCTACCTTCAATATTTCCAGTAAAGTTATCAATTCTTTTATCATTGTCAATTAACTCAAAGGCCTCATTTGTAAGTTTACTGCCTTTACCCTTTTCTTCCCCAACATTCATCAGGCCAATCTTGGGTTTATCTCTATTAAGTATCTTTTTAGCATATATCTGTCCCATCAATGCAAATTGCTGAAGATATTCAGGTTCAGCATTGGCATTCGCACCGGCATCTAAAATTAAAGTTGGTTTATTTTCAGTTGGAAAGAGAGTTGAAATAGCAGGCCTTTTAATCCCCTTTAGCCTCCCGACTTTTAGAACTCCTGCTGACATCGCAGCACCAGTACTGCCAGCTGCAATTAAAGCTTCAGCATCTCCTTTTTTCACTAATTCAGAGGCAACCACAATTGATGAATCTTTCTTTTTCCTTATGGCTTTAGCAGGAGAATCTTCCATAGTTATTTCTTCAGTTGCATTTATAACCTGTAATCTTTCCTGATTATAACTTTGATCTTCCAGATAATTAGATATTAAATCCTCTTTACCTACGAGCTTTAATGTAATATCATCAAAACTATTTACTGCTTTTAAAGACCCTTTAACAACAGCCTCCGGGGCATTATCTCCACCCATAGCATCTACAGCAATTATCATGATAAGACCTCCAGATAATTATTATTCAGCAAATTTTAACTTTACTTATCTCCTAATAATTATATATAAAATCAAGGCCTTATGCAAATTATTTAATTTCTACAATGTCAAAATTAAGTAAGAAAAAAGACCTGCAATAGCTGCAGGTCTAAACTAACGAATATTAGTTTGAGGTGATTTCTTTACCTTTGTAATGTCCACACTCAGGACATACC
>Ga0207421_10000729_pt1 | contig 42461 bp, 42 predicted proteins | sample SodLakKL_010_SED_4_FD_187542 | JGI IMG/M metagenome (GOLD analysis project Ga0207421, IMG submission 187542) | Alkaline sediment microbial communities from Lake Tanatar, Kulunda Steppe, Russia - 8KL_010_SED (SPAdes) (version 2) | ecosystem: Environmental > Aquatic > Non-marine Saline and...
CGCCAACAACCACCCGACAAGGGCACAGCGCAAATGCCTCGTTGTACCTCGTCTCTTGAACTTTAGACATATCGCTACAATAGGATTATTGGGATCTTCACTCACACTCAAACGCGCACCCGATTACGCAAAAGATCTCCCGCATATTCACGGGAGATCTTTGATGTGGGCGGTACTGGACTTGAACCAGTGACCTCATGCATGTCAAGCATGCGCTCTAGCCACCTGAGCTAACCGCCCAATATTGGCATTCCTGAGGCGACGGGCGGAATCGAACCGCCGAATAAGGGTTTTGCAGACCCCTGCCTTGCCACTTGGCTACGTCGCCGAAAAAAGATGGAGCGGGAAACGGGACTCGAACCCGCGACATTCTGCATGGCAAGCAGATGCTCTACCACTGAGCTATTCCCGCTCGTGTGTGCCGCAGGGCAGATTCGAACTGCCGACACGGGAATTTTCAATCCCCTGCTCTACCGACTGAGCTACCGCGGCCCCTATCAATTGTGTGGGCGAGACTGGGATTGAACCAGTGACCCCCTGCTTGTAAGGCAGGTGCTCGTTCCGCTGAGCTACTCGCCCCCGAGCAGGAACTAGTATAACCGATGACACCGAACCCGTCAAACAATTTTGCACACATTTTGCGGTCTTCATCAACCACCGGATTTCCCCATCTCAATCGACTCGCGCCGGGCGGGAAATTCCCATGTGATGCGCCTATCCACCAGCCAATGACCTTGGCGGGGAAAAGAGGGCCGATCACACGATCCCGGCTCGTTCGAAAACGTGCTTTGATCCCCCACGGGCCAGGGCGCTGCGACCGCGCCGCTCACTTCCAAGCATCATTGCGCCGGAGCGCATTTTCCAGGCCGAAGCGTCCGCGACCAAACTCCTCCTGCAGCGCCTCCACTGCCGCGCCTTTTCCATATCCCACGTCTCGAAGTTCCCGAAAGCGCTGCACCAACCACGCCTCTTCCTCCATGGACCAGCGTTTGCCCCGGTTACGCGCCCGGGAGTCGGAGGGCGGATCCCGAAGTGCGGCCAAAAAGGATCCGACTTCTACGTTTTTCACCCGTTCCATCCCGAGCCCGAAGGCGGACTCGGAAAGTTCAAAACCCACGACACGTCGATCCAACCCGGCCGCCACCTCGGCCGTGGAGAACCCCCCGAGGAAGAAATCACACACCAGGTCACCGCGATTGCTACTATACTGCATCATCTTGACCAGTAGCTCCGTCGGCAACTCATTCTTGTTCTTGGCGCGCCCGGGCTTGTACTCGCGGTTGATGACCCAGACATCCTCGCGATCCCGGTAGTTGAGAGAACGTCCCGATTCGTCCCGTTCTCCCGGTCCGAACCGGCAGGAAAGGTTGAAGGTACGTTCTCCACCGGGCTTGGCATAGTACAAGATGTGATAATGTGAGGAGACAAACTTGCGGCGCGTGTACACCCCAAAATTGTACTTCCAGATGATGTGATTCATCTCTTCGAGGGATGTCTCCCGCAGGGCCGCCAATAGATGATACAGGTTCGTGTATCCGGAGACCACGTACAGCGAACCCCCGGGCCTGAGCACGCGCTCGGCTTCGGCAATCCAATCCCGGCTGAACGCGCCATATTCCTCGGGCGCCACCTCGATATAACCCGGAACCACGAACCCTTCGTCCCGGTTATAGTGCCCGTGCAGCGACCCTCCCTCGATTCCGTAGGGTGGGTCCGTGATGATCAGGTCCACGCTTTCGTCCTCGAGGAAGCCCCGGGCTCCCTCCACGGCGTCGGTGTTATAGAAACGTCCCCAGGGAAGTCTCTCCATCCCGCATCATCATCCCCTCGCCTCCATTGGTTTCTACGTCTCCAGTCGAGATTCCCGTCGCGCGTGAACGCCGATCCTTCCCGGCCCATCCCGAACAGCGTGGACGCATCGCTGCCTCGCAGAAGCGGCGATAAGAGCGAAGGCAGGACGCGGGAGCCCTCGGGGGCCCGTGCCACCGGTGCACCATCGCAAGGCCCTTTCCCCTCGCCAGACCCGACTTGCACTCCCACGCCCATTTTCCGATAATGGTGGAGCATCGCGCGGCGAAAAGACAGCAGGAGAATGTTCACGGGGGATGGGAAATGCTGGACCAATACATCGTTTTTGGTACGATCATCGCAGCCCTCTTTCTGTTCGCACAGGGTCGGCTGCGCTACGACCTGGTCGCCCTACTGGCGCTCATGATGGTCGCGCTTACCGGGATCATCCCACCCGAGGACACCTTCAAGGGATTCGCCCAACCGGCGGTCATCACCGTCGCCGCGATCCTGATTCTCACCAGGGGCCTCACCAACGCCGGCCTCGTCGACCTGATTGCCGGTGTTCTCGAGTCCGTGGGAGACAACCCCACACTGCAGGTATTCAGCCTGACCTCTCTCGTCGCCGTCCTGTCGGCGTTTATGAACAACGTCGGCGCCCTTGCCCTGCTACTGCCCGTCAGCATGCGGATGGCGAGGCAAAGCCGGATTCCCCCGTCCATCCTGCTTATGCCACTGGCGTTTGGGTCACTACTCGGGGGCATGACGACGGTGATCGGGACACCCCCCAACCTGATCATCGCCGGCTTTCGCCAGGATGTGAAGGGTGTCCCCTTCGAAATATTCGACTATTTCCCGGTGGGAGTGGGCGTCACCATCGCCGGCATCCTGTTCATTACCCTCCTCGGCTGGCGACTCATACCCCGGCGCAAGGGGGCCACATCGAGCGAAAACCTCCTCGTCATCGAAGAGGGCTATCTTGCAGAGTTACGGATCCCGCGAACCTCCGCCCTCGCGGGTAAGACCGTGCGCGAATTGCGGCAGACCGTGGAAGCAGAATTCACGATTGTCGCCACCATCCATGATGGTGTCAGGAGGAACAGCCCGTCGGCGAATACGGTTGTACTCGAAGGCGACATCCTCCTGGTGCACGCGCACTCAGACGAGATCGAGAAGCTGGTCGACTCCATCGGCCTGGAACTGGTCGGAAGCAAGGACCTCTCGACACGCTGGCTCGAATCCGGCGGCATCATCCTGGCGGAGGCGGTGGTCAAGCCCACCTCTCCCCTGGTGCGGCGAAGTATACCGGATATCAACCTGCGGAGTCGTTTCGGCGTCAACCTACTCGCAGTGGCGCGGCAGGGCACCCGTGTCGAGCAGCGGATGCGCAATATTTCCTTTCGCCCCGGTGACATTATCTTGCTGCAGGGCACCGAGGAGATGATCGATGAGGCGGCCCAATCCCTCGGCTGGCTGTTACTCTCGAAACGCGAACCGCATACCGGGGCCGCGGAGAGGAGTCCTTTGCTCGCCCTCTCGATGTTCGCTGCCGCGATTGCCGCCACTTCGATGGGCATACTGCCGACGCACCTCGCATTTCCGGCCGCTGCAATTGCCATGATCCTGGCGTCATTGGTCACGTTGAAACAGGCTTATGAAGCCCTGGACTGGCCCATATTGGTACTCCTCGGGGCGATGATCCCCGTCGGAGAGGCACTGGAGGTCAGCGGCGGTGCAGAAACCATCGCGAACCTGCTCATGCGGGTATCCGAAGGCGCATCACCCGCCATCATGATGCTCCTGCTGATGACCGTGACCATGCTCCTGTCGAACATCCTCAACAACGCTGCGGCTGCGGTGCTTCTCGCTCCGATTGCGCTCGGTGTCGCCGCACGCCTCGGGGTGTCGGCAGACCCATTCCTCATCGCAATCGCCGTGAGCGCCTCCTCCGCATTCATGACCCCGATCGGGCACCAGTCGAATACGTTGGTCATGGGACCGGGCGGATACAGGTTCACCGATTACTGGCGCATGGGGTTGCCCGTCCAGATCATCGTTTTGGTCGTGTCAATCCCCCTCATCACCATGTTCTGGGCATTTTAGGCTGCTGCGCGGACTTTCAGCCTGCAGGCGAACCCGGGCGCCGTACCCGATGCGGATCACCTACCCCCACCCTTTCCCCCTCAAGCCCCTTCCCTCTCTCCTGCTCCTATTAGCCTCCTCGGGCCCAATAAGGGGACGCGATCGGCCGAGCGCTCGCAAGGGACCGATGCGCGAATCCCGCTGCCCACGGCGATCACCCGGCATCGATTATCGCCGGGTGAATCGATCAGCTCCAGGCAGGTCGCCACGGACGGTATTGCCCTGCGAAGGAATATCCCGGACGCGGGGCGGCGGGGAATCATGTGCATCCCGGGCGCGACCCCGGTTTGACAACCTATCTGTACCAAAGACGCCCATCACGTGCCGGTATGCTCTTCTTTTAGAAACGAAGCGATGCGCTCCACGTTCTCGAGGTTCTTCCCATAATCGACCACCTGGTACCGGGTGGGTTCGCTGGAAACCGTCACGTGGGTGCAATCGTCTTCCGTATCCGTGATCGCAAGGGCAATCGTGTCTCCCCAGGTATCCCACGTGCGCGCGGTCTGGGCGGTGATCACCCCTCGGGTAGGATCCTCGTCCTGGATTTGTGCGCCCGGCAACTGCTCAAGCGACTGCACACATAATTGGAACGTTTCGTCGTAGGGGGCCGGCACGCGCACCTCTCGACGCTGCAAAACACCGTAATCCGGGTCTTGGGCACCCGAGGATCTTGTGCGCACCGATCGGGCGTGAAGAGCGCCGAGCACGGCGGTCATGATCCCCCCGAACAGGATACCGGAGACCAGGCCCAGGGTGATTCCCCGGTACAGCCCGGATGTCAGCCCGTAAAAGGCGCCCATGAGCGCACCAAAGGGGACGGCAGTTTTGAAAAAGATCCTGGCGAATTGCTTTCGCACGCTTGATCCCTCCCGGAATTGTCAAACGGGTTCATTTCCCATAACAGCACAGCAGGGTGACGATGCGCCCCGGGGCACTCTGCACCCGCGCATTTCGACCCACAATCATCCCTACGAGACAGCCGACCTCGCTTCCTGCGAAAGCCCGGGCGTGATCCCCTCTCGCACCACCTCTCGTGTCCCCGGGGCGATGCGCTTCATACTGGTCGTCGTGATCGGTACGCAGCTGAGGCGGGATTCAACAATCCGATCCGGAGCCACGCGTACAGCATCATGGATCCGTCGATACTTTGCCTCACCGGGCCGCTCCGGACCCAATGCACGGCATTCTCACCCCCGGGGGTGATACGTGCGAAGTGGCAGGAATTACGGGCGCTCCGGTGAAATATGGTGAGAGTCCAAGAGACGGGGGACGATTTTATGGAGGACCATTCCACAGGGTCCAGTTCGTGGGTCGCATCCATGCCCACCGCTGCCATGGTGGCCTGGATGTGGGCCCTGCCACTTCTCGGCGCAGTCGCAACCGTATCACCGGCAATCACCGGGGCAGGTTCCGCCTTCCCGCTTGCGTTTTTGGTCGGGAACATCCTCGGCTACGCCATCCTGTCGCTGCCGGGCATGCGAACCCGGTTGCCGCAGCTCGTCCAGTGGGGCCCGGTGATCGGTCTCCTGGCGAGCATCTCATTATTGGACACCGCCGTGATCCCCGTCCCGCGATACCCCACCACCGTCGCAATCGGCGCAATGATGGGGATCGCCACCGCCCCCGTGATCCTTCGCTGGGCCATCTCCTTGCCCGATGTACCGGCGAGACACCGGGGTTTTCACGCCGGCGCCATGTTCGCCACCGCGTCCGCCTTCTACGGGGCGCTGCTGCTGGCGAAAGGATTCTCCCCGGTGGGCGCGTACTGGCTGGCTCTTTTGCTGCTCTTGTATCCGGCCATCAAGGGCAATCGCACCCCGGCCACCGGCGCCCACCAGGGCAATCGGCCCGGATCCGTGGGGGCATCCGCTCCCGTATCACGGTGGTCGTTTTGGATCCCGTTCTTTTTGCTCCTGTTGGCCTTCTATTCCATGGCGTGGATGGCACACACGCTCATCTTCCCGGCCACCCGTTCCGATTCACCCGCACTCGCGATAATCGGGGCGGTGGTGTACGGCGGTGTCGCCCTCGGGGTTGGCCACATCTCCGATCGATCCCGCGGGACCGAGGAGATCGCCTGGGTCGGCCTCGCCGCGCTCTTCGGTGCCTACGGCATCAGCGCGGCCGGGACCGAGGCCTGGTCCCTGGTGAACCTGCTCCTGGAGAGCAGCTACGGGGCGATCGACCTCTTCGCCTTCGTATACCTTGCGACCTGGGCGACCCTGCTGGCCCGGGATTCCGCCGAAACCATCGGGCGTGGGCTCTCCCTTTACACCGGTGTGGTGGCCCTCGGTTATTTCGTATCCCCACTTTTGGCGGCGGATGCAGCGGCCCTTCGGACCCTGCCCCTCGCCATCGCCGGCGCCGCTGCCCTCCTGCTCGGAAACATCGCGATCCTGCTGTTGCGACGCGCACGCCTCGACGCCCTGGGGGTTGTCGCCGAACCCACAACCCGAGGCAGGGCTCCCGGGGAAATCCCTGCCCCCGAGGAAGTCGTCGAGAACATTACACCCCGGGAAACCGATGTGCTCATGCTCATCCTCGACGGCCAGTCAAACGCCGACATCGCCGAAACACTCGGGATCAGTATGAACACGCTAAAGACCCACATCCGTAACCTGTACGCCAAGGCCCACGTGTCCAATCGCACCGAATTGGTCCTGAAGGTCAACCCTCCCGTGAACAGCCGCACCGGCTGAACCCACCATCGCGCGCCGGTGATACCCGCTACCCCGGACGAAACGCGGGGCAGCCTGGGCTGTCGAGATCCCCTGGAGACGAGAATCACCCCGCGGGGTGATCCCGGGGCGCCCGACCCCGGGTATGCTATTGCATGAGAAGGATGGGTTCACCCACGGCCCGTCCCCTCGTACGCCCCGCGGTTGTGCCCCACGGGAACGCCCGGGGACCTTCACCGAAAGCACACGATCTTTCTTCTGATCTGCAAGGAGGGAAACCATTGAAGGAAACTTCTTTGCCGATTCCACCACCGACTGCGCCGCGCCGCGAACCGGCCATAGCAGAGGCACCGCCCCGCCCCCGTTCCGCGCGACCGTTTACCCCCGTTCCCGATGCCCCCAGGGCACCGGGCGCCGCCGGTCCACAGACACTTCGGGAATACCTCGAGCCGGTGATGGGCCGTTTCGTGCGATCCCTGCCCCGGGTATTACCCCGGATCGCCATCTTCCTGGGTGCCATCGTCCTCATCAATGCCATCCTGCACCCGCTAGAGGTGTGGCGACTGTCCCCCACCGTCGCCTCCATCGCGACCTTCTTCATCTTCATCAGTGCGGCCTACTCCAGCATCATCCCGAAGACGGTCTTTTGGACCATCGGCTTCCTGTGGGTAAAGGGCGTACTCCGCCACCTCCGTCGAAACGGAACCGCCGCGACGCTGGCCCGGTTCACCGGCGGCGCCGAGGCGGCCCGATCGCTGCTAATGGATTCGGCATCCACCCGGCTCGGCACCCTGGTGGGCGGCGCCGGCCTCGGCGTGGTCCTGGGCATCTACCTCTCCGGCGGCATGCTCGGACGATCGACCCCGGCCATCGTAACCCTGGCGGCCCTGGTATACCTCCTCGGCACCGAGGACAGTGCCTTCGTCACCGTCGTCCGCCTCGGCGCGGGCGACCTCGCAAGACTGGTGGGTCGTCAAGGCCCCACCGAGGACGCCGTTCGAACGGGTCTCGCCGCCCTGGGCGCCGGTCTGATCCTGTCGGCCCTGCCCATGCTGGTGGACGCGGGCACCGTCGGCTACATCGTGGGGGCTTTGGCCGTGGTGGCCGGGTTGGCCATGCCCCTGGTGTTGCCCGGACGGGCCGCTTCATGAGGGCTTACTTCGACCCGAGCTTCCGCTTCGGCGTCAGCTTCGATCCCGATGACGGCACCTATTTCCGCACCAACGTGGTCGACGAAGCCGGACGCGATACCGGCAGAGACGCCTTTATGGCATCCTTTCCACACCTGGTGGACGTGGGCATCATGGGACACTGCAACCACGGGATCAGCGGCCGGTGCGCGGAATCGGGCATCGACTGTTACCAAAGCGGCGCCCTCCGGAGCCAACCCCACATGTCCGTCGCGGACTTCGCGCGCATCGCCGATGAATGCTCCGGTCGGGCGTTCCAGTTCGCCCTGGGCGGGCGTGGAGACCCCGACGAGCACGAGTCCTTCCGCGACATCCTCGCCATCGCGCGCTCCCGGGACATCGTCCCCAACTACACCACTTCCGGGTGGGGAATGACCGCCGAACGCGCTACCCTGACGGCCCACTACTGCGGTGCGGCGGCGGTCAGTTGGCAAAGGGCGCCGCATACTCTGCGGGCCATTCGGCTCCTGCTAGACGCGGGGGTCACCACCAACATCCACTACGTGCTCAGTACCTGGACCATTGACGAAGCGTATCGCCGGCTCCGCGAGGGATCCTTTCCCGCGGGTATCAACCGTATCATCTTCCTGCTTTACAAGCCCATCGGACAGGGCGACGGCCCCGGCGTCCTCGATGCCGAGGATCCGCGGGTCCGGGCTTTCTTCTCCCTTTTCAATAGCGAAGAATACTGCGAAGTCGCCGGTTTCGACAGTTGCGCGGTGCCGGGGCTCTTGCAGTGGGCTCCGGCCGTCGACCCGGCCAGCATCGAGACCTGCGAGGGGGCACGCTTCAGCGCGTACATAACCCCGGACATGCACATGACACCCTGCAGCTTCGACCAGGAGGGGAAATGGGCCGTCGACCTCGCCCATTACTCCCTGGAGGAAGCGTGGCTCGGTGCGCGCTTCGGGGCATTTCGAAGTCACTTCAGGCGCGCGTGCCGGGGATGCGCGCTCCATTCCGACTGCTTGGGCGGCTGTCCCGTCACCCGGGACGTCGTCCTATGTGAATCCATACAGGGAGGTGTCAACCCTTGAAACTGCGCACCGGTTTCGTCACCAATTCCTCCAGCACCAGCTTCGGCTGCGCCCTGGGATCGGCCATCACCACGGCCCTGGGCGCCGGCGCCGGCATCGCCGCCGCCAACGCCGTCGAAGACTTCCTGGAGATCGGCGGTGAGGACAGCATTCCCGCCGGCGGCTCCGGGGATTCCGAAGGTCCGGGCTCCTCCGGGGACGAGGTGCACCCCGACGACCGTCCAATCCTGGACGAAATCGATCATTACCAGAGGGAATGGGAGGACGTGCAACGCACCCTCGATCCCGATGATCCGAGCTACGAAGAGGCCCGGCGAGAATACGAGGATTACATCGACTACCTCGAGAACAAGCGCGATTGGCAGGAATACGAACGCCACCTAGAAGATGTCGCCCGCCAGGAGCAGGCCATGCGCGAACAGGCCCAGGAGAACTGGGTTCGCCAGCGCCAGGATGATCTGCGCGACGTGATGGAGCAACGATCCATGGTGCAGGCCGCGCGCGACGGGTATGGCCGCGACGGCTTCGACGTCAGCGAACACGAGCGGAGGATCTCGGACCTCGACCAGCGGGAACGGGACCTGAGGGACCTGCTCCGGGATTACGACGCCGATATCGATTACGCGCCCAGGCAGCGGGATCCCATAGGCCCGTCGCAGGAAGCCCTCGAGGCGCGACGTGAACGAGAGGAGCTCCTGCGCCAGCAGAGGGAGGCCGAGGAGGCCGCCATGCAGGCGCGCCGCGAGGAGCTCACCCGGGAGATGCAGCGGGCCGCGGAAGAATACGAGCGGCACGCCAACAGTGCGCGACGATGGGACTACCTGACCCGTTTCACGGAGCTGGTCAAGGCGGGGGCCGACGTGGGTGTGGATCTTTTGGCCACCGTAACCGGTCCCGCCGGGCAGAAGGTCCGGACCGCCTACATGGGCCTGAGCGAGGTCGGCCAGGGCGTGGGTGAATCCATCGCCGACGGCGGGAACGTCGTGGACAACGTCGGGCGCGGCGTCTTGCGCGGCGCGGACAAGATCGCCCGCGACCGGCTGGGGAACAAGGATCGCTACGGACGCTACACGAAGCACATCTACAGCGTCGGGTCCGACGCCGTGCAGGGCGGCTACTCCGCCTACCGGGACGGCGAGAGCATTCTCGAGGGTGCCGCCGGGGGTGCCGGCCGGAGCGTCGTAGACGCCGCCAGCGGCGAGATCAAGGATTACCTGATGCCCGACTTGAATGTCGACGTCGACCTGAGTCATACCAACCTGTCGGATGTGCCCGGCGACGTGGCCCGCGACGTGGTCTCCCATGCGGTGCGAGACAAGACCACCGGCGAGATCATCGGCTGGGTCCGGGGAGAAGACCTGTTCTTCGAGGGCACCAGCCACGGGTTCGTCCAGTGAAGCAACGGGAAGGAGCATGTGCGATGGAACTGAGTCATACGTTCACACCGGCGGCCCTGGCCTGGATCGGGGGTGCCTTCGAAACCGTAAGCGCGATATCGCCATTTCGTACGCTGCAAGCGGACGACTTCGGCCAGGAGGATATGGAGGTGCTGCAGGAGGCGGGCGTGATCCAAAACGGCGGGGAAATCACGCCGGAATGGTACACGGCGCTGGAGAAACTCGCGAACCCCGACGCCTACACCCGGGTGCGCTTTCGCTCGGGGCCCCTACAGGCCGATCGCGTGGTGTATTTTGCGGCGGATGATCCGAGTCCCGTCTCCCTTACCACCACCGCGGGCGGACTGACCTTCGATTACCCCCCGATGAACCACGCGTTTCTCGAGGACATCGCCGACTTCACCGGACGCAGCCACGTGGTCAATTCGGACCTGGAGGCGGACCTCGATTACGCGAGCGCGCGCGTCCTCGTCACGTTGATCGATCGCGACCGCCGACATGTACTGGGTTGTCTCGCCCGCGAAGAAGAACCCCGGGCACGCCGCCATTCTGCGGAGGAAATCGCGGAGGAAATCCAGGGAGAGACGGGATCGGGTCAGCGTCTTGCCAGCATTTTGCAGGGTCTTCGCGACCGGCCCGCGGATCCCGGGGCCGGAGCCATTGCGGAGTACCTGGAGAACCTGGTGGCACGCGATCTGATCGTGGGCGAAAACGGCGGCTACCGCACCGCGGGGGATGCACAGCGGCTCGCCGGTCACCTGCTGGTCGTGGACGGGATCGTCCAAATCGACGGCGGCTCGATCACCGGGGACCAATCGATCGAGGGCATGGAAGCCATCTTCGTACTCGGGGGATTGCACGACATACTCATGATCGATCCGGGCGCCGGATCCGTCACCGTGCAAACCATCTCGGGGACGCAGTTGCACACCATTCTCCGGGGCTTTTTGGGCGAGCGGCCGACGCCACGCCAGGGAAGCGCGTAATCGCAAGGGGCCGGGGGTCTCTACCCACACCGGCCCCGTTCATTCCATCGCCGACGCTAATCCGTCCGCCAAAGTTGCAGTCCGAGGTCCGGGATCTCCACGCGTTCGAGGGGATGACCCGAGAACTCGGCGATACAAACCTCGGCCACAAAGATCTCGTTGCCCGCGACCAGGTGTCCCCCAACCGCTTTACCCCGGGAATCCCCGAAGGTGATATGGACGTGGGGAAACGGGCGCCCATCCTTCACCGATATGTTGCCCTGGCACGCCAGGATCTCCATCGGTTCATCCAGGGAGATCGTCCGATATTCCTGCGTCTTTTGGTCGAAGAACCCGACGGCGCCACGGCGCACGGCACCCAGTGCCCACAGGTAACCGGCGCGAATCCCCCTCTCGGCCAGCAGGGACTCGATGGCCTCGAGGAGGTCTCCCCCGGGCGCGAGTCGCCCCATATGGTATCGGTCCATTTCAAAGGTTTTCATGTGCCCCTCCATCCCACAAAATGCACGTCGCAAAGAAACGTCCGCGAGACCGGTGTGGTCACTCCAGCGTAGAATGGAGCGACCGGGCAGCCCCGCGGACGGATGCACTCCCTATCGTTTCATACCTCGGGTGGAGCCGATGCGACTCAGACGGCCTCGACCTCGGTAACCTCGGGAATACGTTCCTTGATGATGCGCTCGATACCATTCTTGAGCGTCATGGTCGCCATGGGGCAACCGGCGCAGGCACCCGTCAAACGAACCGAGACGACGCCATCATCCTCGGAAACATCGACCAGCTCCACGTCGCCACCGTGGCTTTGCAGACCCGGACGAACCTCTTCCAATACTTCCGCGACCTTCTCTCGCATCGTGCACCTCCTATCGAATATCCTGATTATAGTGTACCCCACCTGCAGCGAACAACACAGGTGACTTGCACACGCATGTACGATACCCTGTAATTGTATCTATCATGCAGTCCCCGCGGGATGATGCGGGGATCCATCGACACTTCCTTGATCGAACGGAGGGTTCATATCGTGGGCAACAAGGTGACCATTAGCGTCATAAAGGCGGACGTCGGGGGCCTGGTGGGCCACACCATCGTACACCCGCGGCTCATCGAGCGCGCCCAGGAGGAGTTGGCGAAGACGGACCTGCTGGAGGATTTTCACGTCACGGCGGTCGGCGATGATCTTAACCTGATCCTCACGCACCGCCACGGTACAGATTCCACCGAGATACATAAGCTTGCCTGGAACGTATTCGAGGCGGCAACGGAAGAGGCCAAGGCGCTGAAGCTTTACGGCGCGGGACAGGACCTGCTCTCCGATGCCTTCAGCGGCAACATCAAGGGCATGGGTCCCGGGGTCGCGGAAATGGAGATCGAGGAGCGTTCCAGCGAACCCATCATCATCTTCATGGCGGACAAGACCGAGCCCGGTGCCTGGAATCTCCCGTTGTACCGGATGTTTGCCGATCCATTCAACACCGCGGGACTCGTCATCGATCCCAACATGCACGACGGATTCGTCTTCGAGGTGCACGACCTCAAGGAAGACAAGCGCGTGCATTTTTCCTGTCCCAAGGACCTCTACGATATGCTGGTCTTCATCGGTGCGCCGAGCCGTTTCGTCGTACACTCGGTGTATCGCAAGGACGAGGCCGGGTCGGCCGCGTCGATCGCCGCCCAGGCGAGCACGCAACGCCTCAGCCTCATCGCCGGTCGCTACGTGGGCAAGGACGACCCGGTCATGATCGTCCGGTGCCAGAGTGGCCTGCCCGCCGTGGGCGAAGCCGTAGAACCCTTCTCCTATCCCCATTTGGTGGCGGGATGGATGCGCGGAAGCCACACGGGTCCCCTGATGCCGGTGGGCGTGGCCGATGCGACGCCGACCCGCTTCGATGGACCGCCCCGGGTGATGGCCCTGGGCTTCCAGCTGGCCGAGGGCAAACTAGTGGGCCCACAGGATATGTTCGCCGATGTCTCCTTCGAGCCCGCCCGGGAAGAGGCCAACCGCATCGCCGGGTACATGCGGCGCATGGGTCCCTTTGAACCCCACAGGCTTCCCCTCGACGAGATGGAGTACACCACCCTGTCAACGGTCATGGATCGCATGCGCGATCGTTGGAGCCCCATCGAGGACTGAATTCTCTGCAGCAGACGCGACCGGGGCCGACCGGAAAATTCCGGTCGGCCCCCGCCTTTCACATCGTTTGTGCGCCCATCAACCCGGGCTCGTCGTCATCCATGAGCGACGTGCACCGAGCGCGGTTTCTCACCCCGCACGGGACGTCACGATTTCGCCAGTTCACGCCACATCTCGAGATACTCTTCCTTGGTGTACTTGGGCTCGTACTCGTCCTTGACCTTCTTGGCCAGGGCCCCGTCGTCCCAAAGCAGATCGATCACCATGCCCGCCATCGCCTTGGCCGGGATGACGTACGCCATCTCGGGATCGACCACCTGGTAATCCCGGGCGTGTGCCCTGCCTTCGACCCCGCCCACGAACGGGTGGATCGCCGGCATGATCTGGCTGATATCGCCCATGTCGGTGGAGCCGCCGGAGGCCTCGGCCTCTTCCACGCCGTCCTCGCCGAGGATGGCGCGCACGTTGTCAGCATACGCATCGTTCATGTTGAGGTCGGCGGTCACCGGGAGATACCCCGGCAGCTCGCGGATATCGACCTCGGCACCCACCGCATGCGCGCCCGCTTCCAGGGCACGGTTCACTTTCTTGTTGGCGTCGAGGATGGCATCGATGCTCCGGCCGCGGACATACGTCTCGATGGAGACGTCCGCGGGCACGATGTTGACCAGGTCTCCACCCTTGGTGATGATGGGGTGCACCCGGATCGCGTCGTCGTCCTTGAAGGTCTCACGCTGGGCGTGGATGCCCATGAGGCCGAGCATCGCGGCGTTCAGCGCGTTGACACCGTAGTGCGGTGCGGCACCGGCGTGGGCTTCCTGGCCGTGGTAGCGGACGGTCTTACCCAGGAAGCCGTTGCTTCCTGCCGCGACCTTGATCACCCGTTCGGGTGTTTCCGCCTGGTGGTGGATCATGGCCGCCATGTCGATGTCATCCATGACCCCCAGGCGAATGAGTTCCTGCTTGCCGCCGAAGAACTCGATCTCGCCCTCTTCTTGCAGCTTCTCGCGATAGCCCAGCTCGATGAACTCCTCCGCGGGTACGGCGATAAACGCGAGATCCCCGGCCAGCTCGTCCGAAATACCCGTCTGCGTCAGTCCGACGGCGGTACCGAGCATCACGGCCAGCTGGCCATGGTGCCCGCAGGCGTGCACCGCGGTGGTGTCGGGATCCGCATCCGGATGCTCGGCACAGGTCACGGCATCCAGTTCCCCGAGGATGGCCACGCGAAAGTCGCTGGACTTGCCCTTTACGTCGGCCCGAAGGCCCGTCCGGGCGATCTCCGACTCGTAATTGAGTCCCAGCTCGTCGAAGAACTCCTTCACCTTGTCCGCGGTCCGAAACTCCTTGAACCCGAGCTCGGGGTTTTCCCAGATATCTTGTGCGAAAGCAATAATTCGATCGGCCTTCTCGTCGATGGCCTCCATCGCTTTCTTCTTGGCAGTTTCCTTGTCCATATGTTGCGGCCCGCGGAAGCCGCGTCACCTCCCGTTGTTGTGACACCGCGTCGAGGCACGTACATTGCCGTTGCGCTACCGAGGCGCGACCGCGCAGCCCGGGGGCTGCGCGGTCTCGATTTCAGTTACATCCCCATGTTGATGATTACCCCATGCCCAGAAGGCTCATGGCGACGTGAGCAATTGCAGCGGAGCAGATGAAGGTACCGGTCAATACGACAAATCCGACGACCAGGATCCGCCAACCCATGGCGGTGAACTTATCGATGTCCCGGCCGATGGAGATCCCTGCGTAGGCCAACACCGGTGTGGTCGTGGCCAGGAACTCTACGTTCGTCGTGTGGGACAGGATCCAGTCGGCACCGGGTGTCCACGGCGACGTCAGGATGATGCCGAGTAGAGAACAGAATACGATCGGAGGCAACACACGGTTGAGTGCCTCGCTGATGCCCCACCCGGCGAAGGCGATGACGACAAGGATCGCCATGCCCGGCAGGGCGGTGATCGGATCGAACACATAATCCGAGAATATGAAGTTTCCGACAAGGGTAATGACCCCTACGATGACCATTACCATTAATGCTTGGCTCGCTTTCATCTCGATCTCCTCCCGAGTCTTGGAGATATCGGTCTAAACCGCATCTGGCTGTTACCCTCGTGGGGCGTATGCAAGCCAGCGTATCGTCTCATTCCCCGGCTTCCGCCTCTTCGCTGTTGTCCGTTCCGCCGAGGAGCTTGAAGTAACGCTCCGCCAACGGAATGGAGATGAAGATCATGACGTACAGGCCGGTGGCACTGGTCAGAAGGTTGCTGGTTGCGGCGAAGGATAGGATCTCGTCGGAAAACTCCGGGATCGCCGCGGCTGCAGCACCGGATGCGGCACTCATCATGCTCGCCGATCCGATACCACTGGCCATGCCCACCGCGTACGGATGGAAGATATCGAGCGACGCGACGATACCACCCATGAGACCGTTATAGATCGCACCCAGGACGGTACCGAAAATGTAGACGCCGAGTACGCCACGCCCTTCGGGTCCGTCCAGGCCGTACATATCACCGATAATCGCCAGGGAGCCCTCACGGGCCTGGGAGAAGGTGGCACCGATGGCTTCTCTCTTGAAGCCGACCAGGATCGCCACCGGCATGCCGAGCAACAGCGTACCGAGGTTTCCGAATTCCTGCAAAAGCAGGGGAATTCCGGACTCGATGATGATCGGGATATTGGGACCCACGTTGGTGCCGAGCTTGGCCACCAGGATCAGGATCGAAAGCGTAATGAGCGGCGAAGCGTCGCTCATGTCCTTTTCGCTCGCGACCTTGAGGAAGCGGGGTCCGAGGAAGATACCGATTACCAGGGCGTATAGCATGGGTAAGATCAGGACGGTACCGGGACCCACAGCGAAACTGTGAAGTCCGATGAGTTCTGCGATGATGGTCAGGACGAGGACAATGCCGTGCAGTTTCCAGTTGTACATGAAGTCGGGAAGTTGATTCTCGCCATTGTTGGCCTTTTCTTCAGCTGCCATGTCTAGCTACCTCCTCTTCGCGTCTGTCCCAGGTCTCTGCAATTGCTCCACGATTAGTCTTCGATACATGTGCATGCATTCCTGCCACCACTCCGCCGACGAGCGAGAAAAGCGGCGAAAAACCCCTTTCGCGGGAGCACACGCGCACATCTTGGCCCGGCAGAGCAGGGTTCAGGCGAATCATTCGTTTGGATCGATGGGAAGCGGAATCCCGGCCAGGAGCACCGCAGAACACTGCTGAGTGGTCAGCACAGCGCGGGGGTCGACGCCGGCGTCGACCCCCGTTTCGTCATCCGCGATCACTTACCATATCCCGCTCGAGGGAATTGAGGAATTGCTGGTCGTCGGTGAAGCGGCGAACCTGTTGCATGGTGGTCTGGATGGTGCGTTTGCGCTGGTCGCGATCGACGCGGAAGGTCTCCGCGGCGTGGAGGAAATCGCTACACTCCAGCGCCTCCGCCTGGCGGTCGAAGGCCATCCGCTTGGATCGGAGGATGAGTTCCTCCAGTTCCGCACAGGAGAAGTGCCGGGTCCGGGGCACGATCTCCTCGCGCAGGAACGCGAGCAATTCCTCCTCGTCCATGGCCAGGGGGGCCGGACGACCCACGCCCCCGGGCACCAGGTCCAGGTGCACGGCCATCACCTCTACCCGCGCCTCGTCCCCCGGGTAGAGGAACGGGATCTTGTAGTCAAATCGACCGGTACGAAGGAAAGCCTCGTCCAGCTGGTCCGGGACGTTCGTGGTACCCACGATGATGGCCTGTCGGTCGGGCTCTCCCAGCCACTCCAAAAACTGCGAGAACACGCGTTTGCTCTCCTCGCCGGCCGAGTCCCCGAAACCCCCGCTGCGCTTGCCGAACCGATCGATCTCGTCGACGAATACGATGGCCGGGGACATCTTCTCCGCCATCTGGATGGCCCCCTTCATCCGCTGCCCGGACTCGCCGAACCACTTGGAATAGATGTTCTCGGTGAGCAGGTTGATAAACGGCAGCTGGATTTCGGTGGCCAGCGCATTGGCGAACAGGCTCTTGCCCGTCCCGGGCGGCCCGAAGAACAGGATGCCCTTGGGCAGGGGGAGGGAGAAGCGCGCAGCGCGCTCACTATCCTCGAGGACGTTGATGATGTATTTTCGCACGAATTCCTTCACGGCATCGTATCCCCCGATGTCGCGGAAACTGTAGTGGGGATCCCGGATCTCCAGTGTCCCCGATTTTTTCACCAGCTCCGACTTCAACCGCTTGACCCGTCCGACGTCGAAACGGTGTGCGGAGAAATACGATTCGAGCATAATGCTCTCCAGCTGGTGCAGGTTGAGCCCGGCCGTCGCCAGGACCAGTTCCGCCAGCTTCTGGCGGGGGAGCTCCATATCGAGCTCGCGGCCTATCGTACCGATGATGTGTCGCCGTTCGTCCTCGGTGGCGGGGTCCACATCGATGATGACCACCAGCTCGCGGGTAAACGCATCGAGCAGTGAGTTGGCATCGGAGGTCTGCAAGAAGATCGTGGACCCCCGGGTGATCAACTCGGTGTCCGTCGCCCAGGAGCGAAGCGCCGACTGCAGGCCGGTCTCCCATTCGCGGCTCTCCGCCAGGTTCTGGATGATGAATAGCGTTTTGCTCTGGCGCAGCATGCCGTCTACTTCCTTGAGAACGGCCTTGACCTGGGCCAACTGCTGTTGCTGCCCCCCGTTGTCCGAACCCATGCGCCGCCCCAACGGCGTGTTGGGCACGTTCTTGCGATAGGGCTCGGTGACCAACTGCGCCTCGCGGAGGGAGAGCTGCGCCAGTCCCCTCCACTGGTCGAAAACCATCACCGAATCGTAATCCTGGCAGCTCTCGTCGGAGAGGACAAACCGCTTCAGTTGTTCCAGTCGCTTGGGATCGGTCGTTTCGAACAAGATGACGGGCGAATAGTTGCTACGGCGCTTGAGCAGCCCCTCCCCTATCCACCCGTCATCCAATCCACGCATCTCGGGAGAAGACAAACGAATACTCCCTTCCTCATGAGGGCCGGTACGGCTAACCGCAAAGGGACGAGTGTTCACACGTCAGGCGGACACCCAGCCGTTTCAACCTTCGAGCCAGCTCGGCGCCGGCATCCTCAGAATAGGCTTCGTAAACGTACACGGAACCGTCCTCGGCAATCGACACCTCGAGGTAACTCTCCTCGGTCCCATCCAACGCTTCAAGGATATGCGACTCAACCGGGTCGGGTCGGGATTTGTCCATCGGTATCCTCCTCGATGCCGATTTCTGCCTCGATCAGGCCGCCGGGCTTGGGGGTCACTTCTATGGTGCCGGTGCGAATCCCGAGCCCGGCAAGTGCATCGCGAATCCGCTGGGCTTCCGCGTAGCATTCGTCGCCCGCGAATCCGCTAAACTCGAGGCGGAACTTTCCGTCCGGCCCGATCTCGGCTTCGACCTTCTGCGTCATCACATGACCCCCCTTACCGTCACCTTGCGCCGCGGATACGCCGGACGGTTGGGATCCATCGATCCTTCCTCGTACTCGACTTCGTAATTCATATCCATCAGCGCCCGGCCCACGGCCATGGAAGTAAAGGTCTGCACCACGCGACTCTTGAGGTTCTCGATGAGGTCCTCGCTGACGCCGTAGTCGTCGTACACGAAGGACACGCGCCCCGTCTTTGGATCGACATCGACGCCGATGCCGGCCGGAAACGGCGGGGTGATCAAAGCGAAAGTACACCGCCGCTGCCGACCGAAGTAATCGGTGATGGAATGATCCACCTTTCCCCCGTATTCTTCGGCCACGACCTCGAGCGCCTCCCGGAACAGTTGGTACGAAGAATCGGTGTGCTTTTCCGAAACGCTGGCGATCGGATTCAACTGTAGTTCCGTAGCAAAGGTCGAAATGTGACTCATATTGCGGTGGTCCACCGGGGTCGAATGCCCGGGGGACCCCTCACCCCCCTCGAAGGCTTCAATTCATCCAGGCTATCGTAATTCGATGCGGTCCTCGGAATCGTCCTCGCCGCGATGCGACCAGGTTCGCAGCTCGCGATCCATCTCCTGTATCTCAAGTGCCAGGGATCCCTTGCGACCCTCCGCTTCGTCCAGGGCCCTCTTGATCTCGGACAACGCGCGGTTCGGGGCGTCCATGCGACGGCGCAAAAGCTGCAGTTCCGCCAGGGCGGCCCGGACCCGCAACGCTTCTTCCCGCTCGGCGTCGGCCTCCGACACCTTCCGCTGGAATTCCTCGCGCATGGATTCCAGTTGCGACTCGGAGAGGTTGGACAGTTCGCGGGTCCAGTCCTCCACCCGCAGCGACCGGATCCGCTCCATGCCCGCCCCGCCCTGCCAGCGATGCACCTCGTTCTCCAGCTTGCGCTGGCGGAACAACTCCTCGTCGTGCTCGCGCTCCAGCGCCTTCTTTTTGCGGTTCAACTCATTTATTTCCCGAACGACGGCTTCGTATTCCTCCTGCAGCCGCTGCATGCGCAGTTGCATCGATCCGGCCGCACCCTGTCCCCCATCGCTGACCGCCATGCGCCGCCAGGTTTCCACCGTCACCACCGCCAGCGCGGAATACATGAGCAACCCCATCGCCAATCCGACGGCGACACGAAATAGCACTTCCATGCCCGTGAGCCGAGAGGCCAGGAACACGGCCAAAAGCAGGCAAACCATCGCCTCGGCCAACAGCACCGTGCGGGACCGCTTGGTATGCCGATACTGGGTGAAGACGTAATCCAGGGCCAGGTACGTGACCAACAGGATCCCCGCTCCACCGATAACGACGAAAAGCATCTATACGAACCTCCCGGATTTCACCATCCCGCCGAACCTACTTCCATTATACCAGCTCACGCAAACCGGCGAGGATGCAGATTGGCCCGATCGTCGCGCGGGTACACCCCAAGATCTAGCCCTCTCACGTCGCGGCTAAACCTCCGGCCCGGGCATCGGCCATGCCCGGTGCAACCGCTCGACCAGTGCGCGCACCCGATGATCGGGATCGGCGCGACCGTGCGCGTAGATTGGAGTCATATTATCCCACAGCCCGCGCCTTGACATAAAGGCCAGGCCACGGATGCTCGCGGCGCGTAGTGCAGGACTCGGGTGACAGAGGTACTGCCGCAACAGGGCACCATCGTCGACCGATCCCGCGTTCCCGAGGGCATTGAGCGCATTGCGCTGCAGCACACGCCGTCCCCTCCAGGCGGCGGCTTTCCCCGCCCACGTACCGGCGTAGTGGAAAGCGTCCGCCGAGAGGAGTGTGCGCGCATCCGGACACCGATCCCGGGCGGTCCCGATGAAGGGCCCGGGATAGGCAGCCCCATGGCCATCGGGACAGGCCCGCGTGCAACGATCGCAACCGTATAGCCGTCCCCCCATGGGGAGGGCGAGCAGATCCGGCAGGAATCCCCGCTTCTGTGTCACATACGAGAGGCACCTACGCGCGTTGACCACTCCCTCCGCGCGTAACGCCCCGGTGGGACAGGCGTCCAGGCACCGCCCACATCCGACACACACCGGATCCAGCCCCTCCCCTTCCACCCACCTTCGCACCCGCGGCACCGCCCGGGTGAGCGCCAGGCCCAGGAACACCCGAACCCCCCAGGGAGGCACCCTCAGGCCGGCGTTGACACCCCGGTATCCAAGGCCCATCGCCACGGCGAAAGCGCGTTCTTCCAGTGGACCCGCATCCACCTGCACCACCGCCTGGCGCGCGGCGGTCTCGCCCAGCTCCCGCGCCACGATCCCGCGCAGCATCGCGGGCAACACGCGGTGATAATCCGGTCCCCAGCTACTCTGGGACAACCGGATCGGCCCGGGAACGTGGCCAGGGTCGCCGTAGGGAACCGCCACCATGAAGATGCCACCGGCCCCCGCAAACAGGGTATCCGGGTCGTGGCGCCGCCGATCATCCTCGACAAAAGGGGTATAGCGTACCCAGCGGCTGGAGGACCGGCCGGGGAACAGCGGATCCACCTCGACGGGCCGCGCCGGCCCCGATACCCAGGGGATGCGATCGAGGGATGCGAGCAGGGCGCGCTGGACCATCAGCACTCACCTCGTCCCGCGCGGCTGGACCAGGGAAACCAGCTCGACGCTGGTGGTATGGGGGAACATGTCCACCGGAACCACCCGGCGTGCCCCCCACCCCAGCCGATCGAGATACCCGAGGTCGCGGGCCCAGCTGCCGAAGTGGCAGGAAATGTAGACCAGGCGATCGGCTCCCGAGGCGACGATTGCGTCGAGTAGGGCGCGCGAGCAACCGGAGCGCGGCGGATCCACCACGACGACGTCGGGGCGGGTGCCGGCCTCGAGTACCCGCAGCAGCCCCTCGGTGGCATCGGCGTTAACGGGGAGCATCGCATCGCAGCCGTTTGCGACCGCGTTGCCGCGCGCATCGGATACCGCGGCCCCGTCCCGCTCCACGCCGATCACGAAGGCCCCCCGACGGGCCAGAAGCAGCGACAGCAAACCGATCCCGCTAAAAAGTTCCAACACGGTATCGCCGGGCCCGGGATCCACCATATCCGTCGCCAGCGCGTACACTTCCCGCGCCGCGGAAGGGTTGACCTGCGAAAAGACACCGGCCGAGGCCCGCACGTCCAGGTCATCGACGCGAAAACGCAGGTGATCGCGGCCGGCGAGGGGCAGGTTGAACATCCCGGGGCGTCGCGCGTCCAGGTCCGCGTCCAAGGCGACATTGCGCACGACCCCGACTACCCCGTCCACTTCCTCCACCAGGTCCCGCGCCACGGTCCCGCCGGATTCCCACGACCCCGTGCCCGTCCCGAATACCACAAGTGCCTCGGTCCCGGTGACCGCCACGGTGATGGTCCCCCAGCGGAGGTCGGAGGCGACGCCCGGCGCATCCAGGAAGCGGTGCAGGGCCGCCAGCACCCGGTTGCCGAGTGGGGCCTGCACGGGGCAGTGGGGAATGGACACCAGGCCACCGCCGCGGGCGGAATATAACGACGGGGAAAGCCGACCGCCCGGCGCCACGGCGGCGGTGAATCGCATCCGGTGGCGGTAGCCGAAGACATCCTCCGACGGGCGGATGGGCGCGACGCGCGCATCGTGCCCCCGGCCGATCCGCCGTAGGGCCTGTTCGATCCAGCGCGCCTTGTATTCGCACTGCGCCCCGTAGTCGACGTGTTGCAACTGGCAACCCCCGCAGTCCCCATACAGCGGGCACCGCGGTTGCGTGCGCACCGTGGAAGCCTCGGACAGCGCCCGTACCCTCCCGCGCGCAAAGGAAGAGCCCACCGAATCGATCTCGACGAGCGCGCGATCCCCGGGCACGGCACCCGAGACGAAGACCACGTAGTCATCGTAGCGGGCCACCCCGTCACCGGACGTCCCAAGATCCACCACGTCCAGCGTCACCCGTTCCCCGACGGCCACCGGCGGCTTCATGTCTGCCTGCGCTCCATGGGATCGCGGCGAATGCGCCAGAGCATAAACGCTGCGAGGGCGAGCAGGAAGGGTGTCGCGATTTGGGTTAGCGTGAAGAACCCGACCCCCAGGGATTCGTTGACGTATCCCCAGGCATACAGCGGGTTGGCGCGCACCGTCTCCTCCACCGCACCCCGGAGAACGGAGTACCAAAAGAACCACGACCAAAACTGGTACCCCGCCGGCGGCTGTCGGCGCTCCACCACGAAGTAGCGGATCAACAGGATGGCACCGATGGCGGAACCGTAGAGCTGGGCCGGGTGGAGCGTCCCCAGTATCCCGGCGTAACGACCGAGCACCTCCTGGTTGACGATGTTGGCCAGTCGGACCAGGACGTAACCGACGTTGAGCCCGACGACGGCCAAATCGGCCGCGCGCGCGAAGACGAGGCCCCTGACGCGCATGTAGATCCACGCCGACACGACGCCACCGAGCAAGGCTCCGTGCCAGGCGAGCCCGTCCCCGCGGAAGATGTGCATCGGGTTCTCGAGGAAGTAGCCCAGGTTGGTGAGCACGAAGACCCCCCGCGCCCCGATCACACCGAAGACGATGATCAACAGCGACAGATTGAAGAGGTCATCCTCACGCCAGCCGCGCCGCTTTCCTTCGGTCACGATGTACCATACCCCGATGGCCATGGAGGTCGCGACGGCCAACCCGTACCAGCGGACGCCAAAGCTACCGATTTGAAATACGAAGGGATCCAGGTTCTCGATATACACGGTTAATCGCCTCCACGGGCCAGGTGTTCGACGCCCTCCAGCAGGCGGTCGACATCTTCGCTGCCATTATACACGTGAAACGAGGCGCGGAGACCCCCGCCGTACTCGACCGTGCGCAGGTGCACGCCCATCCCATACAATCGATCCGCGACCAGGGCGGGCTCGCATCCGCGAATCCCGAAGACCACCAGGGTCGATCGGGCCCCCGGATCCCGGGGACTGCTCAAAAACGCCCCCTCGATCGCATCCAATCCCCGCAGGAAACGATCGACCAGGGCGTCGCAGTGGCGCTGCACACGGGCCATGCCCATCGCACAGAGGTACTCCAGGGAGCCGGCCAGAAGATCCCCCTCGATGAAGCTGGGATTCGATGCCGCGTATCGACAGGCGCCCCGCGCGAGGGTAAAGGTGCCGTCGAGCTTTCGCTCCACCATGCCTCCACCCGAAACGGCCGGGGGGTCCAGGTGATCCCAGGCGCCGGGGGCGAGGTACATCCCACCGGTGCCCTCCGGGCCAAGGCACCACTTGTAACCGGGGAAGGCGAGCAGATCCCACTGCAAATGGCCCGCCTCGATGTCGAGCACCCCCACCGATTGCGCCGCATCCAGCACGGAAAACACACCGTGGGCGCGAAGCGCGTGTCCCATGGCCGGCGCATCGATCCGCGCACCGCTGAGGAAGCTCACATGGCTGAGGGATACCACCCGGGTCCGCGGGGTCAGGGCGGCCAACACGTCCTCTGTCTCCACGCGGCCTGCCCGCGCCGGCACGACGTCGATCTCGAGGCCGCGACGGGCCGCGGCGTAGGCCCAGGTGACCCGGCCCGCGTAGTGCTCGACATCGGAAACCACCACGCGGTCGCCCGCCCGCAGATCCAATCCCGCCACCGCGGCGTTGATCCCGGCGGTGGTGTCCACCACCAGCTCGACTTCATCCCGCGCACAACGCAACAGCCCGGCCAGCGCCTCCCCCGCCCGTGCCCGCGCTTGACGCAGGCGCTCGCGCGGTTCGGGCAGCGCCGGCCCACTGCGCTGGTAATCGCGGTAGCGGCACATCGAATCCTCCAGCACCGGCCAGGGGATCAAACCCACGGTACCGGTGTTGAGGTAGGCGATATCCTGCGCCGCAGGAAAGTCCGCGGCCGGCACCGGCGCTTCAATCAACGGGAATCACCGACCCGGTCGTAGGCCTTGAGCGCCCAGTAGGGATCCATCAGGAGCGCGCGCCCGATGCCGACAAAATCCAGGTGGTTGCGTCGCACCAGTTCTTCTGCCGTACAGGCATTGACGATGCCGCCAGCCGCCATAACCGGCGCGGGATGTACCGCGCATCGCACCGCGCGGGCCGCAGAAACGAAGTAACCCTCTCGCTTCATGCCCGCGGGACGGGAACCCCCGAGTCCCCCGGATACGTCGAGTAGATCGGCGCCGGCCTCGACCAACCACGAGGCCGCACGGGCCCCTTCCTCCAGCGCCAGGCCGGCCGGATCCGAGTCCTCGGCGCCGAGCCGATAAAACACCAGCCGATCGGGCCCGACCGCGGCGCGGACCGCGCGGGTCACCTCGAGGGGGAACCGGGCCCGCCCCTCGAGATCGCCTCCGTACGCATCGTCGCGATCGTTGCAAAGGGGCGAGAGAAACTGGTTGAGCAGGTAGGCGTGGGCACCGTGGATCTCGACGCCGTGAAACCCGGCCTCCACCGCCCACTCTGCCGCGCGGGCGAAATCCGCGGCCAGGGTGTCGAGTTCGGCGGGGGTGAACGGTTCCGGCGCCGGGTAGTCGCGACCCGGTACGGCCACCGATCCCGCGCCACGCAATTTCACGCCGTCCCCGATCCCCGTTCCACCGGCGTGGGTAATCTGCAGGATGGCCATCGCCCCCGCACCCGCGATACGATCGGCCAGGCGCGCCAGGCCCTCCTTCATCGAGGCATCGTGTATGCCCAGCTGCCCCTCGCTGGCCCTCCCGTCCGGCCTGACGAAGGTATGCTCGACGATGATGGTTCCGACGCGCGCCTCGGCGCGTTCTCCGTAGTGCGCCAGGTGTGCATCGGTGACCGCTCCCTCTTCCGTCGCGAGGGAGGTGGCCATGGGTGGCATCATGATCCGGTTGGGCACCTCGTACGGCCCGACCTTCATGGAAGAAAACAATCCCGGCATGCGATATCAATCCCTTTCGTTTCCATACACGGTGACCTTCGAACGATGATCTACTCCGCGGGGCCTTCGTGGACGCGCCTGGCGATGGCTTTCCCCGTGGGGGAAGCCGCGACGCCCCCGCGCCCGGTTTCCCGGATTTCCTCGGGCAACGAACGCCCCACCGCACCCATCGCGTCTATGACCTCGTCCACCGGGATGGCGCTCACCACGCCCGCGAGGGCCAGGTCGGCGGCCGACAGCGCATGCACGGCCGCGATGGCGTTGCGCTTGATGCAGGGTACCTCGACCAGCCCTCCCACCGGGTCGCACGCCAGCCCCAGGAAGCTCTTGAGGGCCAGTGCGGCCGCGTGTCCCGCGGCCACGGGGGTACCCCGGCACAGTTCGACCACGGCCGCCGCCCCCATCGCAGCCGCCGACCCGCACTCGGCCCCGCACCCACCCTCGGCACCGGAGAGGCTCGCACGCGCGGCGATGACCGATCCCACCAGTCCGGCGGTCACGAGGGCCGCGGCGATATCCCCGTCGGAGTGGGAGCGCTCCTCGGCCATGGCCAGGAGTACACCGGGCAACACGCCACACGCCCCGGCCGTGGGCGCTGCACAGACGCGGCCCATGCACGCGTTGCACTCGGACGCCGCCAGCGCGTAGGCGGCGGCCTTGCCGGGGAGTGGGCCGAGCAGTCCGCCCCCTTCCGACACGTACCGGTGATATCTTCGGCCGTCACGGTGCACCATCCCACCGGCCGACGGGACGTCGCCTTCCAATCCATCCCGCACCGAATCGCGCATCACTTGCCACCGGACCTTCATCATCTCCAAAAGCGTCGTGTCGCCGGTATCCTCGAGGACCATCGACGAAAGGCTCGCTTCCCCGGCGCGGCCGATAAGTCCGTCGAGGGAGGGACGGGCATCGCCGAGCACTTCGAAAAACGCGTCACCGGATTCCATTGTTACACCTCCCCGCGTCATGTTACAGCGTCTTTGGGATGGCACGCACCGCAGACACGCCGTCGACGCCGGCGATGTCCGCGATCAGCGCCTCATCCGGCGGGTCATCCAGCTCGATGCTCATCAGGGCCCTCTGCCCGCGGTACTTGCGCGCGACGGACATGAAGGCAATGTTCAAACCGCGCCCGCCGATGCAACGCGTGACGGACGCGATGGAGCCGGGTCGGTCCGTCATGAATACCACCAGCGTCGGGTAGTGCCCGGTGATGGATACCCCGAACCCATCGATGGCCGTGACCTCGATCTCGCCGCCGCCCAGGCTGGCTCCCTGCACGGTGATCACCGAATCGTCCACCCCGGTCAACTGCAGTGCCATTTCGTTGGGGTGGGCGCCGGAGACCTCCGAGAAGACGATTTGCGCCTCGAGACCCGCTTCCTCCGCCAGTTGCATGGCCCGGGGCACCCGACGATCATCCGAGGCCATCCCGAGGAGGCCGGCGACGGCGGCCTGGGGGGTTCCGTGCCCCCGTCCCGTGGCGGCCAGCGAGCCCATGAGCACGATCCGTGCGCGCACGATCTCCGCCCCGAGCAAGGCCCGCGCGACCCGCGCAAGGCGCAGGGGTCCCGCGGTGTGCGAGCTGGACGGGCCGATCATGACCGGTCCGATCACCTTCAGGATGTCTTCGGCGAGGGCACCCTCATTGTCCGTCACGGCGATCCTCCTCCGGGGAATCGTCCTTCTGCCGGGCCCGGGCGAGGAACGACTCCGCCTCCACGCAATAGCGCTGGTGCACGCCTTCCCCGATGAGGCCGGACGCGTCCTCCGCGCGGACGTCGAACACCAGACGGAGACCCTTGACGGCCTTGAGCGTCGCCTCGGCCCGTACCACGAGACCCGGCGGGGTCACGTCGAGGTGGCGCACGTCCACCGAGATTCCCACCGTCGTCCAGCCGGCGGGCAGTGCCCCCTGGACCGCGTCCACGGCGGCACCCTCCATCAGCGCGACCATGGCCGGGGTCGCGTACACCTCCAGCGCCCCACTGCCGTATCGGCTGGCCAGGTTCTCCCCCCCGGCCCGCTCTTCGGCCATCCCAGCGGCACCGACTTCAAGATATGTGCTGGCATCTTCCACTTGCATCACCTCACTTCACATCATACCCCGGCGGCCCCGTCTCCACCCGGTCCCCACTCAGAAATCCTCGAGATATTCCTGCACCCGGTCGAGCGCGGTCTCGATGATCCGCTGTCCCAGGTCCCAGCGGGCGCGGGACGCATCACCCAGGGCACCGTTGGCCGTGATCTCGTCGAACTTCAGCGCCGGCGAAATGGTGCCTCGCAGCGCATAGTCCCCCTCGTCCATGACGATATCGCCGGGAACCCGCTCCTCCTTCACCGTCCACGGGGCGAGGTACATCGCCTGGGACATCTCGCCTTCGCAGGCATGCCCGTGCGTGTCCGATTCCACGCCCTCGGCGACCACGTCGGACGCAACGGAGGTGAAGGATGCCCACGCCGCTTTGATGTCGGGATAATCCTCGCGCAGCTGGCCCATGAGCAGGGTAAGGGCGGGCCGGTTGCCGCCGTGCCCGTTCGCGAAGAAGAACTTGCGGAACCCGTGCCGGTAGAGGCTATCCACGATCTCGCCCATCATAATCAAGAACGTCTCCGGCGTGAGGGTGATCGTGCCCGGGAAGTTCATATGATGCGGCGAAAGCGAATAGGGAACGGCCGGCACCGCGAGGGCCCGGGGGTACATGCGCTCCGCCAGGCGGGTCACGAAACCGTCGGCGCGCCCGGTATCCACGGTAAAGCTCCCATTGGGTCCGTGCTGCTCGGTCGACCCCACCGGGATCAACACGAGATCCGTGCCCTCCTCCATTCTCCGGGACAGCTCCGGCCAGCTCAGTCGCTCCAGGGTCAGGTACTGGGGTTCGATGCTGCAATCCCTTCGATTCTCGTCCATATTGAATCAATCCTCCGATCCGGTATGGGTCCACACGCGGTGGCCACCACAAGAACTTCACAGGCGCACCCGAAATTCCTTCCCGCCTTCGCCGCGTTGTCGACCCTACAAAGATGTTACTCCCGTCCATTCGCGCAGGGCTCGGCCGCCGAACCGGAGAATACTGCCGGAAAGTGTGACAGCAAGCGGGTCCCCTGCGGACCCCTTCGGTAGTTTTCGATCCAAGGCGCCGGCGGTACCCGCTATCCCGGCAAATCCCAAAAGGAGGTACATTGATGCCGAAACGCGTCTTACTGATGGTGAGCATGCTGGTGCTGGCCATGTTGGTGGCCATGCCGGCCTCACCCGCGGCAGCAGAACCCCCGGACCTCGACCTCGCGCCCGGCTTCACCGACATCGAGGACCACTGGGCGGAAGATGTCATCCAGATCATGCAGCAATCCGGGGTCGTCTCGGGCATCGACGAGGATCGCTTCGGTCCCGACGAACCCATCACGCGGCTGGATTTCACCCGCTGGATGCTCCGCCTGCTCGGCGAACCCCCCACCGAGATCGATACCCTGGCGTTCGAAGATCGCGCGCAAATCCCCCGGGAGGCGTGGGGCGATGTGGAGCGCGCGGTGGAACTGGGGCTTTTGCAGGGCTATCCGGACGGGACGTTCCGTCCCGGGGCCACCGTCGATCGGGCCCAGATGGCGACGGTGCTCGGGCGGAGCCTGGTGGACCTGGGCGTGCGTGCCCATCGCCGCGACCTCGACTACGTCTTCGAGGACTCCGACGAGATCCCGCAATGGGCCACACCGGCGGCGGCCGCAGTCAGCCAACAGCTGGTGTACGGCAGGGTCGCCTACCAGATCTTCGCGCCACGCGATCCCACCACGCGGGCCGAGGCCGCTGCGATGCTACACCGATTCATCCCGCGTTTTCGGGAACTCGGCGGGCGCACCGCGCCGCCCCCCGACGTCACACCCCCGGAGCGATTCATCGTGGCGGGGTGGTACCTGGGACAGGATTCCGCCCGGGGCCATTCCTACCAGACGGTGGAACAATTCGGGTCGGATATCAACCTCGCCATCATGTCCAGCTATGCCCTCGAGATGCACGAGGATGGATACGTCGTGGGCAGCGGATACGATAGCCCGTTCCTCTTCTCCTGGGCCTCGGAGAGCCGCAACCGGGGAACACTGGTCCGCATCACCAACGGCAACTTCTGCCGCGACTTCGCGAGCGAGATCCTCAACGATCCGCGCCATCGGGAACGGGCGCTGGAGGTCATCGGGATCATCCTCGAGCGCGGATACGACGGCGTCGATATCAACTTCGAGGGCGTGGGCCCGGCCGATCGGGAAGCGCTCACGCAATTCGTAGCGGAGGTCCGGCGACGGTACGGGGATGACTACCTGATTACCATGCCGGTGCACGCGAAGCTTTGGGACGGTCCCAACCACTGGTACTACGCCTACGATTACGCGGCGCTGGGGCGCCTGGTGGACTACCTCATCCCGATGGCCTACGATCAGCACTGGAGCACGGCGTCACCGGGTCCGGTCGCCGCGGCCTGGTGGGTGGAGAACGTCATCCGATACACGGTGAGCCAGGTGCCCAACCAAAAGGTCCTGCTCGGTGTGCCCTTCTACGGCTATGACTGGCGAGACGTGGAGAATGCCCACCGCGCAAACGCCTACCGTTGGCCGACGGCGGTGGCGCGCGCCGACCGCTTCGGCGCGTCCATCCAGTGGTCCGAAGAACACCAGGTCCCCTACTATCGCTACGTGGACGAGGACGGCACCAGGCGCATCGTCTACTTCGAGAACGAGCGGAGCCTCGAGGTGAAGCTGCAGCTGGCCCGCGACTACGGCCTGGCGGGCGTGTCATTCTGGCGGTTCGGCCAGGAGGACACGGGGGCGTGGCCGGTAATCCGGCGCGTGCTGCGCTGACGGGTTCGGGGAGATTAAAGAAGGGGTGTGCGCCGTGCGGGACCCGGTTCGGGCCCGCACGGCATTCGCGGGGAAGCCAACTGCTTCCCTAGCAGCCGGGGCCTCATGTAAACGCATCGGCCAGGTGTCGGCCAATTCGCCTCAGCAGGGACGGGTTGCCTTCGGTGTCCGGACGGGCACACGAATCATCCTCGCCCGCACCCACCCCGGACTCTTCGGTGCAGGGCAGGTGCTCTTGTCGGTCCTGTTCACGCATGTCGATTCCCTCCCTTCGGCACCTTGATACGTTTCCCCCGAAACGCGGGCGGGAAACGTACGCCAATGCCGATGAAAACGGGAGACGCCCGGGGAGACCCAAAGGAGGCGGCGTCGGCACCCCGGGATCCGGAAAGATGTGATGCCTTGGATACTTTTATCTTCGCACTGTTGGCCATGATCATCGCCTTCGCAAGCTTCGCGTGGGCCCTTTACCGCATATTCCTGCCCCACCGATGGGTGAAGTACGTGCCATCAGCGGTGGCCCTCCTGGTCGCAGCCGGGCAGTTGTACGCGGTTCGAACGGGGACCGGCTGGGTGGCGGAACTGGGGCGCGTCCTGGTCGCCATCCTGTTCCTCGCGGGCTCGGTGGCGGGCATCGTGGCGGCGGCCCTCCTGGACCGGTTGGAACGCCTTCGGGACGCCCGCGAAGAGGCCGAGGGGCACCGGGACGCGTAGGCGCCACCCCCCTTCAAGGGCGGCGCGGGTCCACGCCCCCGATCGCGAGTGGATGGTCGAGGACGTGCCAGTCGGTGCCGTGCGAGAGGGTTCCCGGTGCCATCAGGACCGAAAACTGCAGCGCACCATCGAGGGGCAGCGGCGACACGTGCCACGTGCCGGGTGCGATGCGGAAACCCGACCCCCCGGATAGCACATAACACGCCAGATGCTCTGGGCCCGGCTTGGCATGGCCGGCGTCGGCGACGAAGAGCAGCGCCCGCCCCTCGGACAACGCGATGAAGGACTGTCCGCTATTCGGATGTCGCTCGAGCCGGTCGATGACCGGGGCGCGGGGATGGTACGCGATGATGGCGGCGGATTCCACCGACTCCTCCAGCGGAAGGAGGCCATCCCAAAAGCGTCCGGTCCCGATGTCCCGCCCCGGATCCCCGGTCGGCGGTTCGAGGACCTCGCCGTACGGTGCGAAGGTGTCGCGGGATAAGGGCACCACCCGGGTGCGATGGATGGCGATTCCGGCTTCATCGGCCAGCGCGACTTCCCATTTTCCATCTTCGCCCGCGTCGGCAGATCCTCCATTACCGGGCGCAGTTGGCTCCATCGTGACCCTCCCCTTTCGGTTTCGCGTATCGGCCGTTGGAAGGCGCTTTACCTACGCGCCCGCTACCGGGACATCGGCCGCCGTGGTAGAATGAGGAAACACCACTGCGAAGGAGACGCCTTCCATGCAAATCGGTATCGTCGTATTCTCGCACACCGGCAACACCCGGAGCGTCGTGGACGCGCTGGCGGCCCGCCTCGAGGAGGAGGGTCATGAGGCATCGGTGCTTGCCCTTCGCCCCCGGGGTGCCTATCGCCCGGGCGATTCCTCGGCGGAACTGGACGAGGTGATCGATCCCAGGCCCTTCGATCGCGTCGTTTTCGCGACCCCGGTACACGCCTTTTCCCTGCCCGCGATCAGCGCGGCCTATTTCGCGCAGCTGGACGACCTCGAGGGTGTCGAAATGGTCGGCCTCGTCACCCAGGCCCTCCCCTTCGCAAGTCTCGGGGCCACCCGTACGCTGGGGCAAATCGCCCAACGCGCGCGGGAAAGGGGCGCACGCTACCTCGGCGGAGCGTCCATCAGCTGGAGCAAACGGCGGCGCGCAGACCGCATCGAGGCCGCCCTGGACCGGCTCGTGGGACTGCTCACGCGTTAGTCGACGCGATCCGTCGCACGATCCTTTTACACCGCACCGCCTCCACACCAGGGTTAGAGGCGGACGTCGCGGTTGGCCTCCTTGGAATATATGTACCTGGCGACCTCGTTCCCGGTGCACACGAAGGCCTGGGGCACGAAGGATCCCATCCAGATGTAGTCCCCGGCGCCGACGGCGTACCACTGGTCGTCCAGGAAGTACTTCCCCTCGCCCCTCAGCATGTACAAGCCGTGGGTCTCGTGGTGATTCTCGACAAAGGGATGGGCGTCACCGGGACCAAATTCCAGCACGTTGATCATCAGGTCAAAGGCCGGATCGTCGGGTAACAGGCGGCGCTGGGAGAAGGATCCCTCCTCGCGGGCATCCGCCTCGACGCTGCCGACATCCCCGGCCGTCATCCAGGGGGGTTCCGCGGGCCCGGCCCGGAAGGGATGACGGCAGACGAACAGGACCAGGGGCGCCTCGGTCACGTTGGTGACGGAGACGGCGTGCTCCGGCGGGACATAGACGAAGCCCCCGCCAACCAGGCCCCACCCGTGCCCGTCGGTGCGGGCGGAAGCCTCCCCCTCGATGACGTACACGAAACATTGCTCCGCGCCCGCGGGTGCCAGGGTGATCGAACCCTCCGGCGGCACGTGCACACGGTAGTGGGCGAAAGATGCGCCCAACCCGGGGCTGGCCATGATGTAGGCGGTGGCATCCCCGAAACCGGGGATCGTCGTCGGACAGAATCCGGCCGGGTCGACGATGGCGAAATTTCTTCGTAGGACGGTACGGGTTGTCAGGCGTGTCGTGGGATCCATGGTCTTTCTCCCCTCCCCGGTCCATTCGCATCAATGGTCATCCAAGGAGTGGTTTCGCCGATCGGGGGGAAATCCCTACCCGGCACGCCCCACAAAGGCAAAGGGGGACGGCACGCGTGGTGCCCTCCCCCGGGATTTTGCATGATTCACAAGCCGATTTAGCTCAACAACGACAACAGCACACCGGCGGCAACGGCGGAGCCGATGACCCCGGCGACGTTGGGGCCCATGGCGTGCATCAATAGGAAGTTGCTCGGGTCGGCATCGCGGCCGAGTCCCTGGGCCACGCGAGCGGCCTGCGGAACCGCGGAAACGCCCGCTCCCCCGATGAGCGGATTCAGTTTCCCGCCGTTGAATAGGTTGAAGATCTTGGCCAGTATGACGCCGGCGGCGGTACTGACGGCGAAGGCCGCCAGGCCCAGGAACAGGATCGAGAGGAACTCGAAGCTGAAAAACCGGCTGGCGCTCGCACTCGCACCGACGGCGAGGGCGAGGAAGATCGTGACGACGTTGGCAATCTCGTTCGCGGCGGCTTCCGCGAGGCGCTTCACCACGCCGGATTCCCGCATGAGGTTCCCGAGCATGAGCATACCGACCAGGGGCAGGGCCTGCGGGATGATGAGGCCCACCAGGATCGTGATCACGATCGGAAACAGGATCTTCTCGATCTGCGCCACCTTGCGCATCTCCGGCATGCGAATCTTTCGCTCTTCCTCGGTGGTCAACAACTTGGCCACGGGTGGCTGGATCACCGGCACCAGGGCCATGTACGAGTGGGCGGCGACCGCCACCGGTCCCAGGATCTCCGGGGCCAGTTGGCTCGTCAGGTAGACGGCGGTGGGCCCGTCGGCGCCACCGATGATGCCGATGGAACCCGCCTGCTCGGGCGAAAACCCAAGCCACATCGCGCCGAGGAAGCTGGTGAAGATCCCCGCCTGGGCGCCCGCGCCCAGGAGGACGGTCACCGGGTTGGCGATCAGCGGTGCGAAATCCGTCATGGCACCGATCCCGAGGAAAATGAGGGGTGGGAAGATCGCGAGGTCTACACCCTGGTATATGTACCACATGAGACCGGCGGGTGTACCGTTCGCGGGCGGATCCATGAGCGTGTTGAGGGGCATGTTGCCGATCAATATTCCGAATCCGATGGGCAGAAGCAGAAGTGGTTCACATTTCTTTGCGATGGCCAAGTATATCAGAATGGCCCCGAGGACCAGCATTCCTCCTTCTTCCCACGTGATACTCAATAAACCGATGCCACTTGCGAAGTTCGATAGCTGAGCGAGCAAGTCGTCCCTCCTTTTAGCAACAATTCGCTCGTATTATAACACCCCCGGTCGGGAGTGTGAACGACCTCGTATCGGAAAATCGGGATAGCACCCGCGGGGAGGCGGGGGCGGCTCCCCGGAAAATGGTACCCCCGAACGCGCCGGGGTGCAAGCGCATTCAGGATGCGGGTGGCACCAGGGGATAGGAGCGGATCTCGGCTGCCCTCATGCGCCTTCGCCGCGCCACCAGGTCCACCGGTACGCCGAGAAACGCCGTCAGGGGTAGGCCTAAAAGCAGGAGGGCCTTTCTCAGGGTTGGCATGCTCTCCCAGAACGCACGGCGGAACACCCGGAAGATCTGCGAACCTTCCTCGCGGGGCACCTGCAAGCGGGTTCCCTCCTCGTCACGTACCATCCACGCGTTGGAGGCGGTCTCCAGGGGCGTCTCTTCCTTGCCCTCGTAGATCACCCAGAAATGGCTCAGGGAGTAGGTCTGGGTGTAGGGGATGTCCCGGGCTTCGAAGAGCGACGCCAGCACGACGAAACGCGTCTTGCAATCGCCGGTTCCGCGCTCGAGCGCCTCGGGAAGGGTGGGGAAATACCAGGGCACGTTGTAGGTGTGCCAATCGTATTGGTAGGGATAGGCGTCCAGTACCCATCTCTCGAGGGCCTGCGGCTCCCGGGGGGCGTCCGAGAGCAACCCCTCAACCCCGGCGGCGTCCACCGGAGGGTCAAATACCCGATAGACGCTCACGGCCAGGCGCAGGGGGTTGGGATACAGCACGAGCAGGGTCCAAAGCGCCAGGAACAAGATTCTGTGCCAAAGCCGTAGGCGAAATCTGCGCCTCATCCGGGCCCCCTCCCTCCGAGTGGGTCCGACCCGCGCCCGAAAACCGGGGCGGACGTCCCTGTGACACATTATACCGGGAAAACGGGGGTGATTGCAGTCGTCCGGATCAATCGGACGGTACTTCGCCGACGTTTGGGGGACGGTATTCCCGCAGAAGCCACATGGCCAAAACCAAGCCGAGGACACTGGCGACCGCGGCCAGTATATGGGCGTTGACGACGCCCATGACGTCCATCGCAGTCCCCCCGATCATGGAGCCGATGGCCATGGCGAAGCTGCGGGACATCTCGTTGAGTCCCATGATCCGGCCCATGCCGTGCTCCCTGCCCCGTTCCACCGCCATGGCTTCGGCAGAGGGCACGGAAATGCCAAAGCCCGCGCCCAGCAGCACGGCAACCATGATCAGGTCGGTAAATCCCTCGGAGCGGGGCACGATGAGAAAGCCCAGGGGAATCAACAGCGACGCCGCGAGCCCCACCCACCGGCGGTTGTACCGATCCGCCAGCCAGCCACCCTTTGGCTGCAGACCCGCCGCCACGATAGAGCGCGCCGTCACCACGAATCCCACCTGCGTCGCGGAAAGCCCGAGGACCAGCTGCCCCAGGAGCGGGAGCAGGGTGGAAAAGATGCCGTGGCCGATCCCGACCGAGCTGCGCATGGCCACCGCGCCGGCGACGAGGCGGATCCTAAGCAGCGTGATGGATTCCATGATCAGTGACACCGAGAGCACACTGGAGCGCGGAGCATGCACGCTCTGCTCGGGGAGATAGAGCGTCACCATGAGCAAAGACAGGCTGGTGAGGACGGCCATGGCGTAAAACGGAACGTTGAAGCCCACCTGGTCCGCCAGAACCCCACCGATGAGGGGACCCCCGGCAAATCCCATGAAAAAGCCCATGTTCAGCCGCCCCATCACCTCGCCCTCCCGGCGCGGCGGGCTGATCTCCCCGGCATAGGCGCGGGCAACCGGGGCGATCATCGCGGAACACACCCCCTGCAGGACCCGGAGGATGAACAGGTGGTACACGGCGGTGGCGAACACGAAACCCAGCGAAAGCAGGATGTACCCGAGCAGGCCGGCACGCATGATCTTGCGCTTGCCCTTCTGATCCGACAGGGCGCCGAAGATCACCATGAACACGGCGCGGAACAACGGGTTCGCGGCGAATATGAGACCAATTCAGGCGCCGGATGCGCCCATCATCTCGGCATAGACCGGGAGCAGCGGCACGATGAAGCCCACGCCCGTCGCCATGCTAAACATGGCGAAGACGAGGGCCATCAGGCTTCTACGATATCCCACCGCGGGTCGTTGCAAGTCGGTACACTCCCGGTATCCACCGGCAATTCATTTCGAGTCACAAACTAGCTGCGTGTGTCCCTATTTCCCGACGGACACCGCCATTCCTGCCAAGGGACCAAGGACGGGAAGAATGCGCGGCGATCCCGTCGCGCCCGGATGCGCGTCCTTCCCATGCCGCGCGTGCGCGGTCCAGTAGGAGATCCGTTTCGGGTTATACGGTGCGCGCGGCATTCACTTGCGCCCAGCGATACCCGATCAGGAGCGCCAGGAGAACCCCCATCCCCCAGGCCGTACCGGCCAGGATTAGGCGATCCGCGTTGGCCGCTCCGACGCCGGAGAGCGCCCAGATGATGACCAGGGTATACGCGACATCGCCCTTTCGTAAAACGGACAGGGCGCCGAGCAGGCCGGCGGCACCGATGACGACGATGGTCCAGGCCACGGGACCGATCCCGAAACCGTCCCAGTTGGCCGAGGAGAGCACCACGGCCACGTTGGCGATGGTCGCCACGCTGATCCAGCCCAGGTACACGGAGAAGGGGATGTCCACCATCCATCGTTGCCGCAGGGAGCGCGGTGCAGAACGCTGCAGCCGCAGCACGATGAGGATCAGCGTCGCCAATAGAACCAGCATGAGGACCAGGGAGACGGCGAGGGCCTCCCAGTGCCAGGCGATGATCCACGTCCCGTTGATGATCGAAGAGATGGCGAATAGGTATCCCAGTCCCTCGACCCGCTCGTCGTCCCGGATGAATCCGCGCACCACGAAGGCACCGAGAAGTATGTAGATGAGGCCCCAGATGGAGAAGACGTAGCCGGCGGGTGTAAAGAGCGTGGGATAACGGTCCGACACCTCCGCCGTCGTTTGCGCGTTAAGGGGCAGGGCCGAGGCCAGGATGTTCATGCCCACCATGAAGACGTATGTTCCCAGGTTAATAAACTTCACGATCATCCTCCGTTCAGAAATCCAACACGATACGTGCGGGGCAACGGCACACGCCGACGGCCATTATGCCAAGCGGCCCCGCGATTGCAACGCCACGTAGATCACCCGCAGGAGCAACCCCAGGGAGACGCCCAGCGCGACCGAGAACAGCACGGGAATCTCGACGTTGGCCATGGCCACGCCAAATAATGCCCAGGAGACCACCAGGGCAAAGGCGATGCTCCGCCATGCCCGCAGGACGACAAGGGCCAGGACACCGGCGACACCGCTCATGATAATCGTCCAGGTCACCGATCCGATCCCCAGGCCGGCCCACCCGGTGGCGTAGAGGACAACGGCCACGTTGACGATGGTGGCCACGCTGATCCAGCCCAGGTAAACGGCGAAGGGGATGTCCGCGGTCCAACGGTCCCACGGTGCCTCGGGGGGATCTCCCACGAGCGTGGTCTTGATGACGATCAGCGAGGCCAAGAGCAGGATCATGAACCCGAGCGCGAGCACGGGCGCGTTCCAGTGCCAGGCCACGAGCCAACCGATGTTGGCCGCACACGAAACGAGAAAGGGTCCCCCGATGCGACGGACGCGCCGCCGATCCCGTAGGAACCCACCGACGATGAATCCACCCAGGAGCAGGTAAATCAGGCCCCAGATGGAGAAGGCGAAGCCCGCGGGCGTGATCAGCACGTCGAAACGTTCGGAGATCATCTCCTGCGTCTGGCCGTTGAGGGGCAGTGCGTTGGCCAGGATGTTCATCGTGATCACGGCGACGTACGCCGCCGCATTCGCATATTTCACAAGCCACACTCCGTTCCTTGTCCGAAACCATTCATCGGGTTGCCTGCAAGGTAGCCGTTCGCCGCCCGCTGTTCCAACCCTCCCCTCGACAGACCACCCGCGATCGCTGACAGCGCTCGCCCGGGATGCGGGGGCAGGAAAGTACAACGGGGCAAAAGCGCGCCCGCGATCGTCCGGGAGGGACGGGTGGAAACCAGTGCCCTAGGAGCCCTCAACGATGGCGCGTATACCCATGCGATTGGGCGCGATCAGAAGCCGCGTATACATTTGGCTCGGCATCAAGCTATTCTCTCGGTTGCGCGTATCCAGCATTCCCCCTCCCACCATACCCGGCTCGTGGGAATAACATGCAAGGTGGATGGAAATATTTCGGCGCGATCATGACGCACGGGCGCCATCAACCAGGACCACCCCCTGCTCGCGGGGTTTTCCATTACGGTGGCGCAATCATTGGGAAGCTTGTGTGCGGGGATTCGGATCACAGCGGCGGTGGTGCCCTCGTGGAGTCGGCGCATGTGCACCGACACCTCGCGCGGGAGTCGAACCCACCACCATCTCGCCCCCCGACCTCCCCGGTCGTACCGAGCAGTGTCCCGCTGAAGCGCACAGCCCAGGTAGGGTTTGCAGACCCAATAGGGATGATGGTTCGGTACGTCGTCGCATATTCCAGCACCCCGCGAAGAGGGGGCGATCATGGACTGGCTGCATCGATACCGCCGGGCTATCCTGGAGAAAGCGCAGGGACCGCGCCGACGTGATGCGGCCCGGTCCCTTTGTGTTTGATCTATTGGCCCCAAGGATCAGTCTTGTCCGGGTGGTCCCCCCGGGGGTCCGGGGGCGAAGCCGCCCGGCAACCCGGGATTGATGACGCGCACGGTATCCTCGACGCTGTGGCCGTCACCGTTCACGGTGAGCGTAACCTCCAGGTTCACCTGTCCCGTATCCAGGATGTCCACCACCGCACCACGATCGAAGCGGGCCATCACGACACCGTTGAGCAGCCTCACCTCGGTGGCCTCCACGGAGTCATCCCCCTCGACCATCCCCAGTTTCACGGACTCGGTGTCGACACCGTTGAGGTCGACACCGGGGATCGCGATGCGGGCCCCGATGGTTCCACCGCGGGAGCGGACGTTGATGGTGCGCGGGGTAATCCACAGTCCCCGGCGATGCCGCGTGGGCGGTGCCGGCTCATCCTCGGCCTCGAATATCGCCGTCACGTCGTACACGCCATCGACCTCGACCGTGATTTCCGTTTCATCATCCGTGGTTGCAGCCTCTCCGAGTGGCTCGATCTTCCATTCGACGAAGCGGTAGCCGTCGGCGGGGATGGCCTCTAGTTCGATATTGAACGCCGCATCGGCCGATTTCTCGTAGGGAAGCGTTTCCGGATCATCGTCGACCTTCACGGTCCCCTCGCCCTCCTTGTCGACGTGAACGGAATATGCCTGGCGGAACACGGCGATGGCCCAGACCTCTCCGGAGATCGCGAGGGACAAGTCCTCTTGGTCCAGTTCGAGCTCATCCTCCACATCATCCGCTACACCGACCAACTCCCAGCCGGCGAAAACCCAGTCTTCCTCGGGTATCGCTTCGAGTTCGGCGTCCACCGGGCGCGGGAAGTGCATGGTGGACGCTACGTCATCAGGCTCCAACCTCTCCGTTTCCTCTTCAATGGTGAGCTCGACCGCGCCTTCGCCCACGATGTCCACGGTGAGACTGTGGGGCTGTAACCCGGCGAGATCTTCCCCGGATAGCGCCCGACGATAGAGGCGCACGTCGTCGATTCCACCGTACCAGGCTTCGTCCGCCTGCCGGCCGATACCGAGGCGCGACCAGTCTCCCATTTCAAATTCCGAACCCAGGGCATGCAGTTCAGAGACCCTCTCCCCGTCTACCCACAGGCGGGCTTTTTCTTCTTCGGCATCGACGGTCAGGGCCACCTGGTACCAGGTCTCCGCGGTGAGCGCGGATTCGGATTCATCGAAATCGTGCTTCGTGCCACCTGTATCGACGAGGCGTCCCCACAAATGACCGTCTTCGGAGACCCAGATTCCCACGGTCTTGTCCTCGGGGTCTTCAGAGAATACGTCGCCCTCCGCGGCCGCGTGTATCAGGCCCGGGTTGCCCGACGGTAGGTCCTTATAGCGCGCCCAGAGCACGATGCTGAAGGAATCCGGCTGGGGCAAATCTTCTTCTACGATCAGATGGGGCGACGTGTCGTCGTTCTCGTCCCCGGGAAAGTCCATGTAGCCGGTGCGCCCGGGGAACGCGCCTTCGTGATCCCGGGGTTCGGCACCCACGATTGCGGCGTCGAAACCATTCGCCACGTCCCGGGCCCAGGCATCTTCGCCCTCATCATCCTGGGAGATATCGTCGGTGTCCATGGTCCAGTGCGCGACGAGGTCGTTGAAGTACAGGTTGAACACGCCCTCGGTCTCAAGGGGGTCGTCGTCTTCGAGGGTCACTACCGATCCCTCCGAATCGAGGGCGGTGAAATGCCACCGCGTCGCATCCCCCTCGGACCAGTCCGATTCCTCGAGGTAAAGGAGGAGTCGATCGCTGAAGTCCAGTCTCCAAAGCGACGTGCCATCCTCATCTTCTTCGAAGGTCGCGCTCACGAATACGGTCTCCGTGCCGGGATTCACGACGTCTTTATCGTCGCGCCCGAGCGTCGATGCCTCGAGCACAACCTCCTCATCGCCGTTGGTCACCCGATATAATGCGAATTCGAGCTCCTCTACCGCGCCCGTGGCCCGAATCTCCACGGCGTCCTCGCGTGCGACCAAATCGCCATCCTCGGTTTCCAGCGACAACGTAGGCGACTCACTTGCCAGTACCGGCATTCCCAATATTCCCACGAGAAAAATCGTCAATGTCACGAAGGTCAGCCATCGTACTCTTTCGATCAAGTCCCGGGCACCCCCCAATGGTTCATGTTCCTGCAGCCGGATATCTGCAACGCTCCCAGGCCCGGCCCAATGTGGACCATACGTGCGAAGCGCAAATCCCCGCCATACGGCGGGGCCATCCGTCCCGTCTTCAATACTCGGGCGGAAAGGGTCGTACTGCTTCCTGTAGTGTACGGTTTTCTGCCCGGGAGGGGGCAAATCCTCCCGGGCACGGCGGGATCCGTTTACGAGCATGTTTCAACAGCCCATTCCGGGCAATCCCCCCGTTTCGAACGGGACCCCGGGGCGACCTTACCCTTGCCCGCGGCGGAAGGGCTCGTGCGCACCGATCATGCGGTCAGCGCTGGATGCGGGCCTGCTCTTCACGCAGTTCGCGGACGCGATAAGCCTTCATGATGTCCGAGCGGGTAATGATGCCCACCAGCCCGCCACCTTCCATGACGAACAGGCGACCGATGTCCTCTTCGGAGAGTTTCTTGAAAGCGGAAAACAGGTCTTCGCCCGGGTGGACGGAAATCAATTCCCGCGACATGATCTCCCCGACGCGCATCGTGTCGGGTGGGATGTCGGGAAGGGACCGGATATCGCCCAGCGTCACGCACCCGACCAGGTTGCCCCCCTCATCCAGGACCGGGTAGCCGGAGTGGGTCTCCTGCATCATGCGATCCATCAGTTCCTGGACGGTCATGTCCACCTTGATCGTGGCCACCTCTCGGGTCATGAGGTCCCTGACGCGAAAATCGGAGAACACGTCGCGCAACACGTTCGCCTGGTATTCCTGCGAAGCCCCGATGTAAATGAAGAAGGCGATCAGCACCAGGATGAGGTTGCCGATGAGGAATCCGAAGAGGCCGAACAGCAGGGCAAACGCCCGCCCGAAAGCCGTGGCGATCTGCGTCGCGCGCAGGTAGGACGTCCGCCGCGCCAGCGCCGAGCGCAGGATCCGGCCACCATCGGACGGGAAGGCCGGGATCATGTTGAACGCCGCGAGGAAGATGTTCATGTACCCGACGTAGTAGATCACCAGCCGCATATCCGCCGGCAGCCCCGTCGCCGCGGGGCGCACCACAAAAAGCAGCAAAAGGCCGAGGACCAGGCTCAAAGCCGGGCCGGCGAAGGCCATCCACAACTCGTCTCGCTCGTCGGTGGCCTCCTCGATCTCGGCGACACC
>Ga0207421_10000730_pt1 | contig 42455 bp, 42 predicted proteins | sample SodLakKL_010_SED_4_FD_187542 | JGI IMG/M metagenome (GOLD analysis project Ga0207421, IMG submission 187542) | Alkaline sediment microbial communities from Lake Tanatar, Kulunda Steppe, Russia - 8KL_010_SED (SPAdes) (version 2) | ecosystem: Environmental > Aquatic > Non-marine Saline and...
CTGGATATCCCGGTACAGCTCTTCGGCTTCCCGTGAGCGCTCCCCGATGCCGCAAAAAATACTTACCCCTTCATACTTGCCCACGGTGTTGTTGATCAATTCGGTGATCAGGACTGTTTTACCCACCCCGGCGCCCCCGAACAGGCCGGCCTTGCCTCCCCGCTCCAGGGGGGTTAAAAGGTCTATGGCCTTGATGCCGGTCTCAAAAATTTCGGATTTAGTGACCCGTTTCGAGATCGGGGTGGGCGGCCGGTGGATGCCCCGCCATTCTGCTTCTTCCAGGGGCTCCAGTTCATCGATAGTTTCGCCGAAGACGTTAAACATGCGCCCGAGGATCTGCCTGCCCACCGGAACCTCGATCATGGTCCCGGTGTCGGTTACCGGATCGCCGCGCCTCAGGCCGCCGGTCGGGGATAGGGCAATCCCACGGGCGATGCCCCCGTCGTGGTGAGAAACCACCTCGATTATCACCCTGCCCTCCGGGCCGGCTTTAAACTGGTTGTAGAGCGGGGGCAGAGTGGTAGTAAAATGAGCATCGACCACGCTGCCGCGAACGGCCGCAACAGTCCCCCGGTTGTTATTTTCCGGTTTTTCTACCATTTATAAGTACTCCTATCTGGCAGCTGCTCTCTGGCTGACAGGCAGCTCCCGCCTTTAACCGGGCTTTCCTTTTTGCCTCGACAAGGTTATATTTAACAAGGTTATATTTACAAGATTATATTTCTTTCTACATTATTAGCTAAAAAAGGCCGGATTCCTTTTTAAACGGTGAGACTAAATTTGATTTCCCCGGAAAATGGGGCCCGGTTGGAAGGAATTATAATCCAATATTTTTTTTAAAAAAATTATTGAAAAAACTATTGACAAGCCCGGGCACCCGTGCTATTATAATTTTACCAGGTTCCGAGAGACTGAAAGGTGAACCGGGTCCGGTTAGAAGGGATAAACCGGTCGAAGAAAAAGGCGTAAGCCTGGATCGGAAACCGGAAGTGTCCAGAAAAACCGGGCAGCTGCAAGGAACGGTAGCTGAAAGGTAAAGAAAGGGTAATACCAGACTTTACCGGGAAGCGTCGGAAAACCGCAGCGCAGAATCTGTAAGAACTGACCGGAGGCCGCAAGAAGTTATTCATAGGGATAACAGAAACGGCCACAGAAGGTCGGGGAAGTAGATTCCGCAGGTAAACCGCAGGTCTGTTGGAACCTGGTTTTTATATGTACTTTATTTTCAGGCAACTGGTTTCAGAGCTTCCCTTTGCCATCCTGAAATTCTTATCATCATTTTCATCCACCAGATCGGATAAATTAAACTTCAGGAATGTTTAAGCTAGAATTTTAGGGGCGGTCAAACTGGGCAATGAACTGCAGGTTGCGGTACTTTTCGTTGTAATCCAGGCCGTAACCGACCACGAAGACGTTGGGGATGTCAAAGCCCTTGTATTCCACGGGCACCTCCACGATCCGCCGCGCTTCAACATTGATCAAGGTACATATTTTAAGGCTGGCCGGGTTCCTCGATTTAAGGTTGCGCAGCAGGTAGCCGAGGCTCAGGCCGGTATCGACAATATCTTCGACCACCAGGATGTGCTTGTCGGCAATGCTCAGGTCCAGGTCCTTGGTAATGCGCACCACGCCAGTCGAATCGGCCTGTTCGCTGTAGTGGGAGATGCTGATGAAATCGATGGCAAAAGGAATATGCATCCGGCGGGTCAGATCAACCAGGAAGTAAATACTGCCCCGGAGCACCCCGATCAGGATTAACTCGAGGCCGGCGTAATCGGCGGAAATTTTTTTGCCCAGCTCGCCGATTTTTTCTTCCAGCTGCTCCTGGGTAAACAAAATTTTTAACTGGTCATCACCGTACTGCCTCTTATAACTCAACTGTCGTCCTCTTCTCCTTCATCCTGGTCGATGCTGTGCTTTTTAAGGAGGCTTTCAAAACCCCTCTTGTCAATCAGGCGCACGCTGATCTCCGGGTAAAGTTCTTTCATCCGCCGGATCTTGCGGTTCTTCTTCCAGGCCTGGCGGGGCTTCTGGGTGGTCAACTCGATAAAGAGATCCTGGTCGGGCAGGTAAAAATCGGGTGAAAAAGCCTCGACCACGTTGCCCTCGCTGTCCCATTCCACGAAGAAAGTCCTCGGCTCATACTGCCAGCGGATCCGGTAAAAGTCGAGCATATGGGCAAATTCTTCTTCGCTGGGATGCATGAACTGCTCCGCCTCCGCTTCGGCCGGCGGGGCAAACACCCTCTCTTCCATTTCGCCCGGAGGCGGGCCATCTTTTACTTCGCGCGGTTCGGCATGGATGCGGTAGGCGGCAATAATCAGATCCGCGGCATCTTCAAGGCCCATCTTCTCCGTGTTCAAGACCAAATCGTAGAGGCGCAGATTATTCCAGTTGGCGTTAAACACCTGCCTGAAATAACGGGTCTTTTCCCGGTCCTGCTCCTTTACCAGCTTGACCGCCGTTTCCGAGGCCAGGTTATAAGCGTTCATCACCCGCCGGACCCTTTCTGTAAACTGGGCAATAACCCTGACATGCAAGGCCGGGGGGTAATCGTGAAACAGGATCGTGCCGCCGCGCCCCAGGATAACCAGGTTGTTGCGGATGGCCAGGTCATATATAAAATCGTGCATTGCTTCGATAGACTGCCGTTCCCCGTGGTTACTTCCTTCACTTTCGGCCAGACTTTCTTTTTCCGGCGCCGGGACCTCAACCCCGTGCTCGGCCAGGCCCCTGACAATCGTCGCTTTGTTGACTAAAAGAAACCCCGTTTTTTCGGCTACAAAACGGGCGATAGTTTCGCCCCCGCTGCCAAACTCACGCGAGATGGTAATGATGCCCAATAACAGACCCCCTGGATTACCTTATTTCAGAAATCCGCTGATGATCGCCTCTTCGGCCTCTTCTTCTGTCAGCCCCAGGGACATCAGTTTAATCAACTGCTCCCCGGCAATCTTGCCGATGGCCGCCTCATGGACCAGTTCCGCTTCCGAGTTTTCCGCCCAGATTTCGGGCACCGAACGGACGGTGGCCTGATCCATGATAATCGAATCGCATTCAACATGGCCGCGGCCGGGCCCGTAAGCCAGCAGGCGCGGGTAAAACTTCTGGCTGGAAGAACCCTGGGCCACGGACCTGGAAACAATCCGGGCCGTACTTTCCTCGCCCATCAGCTTGACCAGCACATCCGAGTCGGCAAACTGGTTTCCGTCGGTCAAAAGCCGCTCGTACATCACCAGGCGCCCTCCCGCTTTGACTTCGGCTTCGGTGACCCGGGAAGTCTGATCGACCCCCTTGATCTGGACCAGCTCCAGCTCGGCATAAGCCCCTTCTTCCACGTACAAAACCGTTTTGGGGTTGAGCACCCTTTTGCCGCCCTGGTCCCCTTCACCAAAATGTTTCTCTGTATAGATCAGGCGGGCTCCCTTGCGGACATGGATCTCGTGGATCCCGTCATGCTGGGCGCTGCCGCTGCCGGGGTTGTGAATGCCGCAGCCGGCAACCAGGGTGATGCTGGCTTCTGCGCCGATATCAATATTGTTGTAAACCAGGTCGGACTGGTTGGTTTCGGTCATTATAACCGGGATATGGACCGTTCCTTCCTTGCCCGGGGCAACGATAACTTCGATGCCGGGCTGATCTTTCTTGGGATTGATTTCGATCCCTTCCAGGGAACGGCGTTCGATGCCCTGCCCGTCCTTACGGATATTGAAAGCTCCCGGAGGCTCGCCGTGCAAATCCGCAATTTCTTCCAGCAATTTCTTATCGAGGGCAGTCAGCATAGATTTCTTCCTCCAGTCTGCAGTCCTGGCGGCAGGAGCAGGCGGCGCTTTCCTTAATCTGAGGCCAAATTTCTTCCCGGCCGCCCCGCATGTTCACGGTCCCGCCCCTGATCAGGACAATTTCATCGACCATATTCAGGATCTTTTCCTGGTGCGAAATAATAACGGTGGTAGTATCTTCCCGGTGGCTGCTGCCGATCACATCGATCAGCTGCTCAAAGCTCCACAGGTCAATCCCGGCTTCCGGTTCATCAAAAATACGCACTTTGGGGTTCTGGGCCAGCAGAGTGGCAATCTCGATCCGCTTGATCTCACCGCCTGAAAGGCTGTTATCCAGGGTCCGCTCCAGGTAATCGTCCGGACAGAGCCCGATATCCCGCAGGACCTGGCAGTTGTAACCGTCTGAATACTTGAAGGCCAGCTCGAGCATATCCTTGACCGGCATCCCTTTAAAACGGGGCGGATGCTGAAACGCATAGCCGATCCCTTTGCGGGCCCGCTCCGAGATCCCTAAAGTGCTGATCTCTTCTCCGTTGTAGATCACCTTTCCGGTGGTCTGCCTGTAGATACCCATGGCCACCCGGGCCACCGAAGATTTTCCGCTGCCGTTCGGGCCGGTCAGGGCATACATTTTTCCCGCCTCGAAAGTTAAATTGATATCACTTAAAATGGGAATTTTACGCTCTTCCACTTCCAGTTCCAGGTATATATTCTCCAGCGACAGCAATGCTTACAAAACTCCTTTCCATTGGTGCGATATGGATTCGGGAATTATGATTATCCAATCATTCAGCCCTTTAATTCTGAATACTGCTCCTTTAAAATATTCGACAGTGCCTACTTGATTCCTCCTCTCCCTTCCGGCCCTGATCGGGGGGCTGAAAAAAATTTAAAAAATGTAGTGCTTGTGCACACAAAACCTATTGACAAACCGGTTCCCCACCCCTATAATTTAATGTAGTAACAGTGACTACATTAGGGCGTGATGGCCATGAAAAAGAACTACATCGGTATCAGGGAAGCCAGAATTAATTTAAGCAAGTTAATCAGGGATGTCCGTGACGGGATGGAAATCATCATCACCGACAGGGGGACCCCGGTAGCCAAACTGGTTCCCGCCCAGGGGCATACTTTGTCGCTGGAGGAAAGGATTAAAAATTACGAAAGCTGCGGGTTGATTGAATCGTGCCCGGAAGGAAAAACGATTGAGACCACTCCGGTTCAGCTGCCCCGGGAGGATCTTCAGCGCTACATCCGGGAGGAACGAAACGATGAATGATCAGCTGGCTGTAATATACTGGGATTCGACGGCAATGCTGTCATACCTGTTCAAAGACAAGTACAGCGACATAGCGCTGGAGAAATCCCGGCAAAAAGGGGTTCACCTGCTGACAACGCTGACCATTGCGGAAGTATTCACCGTAATCAGCCGCATCCAGAGGGAACAACTGGTGCCGAATTTACTGGCCCACTCGCTCTTTGATATGCTTGAATACGGGCCCTGGAGCAGGCTTAACATCGTTCCAGACACCATGTCGCTCCGGGAACTGGCCGTAAAATGGCCCCTCAGGGGAACCGGCCTGTGGCACCTGGCCACGGCCAAAACCCTGCAGAAAGAATTTCCCGAGCTGATGATCCTGACCTTTGATTGGGAACTGGCCCGGGCCTCAAAGGGTGAAGAATTAAAGCTGTGTGTCACTGTGTAAAGGTTTTGCTGGACAGCGATGTTAACAAATCGCATGTAATAAACAAACCGAAAGGGGACAAAAAAATGAAGATGTGGCGTTGTGAAGTGTGCGGCTACCTCCATGAAGGAGAAGAGCCACCTGATGTGTGCCCCAAGTGCGGTGCGCCAAAGGAAAAGTTTGAACTGCTTGATGATGAAGAAGCGGAAATGATGCGAGACGCCCTGGCTACCAGGGAAAAGTACGCCGAGATTTACAATCACCTGGAAGAGATTAGCAAACTGGCCCAGGAAGGGATCGATTTAAATCTTGATGAAGGCTGTAATGAGATATTCGGCCAGACCAAGAGAGATATCGAGGACATCCACAACAAGATCAAGGAAGGGCTGGCCGGACACGCCAGTGAATGCATTTGGGTCAAAGTGGCCAGCGATGGCATCATGGAATAAAGGCCGCCGGGCAGTAATTTTAAACCGGTCCCTTGAACAATAAAACAACCCGGCCAGACGCAACACCTTAAAACAGCCGGCCGGGCCGGAATAAGCAAACCCGGGCAAATAAAATTTTAGGCATAAAAGCTTGGGGCAGGCCGAAAGGCGACCTGATTTTATGAACGGCCGCCCCGTGAACGCTGAATCCATTAACTAAAAACAAGAAAGGAAATGAGGTGAAACATTATGGGTAAAGCGATAGGTATTGACCTTGGAACAACATTTTCCGCAGTAGCGGCAATTGAAGGTGGCAAATCCGAAATTATCACCAATGCGGAGGGAGCAAGAACTACTCCGTCGGTTGTCGCATTTAAAAAGGATTCCGGAGAGAGGTTGATCGGGCAGGTAGCCCGCAGGCAGGCTGCCCTGAACCCGGAAAGGACTCTCTTTTCGGTGAAACGATTCATTGGACGAAAGTACGACGAAGTGGAGGCTGAACGCAAGAATGTTCCGTACCAGGTAGTTTCCGGCCCGAACAATGCTGTGCGTTTCCAGATCGACGACAAGCAGCACGCCCCGGAAGAAATATCGGCCATGGTATTAAGGAAACTGGTCGATGATGCTTCCGCACACCTGGGCGAAAAGATTACCGATGCCGTCATTACGGTACCGGCTTACTTTAACGACGCTCAGCGCCAGGCTACCAAGGACGCCGGCAAGATCGCCGGATTGAATGTGCACCGGATCATTAACGAACCGACTGCCGCGTCGATGGCTTACGGGCTGGACAAGAAATCGAATGAAACGATCCTGGTCTTTGACCTGGGTGGTGGCACATTCGATGTGTCGATCCTGGAAGTCGGCGAGGGTGTATTCGAAGTCAAGTCCACCCACGGTGACACCCACCTGGGCGGCGACAACTTCGACAAGGTAATCGTCGACCACCTGGCGGACGAATTCAAACGGGACCAGGGAATTGACCTGCGCGAGGACAAGCAGGCCCTGCAGCGCTTGATCGAGGCGGCAGAAAAGGCCAAGATTGAACTGTCTTCAACTATGGAAACTTCGATCAGCGTGCCTTTCATCACCGCTGATTCCAGCGGGCCGAAGCACCTCGACACCAAACTGACCAGGGCCAAGTTCGAGGATCTGACCCACCACCTGGTTGAACGCTGCCGTCAACCGATCAAGGATGCTTTAACCGACGCCAAGCTAACTGAAAAAGAAATCGACGAAATCATCCTGGTCGGCGGTTCAACCCGTATTCCGGCAGTGCAGAAGCTGGTCAAAGAGATGGTCGGCAAGGACCCGAACCAGAGCGTTAACCCTGACGAAGTTGTCGCCGTGGGCGCAGCCATCCAGGCCGGAGTATTGGGTGGAGAAATGGACGACGTGGTCCTGCTCGACGTTACCCCGTTGTCTTTAGGTGTTGAAACCCTGGGCGGAGTAATGACAAAAATAATTGAGCGCAATACGACCATACCAACCCGGCACAGCGAGGTCTTCTCGACCGCTGAAGACAACCAGCCGGCCGTTGATATCCATGTCCTGCAGGGTGAGCGGGAGCTGGCCAAGGACAACCGTTCTCTCGGCCAGTTCAAGCTGGAAGGCATACCGCCCGCCCCGCGCGGCGTACCACAGATCGAGGTCACCTTTGACACCGACGCCAACGGCATCTTAAACGTCAGCGCGAAGGACAAGGGAACCGGCAAAGAACAGTCAATCACGATCAGCGGTTCGACCAACCTGGACCAGGGCGAAATCGAAAAAATGGTCAACGAAGCGGAACAATACAGCGAAGAAGACAAAAAACGCCGCCAGGAAGTCGAAGAAAGAAATGAAGCAGACAGCCTGTCCTATCAGGTTGAACGTCAGCTGAATGAGTTTGGCGAGGGCCTGGAAACCGAAGAAAAAGGTAAGATCGAACAGCTGGTCAACGACCTGAAAGAAGCAGTCAAAAACAATGAACCGATCGACAAAGTCCGCAACCTGAAAAACGAGCTGCAGCAGGCGGCTCATACCCTGTCGGAAAAAGCGTACCAGAAAACAGCTTCCGGCGGTGATGAGCAGGCCGGTCCGCAGCAAACACAAGACACCGGGGGCAGCGACGAGGACGTCGTCGATGCCGATTACGAGGAACAATAAACCGTTAACCTCTAACGGTAACCGGTCCAGGACTGGGGAAGCGGTTCTACTCCTGTAGCGGGAGAGGCCCTTCCCCACCCTGGCCGAATTATGGAGGTATAATTTATGAAAAAAAACAGGCATAACAAGAGTGACCAGGCTAAAAAAGCGGAAGATATGAACAACAACCAGGAAGGTCATTACAACGAGCCGGAACAACAACCCCGGCAGGAAGAGGGGTTTGATGACATAGATGCCCGGGACGAGGAAATTAAAACCCTGCGCAGGGAGCTGGAAGAAGAAAAGCAGCGCCACCTGCGCACCCGGGCCGATTTTGAGAATTTCCGCAAACGGATGGAACGCGAAGCAGAATTGAAGCGGATCAATGCCAAGAAAGAAATTTTGCAGGATCTGCTTACCTTTCTAGATTATTTCGACCAGGCCAAGAAACAGGTCAAAGACCCCGCTGCAGCCGAGGGTATAGAAATTATGGCCCGGCAGTTTTACGACCTGCTTTGTAAACACGGGGTCAGGCCGGTCGAATGCCTGGGTCAACCATTTGACCCCGAAGAACAAGAAGGCATCGGTTACCTGGAAACCGGAGAATACGAAGAAGGCTGTGTATGTAAAGAAATCAGCCCCGGTTACAAGTTCGGCGACATTTTGCTTAAACCGGCCCGGGTCATGGTAGCCAAAAACCCGGAAAGCGGCAAGGCCGACGAAGAAACAGGAACCGATGAATAAACTGATCAAAATGACAACAATAAATAGTCAAGAGCAAACGCCCGGGGTCCGCCCCCGCCGGGGGTAGGGATAAAATCCCTGATTGATCCAGATTATCCCACAAATAGCTTAAATTCCGGGCGATAATTTGCTGCAGGTGGAGGAGTTAGTATGGCTGTAAAATTTCAAGACTACTATGAAATCCTGGGCGTGGACCGTAACGCCTCGGAAAAAGACATAAAAAGCGCATACCGGAAGCTGGCCCGCAAGTGGCACCCGGACCTGCATCCGCCCGGCGAGAAAGAAAAGGCCGAAGAACAATTTAAAAAGATCAACGAGGCCTACGAGGTCTTAAAAGACCCGGAAAAGAGAAAGCGTTATGACCAGCTGGGCAGCGACTGGAAACACGGGCAGAACTTCTCCGGGTCTCAGCAGGGCCACCCCGACATGGGAGGAGTCCGTTTCTACACTTCCGGCGATTTCAGCGGTGGTGGCTTTGAAGATATTTTTGAAGGTGGTTTCAGCGACTTTTTCAGGACGTTTTTCGGTGAAGGAGCAGCCGCCGGGACTGCAGGAACTGCGGGAAGGACCGCACGATCCGGATTTTCCGGCCGGGGCGCCGGCCGCCGCAGCCCGGTGCGCGGTGAGGACGTAGAAAGCGAGATCGAGCTGTCCCTGGAAGAAGCTTACCAGGGTGGCACCAGGTCGATCCGGATCAGCGGCAGCGCTGTATGTTCCAACTGCGGCGGCAGCGGAACCGCCGGCCAGGGTTTCTGTGCGCAGTGTGGTGGAACCGGCGCTATCCCGGAAGAAAAAACTCTGGAGGTGCGTGTGCCGCCCGGGGTTAAAGAAGGAAGCCGCATCCGCCTGAAAGGACAGGGCGGGGCCGGCCTCGGGGGAGGCTCAAAAGGAGACCTTTACCTCAAGGTCCGCCTGCGGCCGCATCCTGTTTTCAAGCTGAAAGGCGACAACATCGAAACGGATGCCGTTATTCGCCCCGACCAGGCTATTTTCGGGGACAAAATACCGGTCCAGACCCTGGACGGAAAAGTTACCTTAACAGTCCCACCGAACAGCCGCAGGGGCAGCAAGCTGCGCCTGCGCGGCAAGGGATTTCCCAGGAAAGGCAAAGGCCGCGGGGATCAATACGTCCGGCTGGTTATCGACACGCCTTCCGATCTGAATGAAGAAGAGAAAAACCTTTACAAACAGCTCTATGAGCTGCGGAAAGGCGGGGAGTGATTAGAATGAAATTGATTCGCATCCACTCCCATACCGATGTCGGAGAAAAAGTGACGGAATTCAGGATGGAATACCATCCCGATATCCTTAATCTTTACGAGGAACTGGGAATAATCAGGATTGAAGAAGATACCATCCATTATGAAGACCTGCGCCGGCTGAAAAAAATGCTCCGGCTGAAAAGAAATATCGGGGTTAATACCATCGGCGCAGCCGTTATCGTTGATTTACTGGAAAAAATGGAAAATATGCAGGACGAAATTGAACGCCTGCGAAAAAAGGTAGGTGATTAAATATGGATATAGAACGTTTAACCAATAAATCAAGAGAAGCGCTGACCACCGCCCAGGAAGTGGCCGTCAACCGCGGGCACCAGGTGGTAGGACCCAAGCATCTGCTGTTATCCCTTCTCGAACAGGAGGAAGGCCTGACCGGCAGATTTCTAGAGCACGCGGAGATCGACCCCAAAGCCCTGAAAAAAGGCCTTGAAGGCCTGCTGGAAAAGATTCCCAAGGTGTCCGGCTATGAGGGCACCCTGCAAATGAGTTCTTCCCTGGCCCGCGTATTATCGAAGGCCGAGCAAGAAGCCAAACAGCTTAAGGACGAATATGTCAGCGTGGAACACCTGCTGCTGGCCCTGACCGAAGAAAGTGAAGAAGACTTAAAAAAACTGCTGGTCCAGTTCAACCTGAACCGCGACAAACTGCTAAACTCATTCAGGGCAGTGCGCGGTGCCCAGCGGGTAACCAGCGATAATCCTGAAGAAACTTACGAGGCCCTGCTTCGCTACGGCCGGGATTTGACCGAGCTGGCTTCGCAGGGCAAGCTGGACCCGGTCATCGGCCGGGACGACGAAATCCGCCGGGTGATGGAAATCCTGTCCAGGAGGACCAAGAACAACCCGGTCCTGATCGGCGATCCCGGGGTCGGCAAAACGGCCATCGCCGAGGGGCTGGCCCGCCGGATTGTTACCGGCGACGTCCCGGAAGGGTTGAAAGATAAAAAAGTAATCACCCTGGACATGGGTTCGCTGGTATCCGGCGCCAAGTACCGCGGCGAATTTGAAGAAAGGCTGAAAGCGGTCCTTAAAGAAGTGCAGGAAGCAGAGGGGAAAATCATCCTCTTTATCGACGAACTGCACACCGTGGTCGGCGCCGGCGCCGCCGAAGGCGGCATGGACGCCAGCAACCTGCTCAAGCCGATGCTGGCCCGCGGTGAACTGCAGTGCATCGGGGCCACCACGGTCGGCGAGTACCGCAAGCATATCGAGAAAGATGCCGCCCTGGAACGGCGCTTCCAGCAGGTCCAGATTAACCAGCCTTCGGTGGAAGACACCGTTTCAATCCTGCGCGGGCTGAAGGAGCGCTACGAAGTGCACCACGGGGTACGCATCCAGGACAGCGCCCTGGTCGCGGCCGCAGTTTTATCGGATCGCTATATTAGCGACCGTTTCCTGCCCGACAAGGCAATCGACCTGGTGGACGAAGCGGCGGCCCACCTGCGCACCCAGATTGACAGCATGCCGGCCGCCCTGGACGAAATTACCCGCCGGGTAATGCAGCTTGAAATCGAAGAAGCGGCCCTGAGCAAGGAAAAGGATCCTGCTTCCCAGGAACGCCTGGAAAAACTGCGCGAAGAACTGGCCGATCTGCGCAGCCAGGCAGACGCCATGAAGGCGCAGTGGCAAACCGAGAAACAGTCCATTGCCAGGGTGCGTTCCCTGAAGCGGGAGATTGACGAAGCCCGCACCGAGATTGAAAAAGCGGAAAGGGAATACGACCTGAACCGGGCCGCCGAACTGAAATACGGCCGTCTGAACGAGCTGGAACGGCGCCTGCAGTCGGAAGAAGAGCACCTGGCCAAAAAGCAGAAAGAAAATATGCTGCTGAACGAAGAAGTAAGCGAAACGGAAATCGCCCAGGTGGTCAACCGCTGGACCGGGATACCAGTCAGCCGCCTGCTTGAGGGTGAACGTGAAAAATTAATCCGCCTGGAAGATATCCTCCACGAGCGGGTAATCGGACAGGACGAAGCGGTCCGGGCCGTCGCCGACGCCGTGTTGAGAGCCCGCAGCGGGATCAAGGACCCCAACCGCCCGGTGGGCAGTTTTATATTTCTAGGTCCGACCGGGGTCGGTAAAACCGAGCTGGCCCGGACCCTGGCCGAGGCGCTGTTCGACGATGAGCGCAACATGATCCGCCTTGATATGTCCGAGTACATGGAAAAACACACCGTGTCCCGCCTGATCGGTGCGCCGCCGGGTTACGTGGGCTACGAGGAAGGCGGACAGCTGACCGAGGCCGTCAGGCGCAAACCGTACAGCGTGATCCTATTCGACGAAGTGGAAAAAGCCCACAACGACGTCTTCAATGCCATGCTGCAGATATTAGATGACGGGCGCCTGACCGACGGAAAAGGAAGAACAATTGATTTCAGGAACACGATCCTGATTATGACTTCCAATATTGGCAGCCAGGAGATCCTTTCTTTCCACGAGCAGGGAGGCGACTATGACCAGATGCGGAGCGCCGTTTTAGGGATGCTTCGCAAGCACTTCCGCCCGGAATTTTTAAACCGGGTTGACGAAACCATCGTCTTCCGGGCCCTGGAAAAAGACCAGGTTCACAAGATCGCGGACCTGCTGCTCAAACGGCTGTCCGAGCGGTTGTCGGATACAGCCGACCTGGAGCTGCAGTGGGATGAAGAAGTTGTATCTTACCTCTCTGAAAAAGGCTACGACCCCGCCTTTGGAGCCCGGCCGCTGAAGCGGGTAATCCAGAACGAAGTGGAAACCCCGCTGTCCCGGCGGATCATAGCCGGCGACGTCAGCACAGAAAGCCCGATCAAGATCACCAGGGGCACTGGCGGCCTCGAGTTTGAGCAGGCGCCAAAGTCTGAAGACGAAGAAAAAGCAACCGAAGAGGTCGAAAGCTAAATCTTTCGGACCGTTCTTAATACGAACTGGACCAAAGGGGCAGCCGGTTATACAAACCAGGTATATCGATCCTGCTATCCAGAAATTTCTTCCACCCTGGCGGTAAATTCTTGGCCCGCCTCGTAGGCTTCCTTCAAGGCACCCGTGTCTTCCAGGATGGCCCCTTTTTCATCGTAACCGCGGAAGGCAAGACTGCCGGCAAAGTGGTGGTTAATGTTGTGGAAGAAAACCTTGATGATCTCGATTGCATTTTCACAATACCGCTTGCGCTTCAGGGCCCCGACGCAGATAAAAAAACCCTGGCGCTTCGCTTCGTCGGGGACAAAGGGAGCATCCAGAGTATACTTGGCATGATACCAGCACTGGAAGCGGTCGATCAGCATTTTAAGCTGGGCATTCAGGGAGCCAAAGGTAACCGGGCTGGCAATGACCAGGGCATCGGAAGTAATCACTTTAGGATAGATCTCCTGCATGTCATCTTTCAGGATGCAGCGCCCATCTTTGGCGCAGGCGTCGCAGGCCTGGCAGGGCCGGAAATCGAGCTTGTTGATATGGACCATTTCCACGGTCCAGCCCTTCTCTTCCGCACCGCGGCAGAATTCTTTCAAAAGGGTTTCGCTGTTTCCGTTCCGGCGGGGGCTTGAAGCAAGGGCAAGCAAAGTTTTCATTGTTTATCACATCCCTTAAATATTTGGACAGGGCCTGGGCTATTAAAATCTGTTGCGTAATCTTTTTTAGTAGGTTACCATATAATCAATAAAATAGGAATACATACCTACCCGGTATAGAAAGTGGTGGCTATGGACAACCAGTACGGTGGACGCAACAGGCAGTCCAAAAAAAAGTCGGCAGCCCGCGTGGTCATTTTTTTATTTCTACTGGCAGTAATTACAGCTCTTGGCGTTTTTAGCCTGGGCCAGTACATGGCTGTCCAGTCCCTTCAAAGCAGCCTGCAATCGCTTGAAGAAAAGCTGGACCAGGTGGAGGAAGAAAAAAACAGGCTTGAAGAGCAGTATGACCAGCTCCGGGAAGAAAACGAAGAACTGCGCGAAGAAAACAAGATGCTGCGATCTGAAACCATTATCGAACACGGCAACCGGGACACCAACAAGGTCGCCATTACCATCGACGACGGGGGAAGCGACGCGGTAAATAACCGCGCCCTGGATTACCTGAAAGAGTATGAGGTCCGGGCCACCCTGTTTCCCACGGGCCAAAACGTGGAAAGCTTCCCTGAAACCTGGAGAAGGGCCGTTGAAGAGGGACACGAACTGGGCAATCACACCTACAGCCATCCATATCTGACCAACTTGTCCGAAGAACAGGTCCGGGAAGAGTTGAGCGGCTGGCAGGGAGCAGTTGAAAAAGCAGTCGGCGGCAGCTTTCACTCCCCGTTTTTCCGCCCGCCTTACGGGGACGGTTTTTATTCCGGGCAGGCCAACCACCGGGAGCGCCTGCAGCCGATCGTAGCCGAAAAAGGGATGTTTCCGATCATGTGGGACGTGGAACTGGTATATGCCCTGCGCAACGAAGCTTACAGCGCGGCCCGGATCACCGAACATGTCCTCAACAATGCCCGGGGCGGCAGCATCGTACTGCTCCATTTTACCGAGGCCGATATAGAAGCCCTGCCCCGGATTATCACCGGCCTGCGCGAACGCGGGCTTGAGCCCTGTTCCCTGCGCGAACTGCTCCTTGCCGAACCGCAGACTTAAACCATAAAGTGAAGATTTTAAATTGCCCGCCTCCAGGATCAAAGCCAACCCGGTTAAACAAACCCGATCGAAAACATATTTTCACTGCAGTGTTAATATCATGACGAATGCTCATAAAAATACCCGGGCCCTATAAACAGGCTTCGGGTTTTTTTACCTGCTTTAAGTTACTTATTTTCTGACCTGGATTCCGGAGGAGCCGGGTAACGTTAAGCTGCCGTACGGAATTAATAATAAATTTAACCGCCGGCTTCTTCATCCCTCAGGGCGTCTTCGACCGCCTTCAGCAGGACCAGGCTGCTGGTGGTCGCCCCGGCGACCACATCTACCTTCAGGCACTGCTGGGCTATAACCCGGGGCAGGATTGCCTCGGCTTCTTCGCCGTTGCTGTGGACATGCCTGAGCAGATCTATCCTGACAATTTGTTGATCTTCAACCCGGACAGCCACGTTGGCCCTGGCCATAAACGCATCGGCCGACCCGTAATAAGTCCCGTCCGGAATGCGGCTGAGGTCGATATCACCAAAATCAGCCGGACCAATCCTGATCGTATCCGGGGCCAGGACCATACCCACCAGTACGGTAAAAAACACGACGGCCGTCGATAAAACAAGAAATATAAGCAGCGGCTTTTTAGGTGTCACAATTGTTTCACCTCTGACAATCGATTTCATCAACAGCGGTGTATTATTGGTATTGAGCACCGTCTGATTTGAATAGCTTATTCTTAATTATACAACAATTTGTCCTTAAAGAAAAGATACTTTTAAAATCCGTCCCATTTTTTAGGGCTCATATCAGTGAAGGCAGGAAGGTAGCCAGCGCGGGGAAAATAATCAGCAAGGCCAGGGCTATTACAATGGCAAACAAGAAGGGCCAGATGCCCCGGAATATTTTTTCCAGGGGCACATCGCCGGCCACCCCTTTAATAATATAAACGTTCATTCCCACCGGCGGTGTAATTACGCCCATGGCCACAACCATGACGATTATCACTCCAAACCAGATCGGATCGTAGCCGAGCACATCCACAGCCACCGGCAAAAAGATCGGGATCGTCAAAAGGATCAGGGCCAGGGCATCGATAAAACAGCCCAGGATCAGGTAAATAATCAGGACCAGGGCGATCACAACAAAGGAAGGCAGGGCCAGATCGGTTGCCCACTCAGCCATGGCAAAAGGGATGCGGCTGATGGCAATAAATCGGCCGAAAACTACCGCCGAGCCCACCAGGAGCATAATCATGGCCGTGGTCCGGGTCGTATCTGAGAGGGAACGCATAATTATAGCCGGATTTACCCTTTTCTTAAGCGCCGTTACCAGGAACACGCCGGCCACACCGACCGCTCCGGCTTCGGTCGGCATAAACCATCCTGCAAAAAGGCCCCCCAGGGAAATGGTAAACACAACCATCACTTCAAGCAGTCCGCCTCCCAGGGCCATGTAGCGGGCACGCCAGTTCGACCTGGGGCCGGGCGGGCCCAGGAAGGGATATTTTCTGGCCAGGATATAAATCACCAGCATGTACAAGGACATCAGCAGGATCCCGGGAATGATCCCGGCTAAAAACAGCCGTCCGACCGATTGCTCGGCTGCGATCCCGTAGACAATGAAGATCACACTGGGGGGGATCAGGACCCCGAGGGCCCCGCCTGCCGCCACACTGGCCGTTGACAGCGAAGTGTCATAATCATATTTGCGCATTTCCGGAAGGGCGATTGCCCCAATTGTAGCCGCCGTAGCGGTGTTGGAGCCGCAAACAGCCCCAAAAAGGGCGCAGGTGGCCTGGGTGGCGATGGCCAACCCGCCCGGCAGATGCCCCACCATCTTGTAAGCCAAATCATAGAGGCGGGTCCCCATTCCGGCATGGAAAGCCAGGAATCCCATCAGGATAAACATGGGGATCACACTTAGAGAATACCTGGAAAAGGTGGAAAACAGCTCCGAGGAGACCATGGAAAGGGCGGCCGACGTAGAGGTCAGGTAGCTGAACCCGGCAAAGCCGACCATGGCCATGGCATAGGCAATGGGCATCCTCAGTGCAATTAACAGGAAAAAGCAGCAGATCCCGATCACCCCGATCGCGGTGGGGTTCACTGCCTCTCACCCCCCGTGAACTGTTTGATCAAATTTAATAATACCGCCAGGGCCAGTACAAAGAACCCGAAGGCAACCATATAAATAAAGGGATAGAAAATCATCTGCGTGGTCGGAGATACTTCGCCGGTTTCTGCAATCGTGGCCCCGTAAAGATAAAGGTTATAGGCAACCACGATCAAAAAGGCTGCGGCCGGAATATTGACGACCAGGTCGATAACTTTTTGCATGCCCGCAGGCAGCTTTTCCACGATAAGCCCCAGGGCAATATGGCCCTTTTCCAGGGCACAGCGGGACAGGGCCAGCCCCACAACCGCGGCTGTAAAAAAGCCGACCATTTCATAGGTCCCGAGGATCGACTGGTCAAGCAGGGCCCGGCCCAAAATATTGGCCACCACCAGCGCTGCGGTGGCGGCCAGGATAATTCCGGCTAAATAATCAAGTCCACGGCTCAATCCAGTGACAACTGCTTCTAGTGTTCGCACAGGCAATCATCCTTTTTCAGCTGGTCAGCGTAGATTACTGGTATTCTTCGGCCAAATTCCTGATTGTTTCTAAAATTACCGCTCCATCATGGCCAAGTTCATTCATCTTGGTCACAAAGTCTTCCTGGATCGGGATAACCCTTTCGATCCACCGCTCTGTTTCCGCATTGTCCAGTTCGATTATTTCCTGGCCGGTTTCTTCAACCGCCCATTCTAAAGCTTCCTCATTCTGGGCATCCCACAGGCCGGCGGCAACTTCTTCAAAAAAACGCTCATTAACTTCCAGGAAGATATCCTGAACTTCAGATGGCATACCGTCCCATTTTTCCTGGTTCATGGTTACAAAGAATACGGCATTGTACAGAAATGGGGTCCGGGTTAAGTAATCGGTAACCTCAGCATGCCTCCACCCTTTGAGGACCTCTACCGGGGCCAGGTTACCGTCAACCAGGCCGCGCTGGATGGCCTCGTAGGCATCGGGCTGGGGCATCGCTTCAGGGGTGGCCCCCAGCAAAGGCAGGGTGTCGGCGCTCAGGCCGGCGGCCCTTATCTTCATGCCCTGCAAATCCTCCAGGCTTCGAACCGGCGAGGTAGTAAACAGATCGCCCGGTCCGGTAGCCAAAACAAACATCATCTCGGTATCCTGCACCTCGACGGGCTGGAGCTCCTTTATCCCTTCCCAGGCCACTTTGCTGGCCGTGTAAGAATCTTTATAAACAATCCCGGGCAGTTCAAACGCTTCCAGGATGGGGAAACGGCCGCGGGTATAAAAGAAAGCGGAAAGGCCGATATCCGCCGTCCCGGCCACTACCCCGCTGTAGGTATCATTCGCCTCAAGCAGGGTTTCTCCCGGGTAACTGGTGATCTCAATCCGCCCTCCACTGGCTTCATTCAGTTCTTCAGCCCACCCCTGCACCAGGTCCACCTCGGCAGGGTGCCCGGCGGGGAAGAAGTGAGCCAGAGTAAAATCATAACTTCGATCGTCATTTTCTACTGCTTCAACATCAGTTGCTTCATCATCTCCTACATCTTCTGCATCACCAGCATCACAGCCGGCCCCCAGCACCAACAACAGGGCCAGGGCAAGGAACAGCAATAGCTTTTTCATTTTTTCCTCCTTTAAATTGATCATTGACCAACGGCAAGGGCAAAAAGAAATACTCCGGTTGGAGTATTGTCGGGCAAAAATATGCCGGTCAAAGACCGGCATAAGTACTGTACCAACCCTGCCGTTCTACCATGCTACAGTTAAAGATTTCGCTATGGCTGTAAAAAATCCTTCCGAGCGGCAGGTTCCGCGATAATTTTTTATTTAAAAGGTCAGGATAGCATCGGCATCCAGGGCCAGGTCGTTCAGGGTGGCTGCTCCGGCTACCGTTGCCTCTTCGATCAGATCTTCGGGCTTGATTTCGCCCCCAAAAAGCTGCATGCTCTGCTGGCAGGCCATGATCTTGATGCCCTGCTGCGCAGTTTGGCTGATGACTTCACGCAAGGTGGGGAACTCGCCTATTTTCACTTTTTCGGCTTCTCCTTTAACCAGGTTTTTCAAGCCGAGCCCCAAGAAATAAACCGTCGGCTCTACGTCCATTGTTTTGGCCGTCTGGGCCAGAATTAACGGGGAATAAAGCCTCTCCGGGGTATCGGTCCCGCTGGTCTGTACGTAAAGAATCTTGCTTTTTCCAGCCATCTTACTCAGCCTCCTCGCTTTTTTTTAAGATAAAGTAGTGGTATTCATCGCCGTCACGATCGACTTTGACCAGGGTATGCCCGGCCCGCTTGGCCCAGCGGGGGATATCTTCCGCTGAGGCCGGATCGTCGGCAATCAGTTCCAGCAAGTTATTAGGTTTCAGTTGATCTATCTCCTCCCTTGCCCGCATCACAGGAACGGGGCAGAAAAGTCCTACGCAGTCAACCTGGTGGATTTTCAGCCTGCCGTCATTGCTGCAGGTAAAAGTTTCTACGCCCGGGTCGGGGCAGATGGGTTCATCGCAGAAAGGACAGCTGCAGGGGCCCCGCTCCGGCCTGTCATTCAGGTTGTTTTCACTCATTGCTTAACCTCCCCCTGTTTTTCCATGTAATCCCGGATCGCCTTTTGAAGGGCATCCGCTCCCAGGTTGGAGCAGTGCATCTTGTTGGGAGGCAGGCCGCCGAGCTCTTCAGCTACCTGCTTGTTGGTTATCTGCAAGGCTTCTTCCAGGGTTTTACCTTTGGCCATTTCCGAAACCATGCTGGATACGGCTATCGCCGCCCCGCAGCCGAAGGTAAAATACTTCACATCTTCAATTCGGTTATCTTTAACCTTGATTGTAAATTTCATCATATCGCCGCAAACCGGGTTGCCCTCTTCGCCGACCCCATCGGGATCTTCAATTTCGCCGATGTTGCGGGGATTGGTGAAATGTTCCATAACCTTATCACTGTACATTGGCATTATTCTTCCCCTCCTTCAGGTACTGGTGGTAAAGCGGTGACATTTTCCTAAGCAGTTCGGCCACCTGGGCCAGCTGCTCGGTGATATAAGGGATATCTTCCTCCCTGCTTTCCCGCCCTGGGGCCAGCAGCAGCGAACCCTGGGCCAGTTCGGGAGGCACGCCAATAGCTTCCAATACATGAGAAGACTTCAGGGCCTGCGAGGTACAGGATGAACCGCTTGAAACATAAATCCCGGCCATGTTAAGGCGCATCAGCAAGGCTTCTCCTTCAACAAACTCCACAGAAACATTCAAATTCCGGGGCAGGCGGTTGTCCGGATGCCCGTTCAGGTGCAGATGGGGAATTTCTTTGAACAGGGCTTCTTTAAGCTGGTTCCTGAATGAAGCCACTTTTTCGGCCCGCTCGGCCAGCGATTGATGGGCCAGGCGGGCTGCTTCGCCCAGGCCCACGATGGCAGGCACATTTTCCGTGCCGGCCCGCAGGCCCTTTTCCTGGATCCCGCCTTCGATCAGCGGGCGAAGGCGTATTCCTTTGCGCACGAACAGGGCTCCCGAGCCTTTCGGTCCGTAGAACTGATCCCCGGCCAGGCTCAGCATGTCCACACCGGTTTTTTCAACATCAATTGGGATCCAACCGGCAGCTGCCGCCGCGTCGGTATGGAAAGGAACTCCTTTTTCATGCGCCAGGGTGGCCAGCTTTTCGATCGGCTGGATGGTTCCTATTTCCGGATTGGCCACCTGGATCGAGATAAGGATGGTCTGGTCGGTTATGGCTTCTTCCAGCTGATCAGGATCCACCAGCCCGTAGCCGTCAACCGGAAGCCTTACAATGTCGTAACCTTCTTTTTCCAGGCTTTTCAACTGGTTCAGGATCGAAAAATGCTCGATCGTGGAAGTTATAATCCGGTTGCCTTTCTTTTTGCCTGCTGCGATTATTCCTTTTAGGGCCAGGTTATTTGCTTCCGAAGCCGAAGCGGTAAAGATGATCTGATCTTTGCCCGGTATTTCTGCGCCGATTAACCGGCCTACTTTTTCCCTCGCTTCTTCCAGGGCCTCCAGCGGCTTTTCGCCCAGGGCATGGCCGCTTGAAGGATTGCCGTAATGTTCCCTGAAATAGGGGATCATTGCTTCCAAAACTGATTCATCAACCGGCGCTGCCGCTGTATAATCGAGATTAATAGTTTTCATAATAACATCCCTTCCCTTTGCCGAAGCAATACTTTTTACTAAAACAATAATCATTCCAGATTTATAGTAATGTCCTTGACTTGCTCCGGCTATAACTATATAATTCCTATTAGGATCATAGACTATTTAGCCGGGTTTGTCAACACGCACAGCAACTGTGCTTCCGTAAGAAAACAACAATTCCGATAGAGGAAATATGAAGCTATCCGTAGAATTGGGATTTACGCCCTGTGCGTATCCATAAATTAAATTATAAAGAAAAAGGAGCGATGGATCATGAAAACAAAAGAAAACCTGATGGAAGCATTTGCCGGTGAATCACAGGCCAACCGCAAATACCTGGCCTTCGCCAAAAAAGCCGAAAAGGACGGCTTCAAAAACGTGGGCAGAATCTTTCAGGCTATCGCCGAGGCAGAAACCGTGCACGCCCTGAAGCACTTTGAAATCGCGGAAAAAGTGGGTGGGACCCTGGATAACCTCAAGGCGGCGGCCGAAGGGGAGCACCACGAATTCACCGAGATGTATCCCGAGTTTATCGAAGCTGCAAAGCAGGAAAGCCAGGACAAGGCCCTGCAGTCATTTGAGTATGCCAATGCGGCAGAAAAAGTTCACGGCGGCATTTTTAACGAGCTAAAGGATAAAGTTGCCGCCGGATCCGATGCGGAAGACAAGGATATTTACCTGTGCCCCGTCTGCGGATGGGTGGGCATGGATCCCGTGCCGGACAAATGCCCGATCTGCAACACGGCTAAAAGAGCGTTCAAACAATTTTAATCAATTACCGGGACCGGTTTATACCGGTTCAACAAAGTCGGCAAAAATAGTGGAGTGCAGGAGGTAGATCCGGTTATACTTGACGGCTAGCCTGTAAAAGTAACGGACCAGAGCGGGAAAATTTTTAGGCTGCCGGGTTAAGTAGATTTCCTTTTCCGGCCCTGAAGCTTCCCGTTTAAAGTATCCCCAGAGGTGATCGACTGTATTGGAAAGGGCCGGTTCGGTAACCGGCTTTTCCATGATTGTGGCGATCATTTCAATCAGCTCTCCGGCTTCCTGCAGGGAACAGTTTTTCATGGGCTGCAGGTAGGACTGGATTTCCTTGTAATGACTGTAGCCGCGGGCCATCACGGAGTACTTATGGTGGGCCCAGTACTCGTAACCGCTTTTCGGCACGGGAATTCTTCCCATGCGGCCTGTTTCCCGGTTTTTTTGCCGTAGGATTTCTATCTGCCCGGCCGGTGGATCCACATAACAGTCCGGCCTCGCCTGCCCCGGGGGCGGTACTGGTAAATGGGCTGGACCGCAGGGACTCTTGTGATTAAAATCCCTCAGCAACATTTCCAGGACGGTTAAATCATGAATCCGGTTAAGCCCGCCCGGACACCCCTGCCAGCGCAAAGTTTCAGGATGGTTGGAGTAGCCTTTTTTAGCCCCGGTTATGATACTGTAAAGGGCATGTATTTCAGCGTGCTGGCCAAGCAGGTTCTGCCGGGACAGGTAGCCGGGATGGATATCCCAAACGCGCACATTGAAACCTCCTTCTCCCATTAGAAACCGGAATAATTAAAGCGGCCCCAAACGGTATCAGCTAAATATCACTGATCCCGTTTAGAGCTTGAATTTTATTTTAACATACGATCAGGCATCGGCCCCGGTTTTGACATCCCTTGATGCCGGATAGATTTGCCCGGCAGCAACCGCTTTTTGATAAAAACACAAACCACAGCTGCTTCAAATTGTTTGACTGATTTCCATCGATAAGCTATTATTTTAAAAAAGCCCGAGGAGGAATAATAATGCAAAGCTACATGTGTGAACTCTGTGATTACACCTACGATCCGAAAAACGGCGATCCCGAAAACGGCATCGCGCCCGGTACTGCCTTTGAAGATCTGCCCGATACTTGGAAGTGCCCGGTATGCGGCGCCGACAAGGACGAGTTCCAGGCCGTGCCAGATACGGCTTAAATTTCCCAAAGAGCTGCTGCGGTTTTACGATCTTAAAAACCGTAATGCCGCTATATACCGGTGTCCAGCCGGTGCGGAAAGGTTTGTCATCATAATATCAAAGCCGGCCGGTTCAGAAATAATAAGCCTGAACCGGCTGGCTTTTGCCGCAGCCTGGCAATTTTTATCTAGACTGTTAGTTGTATCGCCTGCTGCCTGCCAAAGTGCACCCTGCTTTTACTGGATTTCTTTAACTACCGGGGCGCCAAAAATCCAAATCCCAAACCAGTCGATTAAAAAAGCTTTATCCGTCATCTCGTTGCGGACGTAAAAAGTGACGCCGTTTACTTCTTCCTTATGGAAGTTTTCTTCCATTTCAGGTTTGCCTGCTTTCACGGCAGGGGTTACAAAACTTCCCCCTCACCCGCCCCGGCAGGCTAAATAAACGGTATAAGGCTTGGAATTGTCCTTCATTTTTTCCCTGGCCTTGTCTGATATCTTAAGTCTTGCCATTTCAATCACCTCTATTTAGGAATCATTCTTATTATAACATAAGTATACCTATCTAGGGGCAGCTTTTTAGAAGGATTATTCAGCGGGCCCATCGAAATTTTAATAAATCACTTAAAATGGAGGCCCCATGAAAATTATTGCCGCCCCTGATAAATTTAAAGGAAGCATGAGCGCAAAAGAAGCGGCGGAGCAAATCGAAAAAGGGATAAAAAGCGTCCTTCCCGGGGCAGAGGTACACCGGTTTCCCCTTTCAGACGGTGGAGAAGGCCTGGTCGAATCTCTGACCGGCAAACCGGGGAGCTCCCTCCAAACCATAACTGTAACCGGGCCCCTGGGCCGGCCAGTGGAGGCTGTTTTCGGCTTAATTGACGGCGGCAGAACCGGGGTCATTGAAATGGCTGCCGCTTCCGGCCTGGCCCTGGTTCCGGAGGAAAAACGGGACCCTTCTATCACCACTACCCGCGGAACCGGTGAATTGATCCGCGCCGCCCTGGACCAGGGATGCAGGAAGTTGATCATCGGAATTGGAGGCAGCGCCACCAGTGACGGGGGAGCAGGGATGGCCGAAGTCCTGGGCGCACAGTTCCTGGACCGGAAGGGACGTCTGCCGGGCAGAGGAGGCGCCGAGCTGGGACGTCTTGAAAAAATTGATATTTCCGGGCTTGATCCCCGCCTGGATGAAGTCGAAGTCCTTGTGGCCTGCGATGTTGACAATCCCCTGACCGGCCCTAAAGGAGCCGCTCATGTCTACGCCCCCCAGAAAGGGGCAGATCCGGACATGGTAGAAAAACTGGACCGGGCCCTTGTAAATTACGCCCGGGTTATAAAAAAAGACCTCGGGATGGAGGTCGATCATATCCCCGGAGCAGGCGCAGCAGGAGGCCTGGGGGCGGGGTTAATCGCTTTTTTAAGAGCCCGGCTGTCGTCAGGTATCGAGCTGGTTCTCGAGGCCCTGGAAATCGAACAGTATCTGGCGGGCTGCAGCCTGCTGATTACCGGCGAAGGCAAACTGGACACCCAGTCCGCTTACGGAAAAGCTCCGGTAGGCATCGCCCGCAAAGCCAGGCAATGCAAGGTCCCGGTTCTCGCCCTGGCGGGGCTCCTGGAAGGCGAATTGGAAGTTTTTCACCGGGAGGGAATCACCGCCTGTTTCGCCATTGCCGACGGCCCCTTGAGCCTCCAGGACTCCATCGAGCGGGGGCCTGAATTGCTGGAAACAAAAACGGCCGAGCTGATCCGATTTTGGATAACAGCCCGGTCCGCTGAACAATAACCTGTTGCTGGCGTTATTCTATTCCTCTTCTTCGCCGTTTTCTTCTTCGTCCTCTTCAGGGAGATCCTCTATGGTGAAGTGCCGTTCACCATCCACTTCTATCTCGTATCGCTCAAGGACTGTTTCTCCTTCCAGGTCAATGGCCATCACATCATAAGTATCGGGTTCGGCAAAGAAAAACTTGCTAATCCCGGCGGCAATTACCTCATCTCCAAGCCAGTCTTCGCCCCAGTCTTCACTTTCGCTCGGTGAAATATACAAAAAGGCAATATCCACTTCTGTGTCGTTGGTAACCAGGATCGGTTCTTTGTCTTCCCCGCCGATTTCCATCCTGAAGCCTTCGCTTATGTTCCTGGCCGCAGGAAGCACGTAGTATTCATATGTCATCGGGATAATGGTGTACTCCCCTTCGGGCAAAACAAACGACACCGTTTCACCGGGCTCAATCACTTCATCATCCAGTAAGTCCTCGCCCCATTCATCCAGGTCGGGCCCATAAAACAGGACGTAAGAAACAATTATCCCTTCGGTCATGTTGACCACATCGATGGTAATTTCATTCTCATTGCCGGGGTCAGGATCGTTGTTTCCGCAGCCGAAGATCAATACCAGGATGGAAATGCAGATCAAAACCGCTATTATTTTCTTGACCATAAACACCCTCCGTTAATTTTCGTCACAGTTGAATACCTTAAGACCGCAACTTTGAATTGGTATTAATAATGGTCCCTTTCGGTTAGTTCATTAACGGGATCATCCTTGCCTTTGTCATTTTACCACACTCACTTGATTATTCAAGGTAAATAATTGGTCCCGGCAAGCATAAGCACCCGATTTCCCCCCAAGCCCTGGCTAAAACAAAGGTGTTCCGAAAAACGGGGCCCAAATGATATAATATGAGCGCTTTGATTACGAAGTTTTTAAGGGCGGTTCCGGCCCGAACCTTTACCGCTTACCGCATGTTTTAAAATATGAACTTAACCGGGAGCTGATCTCATTTGAACAGTAATCGCAGTCCAAACCGAAACCTGGCAGCTGAAGCAGCCCACCTTTCGGGCCGCAGTGACTCAGCTTCTTTCGTCCTTTATAACGGCACCGTCTACACTCCCTGGGAAATGTTTTACGGGGGAGTGGCTGTCGTGGGGGATAAAATTGACCGGGTCTTTTCCGGTGATCTCCCGGAAAATCTAGCCCGGGACGGGGGCGAGCTGCTTGACTGCCGCGGCGGCCTAATCCTGCCCGGCTTTGTCGACCTGCACCTGCACGGCGCCAGGGGCTTTGACTTTACCCTGGCCTCAACAGATGAAATAATCCGGTCTGTTTCATACCATACCACAACAGGCGGAACAACCACCCTTATGCCCACCCTGGTTTCAGCCCCCCTTAACCGGATCAAGGAGGCAGCAGAAAGAATCAGGCAGGCCCGGGCAAAAATAGGGGCACCCCACCTGGCAGGAGTACACCTGGAGGGGCCTTTTTTTAATCCCTGGTACAAGGGTGCCCACACGGAAGCATACTTGAAAAATCCGGAGCCGGATCTGATCGAAGATCTGATTTCTTCCCTGGGGGATATTCTGGGCATGGTAACCCTGTCTCCCGAGCTCCCCCATGCCCTCGAAGCCATTACCCGCCTGGACAGGGAGGGTATTGTGGCTGCCGCTGGGCACAGTGGGGCTACCCTGGAAGAGATCGAGAAAGCCGCCTCCTGCGGGCTCCACCATGTCGTTCACACTTACTCGGCCATGCGCCGGTTTCACCACCGTTCCCCAGGTATCCTGGGCGCCGCTTTAACCCTGGACAGCCTCAGCGCCGAAATTATAGCCGACGGCGTCCACACCCACCCGGCAGCGGTTAAACTTTTTTTCCGGGCCAAACCTCCGGATAAGACAGTATTGGCTACCGACGCCCTGGCCGTATGCGGACTGCCGGACCGCGAATGCCTGCTCGGCGACAAAAAAATAATTAATAAAGGAGGGAAAGCATTCCTGGAAGACGGCACCTTGGCCGGAAGCATCCTGACCATGAACCTGGCCCTGGCCGGCGCGGTGGAAATGTCGGGCTTAAGCCTTGAAAAGGTGCTGCCGGCGGCTACTATTAACCCGGCCCGGGTCATGGGCCTGGACAAAATAAAAGGATCCCTGGAAACAGGAAAGGATGCCGATATAACTGTAATCGACGACCGCTACAACGTGCTTTTAACCATATGCAGGGGCCGGCCATATTTAATACGAGGCTAAAACCCGTCACTCAGCGACACTGTTTTTCCGCATCCGGGCCCGGCAACCCCCGGCTCAATGATCTTCTGGATCAACGGAAAACTTTTAAACATATTTGAGCGCTGTGCAAGTCATGGATCTGAAAAAAATCCCGCCCAAAGGCGGGAAGCTTATCCTTTAAATAATCGGTTTTTCTATATCTCTGCCGGTCCCGGCAGTAAAATTTTACTCCAAAACCGGGACAGTGTCTTCATCTCCGGTGGCCACAAATTCAACCGGTAAGTCGGTTTCTTCCACCACGGCCAGATCGTAGGGATAGGTTATTGCCTGGGTGACCATTTCATCTTCACCCGGCTCGGTAAATTCAGCCGTTACGACCAGTTTTTCTCCCTGTTTTTTGATTTCCTCAATTTCCACTACATAACCGCCGGTCGGCTTTTCGCCGTAGGTAATCAGGATATAAAGCAGGCCGTCATGAACACGGGCCCTGCCTCCAAATTGATCCCTGGAACCTTCAATCCAGGCTTTGATTTCTTCCGGCAATTCCTCTTCTTCGATCTCCACCGGAGCCACCACCTCTACAGTTTCTTCGGCTTCACCACAACCGTAGGCAAAAAGCAAGACTGTTACCAACAAGAACATCAACAATGTCTTTTTAAGCATCTGGTTGCCTCCCTTCATTTATTCTACCGCGTATTTAATTCTCTTTTTCTCTCTGGTATTAAGACAACTGCAAAGAAATTAAGTTGCAGTTTTCTTATCCTTAATTTTATAGAATTTCCACCAGGATTAAACAATGGAGAGGGCAGCATTGTCCTCCGCGCTTTTTATTTTTGGCGCGAATACCAATCCCACAGATGCCGGGCTTCTTCAATATCGATATCGGCAACCTGGAACGCTTTGCCGGACGGCGATGAGAGAACCCAGGCCCGGGCAGTCCTGAGGCCCCTCCAGCGCTGAAAAGGGCTGGCGCTAACCTGGAAAGCCTGAATACAATTACGAAGCATCAAAACCCGGAAACGGTTCACGAATCGAAACTTCATAGTCATTTGCCTATCATCCAGGAACGTAGCTCCGGCCCGGTAACGGCTGTAACCCCAAAAAAGGGCCGGGATGAGCAGAGGGATAGAAAGCCAGCCGTAGGGGATCCACTGCAGGGGCACGATTATTAAAAGCAGCGGGGCGGCGGCCCTGAACATGTAGCGGCGCAGGGCCCTTCCGGGCAGAGGCACGAAAGTGTCGGGCAGGCGGTATTCAGGCAAAATCCGGGCCAAAAAATGAGTGAGTTCATCGGTACGGAGCAGGGGGAAAAGCAAAGTAACATAATTTTGTTCACGTGATCCTCCTCCCGCCACCTCGGCAACCAGGGCACATCTGCCAAAAGGTTGACGCAAAAGCCCTTCATGCACAACTAAAGCCTGCAGGCGGTTTAAGTTGAGGGTCAGTTGTTTTTGCTCAATAAGCCCCCAGGTAACCTGGAGGCGGTCCTGGCGGCGCTGAAGCGTGAAATTGGCATACTGGACCATGAAAGCCAGCGAAGAAATCAGCCAGGACAAGAAAAGCAAGACCAGCACTACCAGCACCACCGTGCCGGCGGCGGTAGAAGTAACCCGGTCCAGCAGGTGTTCCCAGAATGCATCGGGGATAAAAGGCAGAGCCTGGGAAAAAATGAGGCCGATCACTGAAAAAAGGACGAAAAAACCGCCGGAGGTAGCACCGGCTATAAACAGTTCCGGGATGGTAATCCTGTAGGCCGCTTCAGCTTGATTATCCTCTCCTGCCCCGGTTTGTTCACCGGGCTTCAGGGCAGTATCAATCAACGCTTTTAGGCCGGCCCGGGGAGCAGCTTCTTTTCCCTCCCGCACTGCTCCTTCAGCAGCACTCTCCCCTGCAGCTTTTTCAGCATTTTCTTCAGGCGCACGATCAGTTTCCGCCGCCGGGCCTTCCAGGCTTTCCTTGATATTGTAAGCTTCACCAAGGGTAACGGCCGTGAGGCTCAGTTCAGATTCCGATCCGCCTCCTGCAGTTTCAACCTGGAGGCTGGCCAGGCCGAGCAATCGCTGGAAAATGCCCCGGCGGATATTTACTGTCTGGACCCGTTCCCGTTTGATAGAGCGTTCTTTTTTAAAAATAACACCCGACTTGATGTGCAGGTAGCCGGCCTCATAGCGGTAAGTATAAAAGGCCCAGCTTAACACCTGCAGGGGCAGGATCACCACCAGGAGTGCCACGGCGGAGCCGGCCAGGATCAACAAATTCCGGGACAGGTTTCCATTACCCGGGTTCTGAAGGAAAACCAGGGCCATCGGGGCCAGAAAAATGAGCAGGCTTTTTAATGATGCCAGGGGGATCATCAGCGGATGCTGTCTTTTTTGATCATACATCTTCATCACTCACCCGGGCCAGGGCCGATATTTCACCGCGCAGTTCGGCAGCCCGCTCCCTCGAAAGCGCCGGTATCCGGTGCTCGGAAGCGGCGGTGGAAATCCTCAAGGTGGCCAAACCAAACAGGCGCATAATCGGGCCGTGCTCGGTATCGACATGCTGGACCCTGATCATGGGGATCAGGGTCCGGCGGATGATAAAAACCCCGTGGCGGATATCGATCTCATCGTCGCGGATCTCATAGCGCCAAAAATGAAGTTTGATCCGGGGGACAATTACCGCATCCCACAGGGTATACAAAACTACCAGTCCGGCTGCCAGCCAGCCATAAACAGCGGGCAGATCCCAAAATAAAGGAGCTGCGGTCAGGTACAGCACCGGAAATATCATTAAAATGAAACCCCAGATCAACCCGCTAAAAAACCAGGCTTTCAAGGCCCGCCTGTCCAGGCGTTCTTTTGGTTCAGCTTCTATCATATTCACTTCCATATCCACTTCCCCGCCGGGTATAATCAAGGCCGTTTTGGGCAGCCCCTGCAAAAGCTGCCGCAAGCGCCTCCAGGTGTGAAACCGGCCTTTCCCGGTATAAGGCAGTTACGGCCGTTTATAGCCCCAAACCTTTTCCCATGTTAGCACTAGCCGGAAGGCCAGGCAACCCTGTTCAGCTTGTTTGCCGGGGGCTTCCATGTTAGAATCCAATACAAGGCCGGTTTTTAGCCGTTACCCGGACATGGAACAGCTGGTCAACCAAACAAACCAAGAGCTGCTAAAAATAAGCAAACCGAGGTGAGCAACATGGGCATTATTTCCTGGTTGCTGGTCGGAATCATCGCCGGGTGGCTGGCCGGACTGGTAATGAAGGGAAGAGGCTTCGGCATCGTTGGCAATATCGTCATCGGCGTAGTGGGAGCCCTGGTCGGCGGATGGCTGGCCGGCGCCCTTTTTAATATCCACCAGCCGATAACCGGTTTCAATCTGGGCACGATCGTCGTCGCCTTCCTTGGTGCAGTTATAGTGCTTTACATTGCCAGGCTGGCCAAGATTTAAAAGCGGGTGAAAAGAGATTTAAAAGCGGGTGAAAAGATGGTAGAAAAGAAAAAACATCCCTTTGCCCAGGGCCAGTTTGTTGACCTTGAAATCACCGACCTAAACCACCGCGGCGAAGGGGTGGGTAAAAAAAACAACTTTACCCTGTTTGTCCCACAGGCCCTGCCCGGGGAATCAGTACGGGCAGAAATAAGCGTTGTCCGTAAAAACTTTGCCATAGCAGAGCTGGTTTCCCTCCACAAGCCATCACCACACCGGGCAGATCCGCCCTGCTCATATTACCCGGGCTGCGGGGGCTGCCAGATCCAGCACCTTTCCTATGAAAAACAGCTGGAATGGAAAAAAGAGCGGGTTACAGAAGCCCTGCGGCGTATTGCCGGTACGGAACCAACCGTAAAACCGGTCCTCGGAATGCGTAACCCCTGGCGCTACCGCAATAAAGCCCAGATCCACATCGGGATGGCCGGCGAACAGGTCACAGCCGGTTTTTACCAGCAGCAAAGCCACCAGACCATCGATATTACGGACTGCCTGACCCAGCACTCCCGCAATTGCGAAATGATCAATGCCATCCGGCGGGCAGCCGGAGAATATATAAATTACGAAGCAGGGTCCGCCACCGGTGACCCCCTGCCCGTCAACAGGGCCGGCATCCGTTCTTCTTTTACCACCGGTAAGAGCCTGATCACGTTAATTGGCCCTGCTGCCGGAGAAAGCTTTGACTTTAAACCACTTGATCCTTCTCCCCTGAAAAGCAAGCTGGACAAGCTGGTTGAATTGATTAACAGGGAAACAGAACACCCTCCGTCCGGAATCGTCTTTTATCAGCCGGGCAAAAAAGACGGACACCACTTTACCCTTTATGGAGAGCCATACCTTGAAGAAAAGATCACCCCGTTTCACTACCGCATTTCCCCCCGCTCTTTTTTCCAGGTTAATCCCGGACAGGCAGAAATACTGTACGAGCAGGCCGCCTTCTTATCAGGAAAACCTGCCACCGCCTACGATCTCTACTGCGGCACGGGAAACTTCTCCCTATATTTAAGCCGGGCGGCAGAAGAAGTGATCGGAGTGGACTCGGACAGTTCGGCCATCAAAGATGCCAGGAAAAATGCCTCCCTGAACAAAGCCGGCAATATCCGGTTTATAAATGCCCGGGCCGAGGAAATTCCGGATTTACTGCTGGAAGGAAAAGATCCAAAAACAGTGTTTCTCAACCCGCCCCGACAGGGTTGTGCCCAGGGCTTGCTGGAAGCGGTTGTCCGGGCCAAGCCGGTTCGCATCGTCTATATTTCCTGCGATCCGGCCACCCTGGCCCGCGATATTGCCCGCCTGCAGCAAAGCAATTATGCCGTGGCCACAGTCCAGCCGGTGGATATGTTTCCCCACACCAGCCACGTGGAAAGCATAGCCCTGGTGGAAAAAAGATAAAGCTGCTTTAGTTTACCTTTTCGATTAGATTAACAGTATCTTATTCCAGTTTTTAGCGATAGCCGGGCAGCAGCAGTTGCTGAACCACGACAGCTTAACACATATTTCAATCGGTCCCGGTAATATAAAATGTCCTCATCCGGAAAATATAGAACAGGGAGGTTTTAAAATGCCCGAAATAAAGAATAGTGCTGATGTAATTATTGTTGGCTCCGGTTTTGCCGGGCTGGCTGCAGCCATTGAAGCCGCCGAAGGGGGAGCTTCTGTTATGGTCCTGGAAAAAATGAGAGCAATGGGCGGCAATTCCGCAATAAGCGACGGTTGTATGGCCGCACCGGGAACAGAGGAGCAAATTGCAGCCGGAATAGAAGATTCGCCAGATTTGATGTATGAAGACATGATCAAAGCAGGCGAAGGGTTGAATTATCCGGAACTGGTCAGGACGGTAACCGAGGGGGCAAAAGAAGCCTTTTTATGGTCGAAAGATTACCTGGGAGTTGAATATCTCGACCGAATCGATTTGTTCGGCGGCCATTCGGTGGCCCGCTGTTATACCTCAAGATCTGTTTCCGGTTCGGATCTGGTGAAAAAACAGCTTGCCCGGCTTAAAAACTTGAAGGTTCCTGTTTATACCGGTGTTTATGTAAATCAATTCCTTACCGATTCCAGAGGCTTTATTGGCGGAGTAAAGATAAACGAAGATTATCAATACAAAACGGAAACCGCAGGGCTTGAAAAGGAACTGGCCGCTTCCCAGGCCGTAATCGTCGCCTCTGGAGGGTTTGGAAGCGATGTCTTTTTCCGCCGGGCCCAGGATCCCCGCCTTGATGAATCTATTTCAAGCACCACCAAACCTTACTCGACCGCAGAAATAATCAAAGAATGCCTGGCCATTGGCGCCAACCCGGTCCAGCTGTCCAGAATTCAGCTGTTCCCCTGGACTTCTCCAGAGGAAAAAGGGTTCGGCGCCGGCGCCGGCTTCAGCGACTATGTTGTTCTTCCTTATGGTTTGATCATTGATCCAAAATCAGGTAACCGCTTTATAAATGAATTGAGCAACCGCAAAGAAACTGCCGAAGCTTTTCTCAAACTGGGGCGCCCGGTAATCGGGATTGCCGATGAAAAAGGTGTTCTATCCGCCAATTGGGATCTCTCTCGCGCTTTAAAAAAAGGAATAGTCAGGGCCTTTTCTTCCCTTGAGGACCTGGCCGGCCATTATGATATTGATACCCAAAGCCTGAAAAACACTGTGGTCAGGTTTAACGACATGATCGAAAAAGGACGGGACGATGATTTTAACAAACCACTGCTCAAAGGGTCTTCACCTGTCATCAACCCGCCCTTTTATTCCATAAAGATGTGGCCGAAAGTACACTACACCATGGGCGGAATTCAAATTGATGTTTCCGGCCGGGTTATTGACCGCAATCAGCAGCCAATTAAGGGGCTTTTCGCCGCCGGCGAAGTTACCGGAGGCATTCACGGGGCTTGCAGGCTTGGCAGCTGCGCCATCACCGAGTGCCTGGTCATGGGCCGTATAGCAGGTAAAAATGCGGCCGGAGCTGAATAGCAACACGGGAATGGAGAAAATTAGTTCTCCATTCCCGTGTTCATCACAAAATATGCCCACTAATCTTTTATTATCGCCGGGCCAGCAGGCGGCCGGCTAAAAGGGCGGTGACCGGGACGGCTGCGATCAGGCCGATACTGCCGGCCACACCGCGGACAAATTCGGTGGCAATCAGGTCCATGTTAATAACTTTCAACCAGTCCATTTCATAACCCATCACCAGCAGCAGCATCGGGGTGGCGGCCCCGACATAAGCCATGATCAGGGTATTGGCCATGGTCCCCATAACATCGCGGCCCACGTTGAGTGACCCCCTGAAGAGGTCCCGGCCCGAAATATCGGGGCTGGCCTGCTTGATTTCTGACGCCGCCGAGGCCACCGACATCCCGATATCGGTAATCGCCCCCAGTGAGCCGATAATAATGCCGGCAAACAGGAGGCCTCTGAAATCAATGCTCTGATCCAGGAAGTAAAGCATCTGGGCTTCATTGGTGCCGAAACCAGTCAGCCGGGCGATACTTCCCGCCCAAAAAGCCATCAGGCCGGCGACGATCACCCCGCTGATCGTGCCCAATATGGCCACCAGCGATTTCAAATTAAGGCCCCCGATCACAAACAGGGTAAAAGTGATGGCTATTGAGGCCATGATTACCGCCAGCGGGATCGGGCTGTAGCCAAGAAGAAGCAGGGGCAGCAGGAACTGGAATATCAAAAAAATGGTCACCACCAGGGTAAGAAGGGTCTTCAGCCCCTTCATCCGCCCGACCAGGAGCAGGACCAGGGCAAAAACGCCCAGCAGGTAATAGACCCCGCGGTCGCGGGCCAGATCCTGCACATGCACCTGCTCAAAGCTGCCTTCTTCGCCCAGGGCGACCACGATTACTTCCTGCCCCTCTTCCAGGACAAAATCATAAACCGGGTCTCCTTCAAAAAAGGTGTTCAAAATTTCGAGCTCTTTGCCCTCAAAGGGGCCGCTGGTCAGTTCCACGACCACTTCCTGCTCTATCACCGTATAATAATCCTGTTGATCTTCCCGGGTTTCCTCCACTTTCAGCACCCGGGCCCGGTAATAGTGCTCTTCATAATCGGGGTCTTCCAAAGGTATATCTTCGGCAGGATCCTCCATGAAGGGCTCGCCTGCCGGAATATCTCCCGCCGGAGAATCATTATCCAGCAAATCCTCCCCCAGGGGATCATTTTCGGATAAAGCTCCGGCCGGCAGGGTCAAGGAGAGGATCATGATCATGGTCAGGATAAAGATTTTCAGCATTGGCAACCTCCTGTCAGCTAAACATTACCCCATGCCGGCTGTGTTAGTAATTGCCTCCGACAGAGTAGGATGGACATGGATCATATCCTGGAGATCATAGGCCGTGGCCCCAAACCTTATTGCCGCAATCAGTTCGTGGATCAACTCGCCCGCTTCCGGGCCGATCATGTAAGTTCCCAGGATTTTACCGTCTATTTGGTTAACGGTCATTTTAATAAAACCGTCATATTTTTCCATCGCCCGGGCTCTGCCCTGGAAGCGGAAGGGAAAGTGGTGGTTCTTGATCTCATAACCGGCTTTCTCGGCCGCCGCTTCATCCATGCCAACCCCGGCAATTTCAGGTTCGGTAAAGATAGCAAAGGGAATCAGCCTGTCACCCCGGTCAATATCCTCACCTTTGGTGAAATGGCGGACCAGCAGGGCAGCATCGTGCGCGGCCCTGTGGGTAAACATCATGCCCCCGATTAAGTCGCCGATGGCCCAGATTCCTTCGGCACCGGTCCTAAAAGCCCGGTCAACCTCAATATAGCCGCGCTGATCGGTGGCAATCCCGGCTTTATCCAGATCAAGCCAGTCACTGTTGGGCCGTCTCCCGGTTGCCACCAGGATCTGTTCGGCGGTATAGCGGACGGGGCCCTTGCCCCCTTCGTCGGCAGCCGTTACCATCCCCTCCTCCCTGTTAATGGAAGTGATGTTGGTATCGGTTGCCACCTTAACCCCTTCTTCTTCCAGCAGCCTTTGTATTTCTGCCGATATTTCCGGATCAAGGTTGGGTGCAAGACGGTCACCCCGCTGCAGGATGGTTACTTCCACGCCCAGGCGGGTAAAAAGTTGAGAAAATTCAAGGGCAATAATCCCCCCGCCCAAAATCAGCATGCTCGCCGGAAGTTCTTTCATTTCCATCACGGAAGTGGAAGTCAGGTAGTCCATCTGATCGAGTCCGGGGACAGGCGGTACTGCCGTACGAGATCCGGAAGCCAGTACAATCTTCGCGGCGGTCAGGGTTTCCCCGTTTACCTCTATACTTTTAGGCCCGCTGAATGCCGCCCGTCCTTCATAGAGCGTAATATTTTCGTTTCTCTCCACATTCTTATAGCCGCGTCCGCGAATCTTACCCACCAGCTTATCCTTGCGCCTGACCATTTCCGGCCAGTCCGCTTTCGGTGGTTCTGCCACCACCCCCAGCTTATGGGCATCCCGAACGGTCTGCATAACCCTGGCCGAGCTGATCAGCGTTTTGGACGGGATACAGCCTCTGTTGATACAGGTCCCACCCAGGTACTCCGATTCCACAACGGCAACTTTCCACCCCTGTTCAGCTAAAGGGTAAGTCAGGTTCATACCGGCAGTTCCCCCACCGATGACGATCAGGTCATATTCTTTCATGTCGCTCCTCCTTCTTGCTATTCTTGTCCCGGCAGCGATTTGGGTTCGCTTGATCTTAAAATGGCTTTCCAGGCTTTAACCTGGGCCGGTAATGTTTATTAGTTTCCTATAAAAAGCTGGGTATAGTAGTGCCGGCCGTCGCTCCTGACATGAATGCCCACTCCGATCTGCTGGTAACTTCGGCCCAGGATATTTCTCCTGTGCCCCGGTGAATTCATCAGGTTGTTATGGGCGGACCTGACGCTGCCGTTTGAGTTCCAGGCAATATTTTCAGCCGCCGCCCGGTAGCTGACGCCATGCCTCTTGAGCAAAGATGTAAAACTGCCGTAGGTCGGCGAATTATGGCTGAAGTAATTGTTGACGGCCATATCCTTGCTCTTGGCCCGGGCGGCGGCAGTAAGGCTGCTGTTTACCCGAAGGGGGGAAAGGCCGGCATTGCTCCTGGCCTGGTTGATATAGTTAACCATTTCCTGCTCTTTGCCGGCGGCGGTAGTCCCTGTCGAAGGGGCGGGAGCACTGTCCTGGGCAGCGGTTGAAGGTTCGGGTTCAGGCTCCGGCTCGGGCTCGGGCTCGGGGCCGGTTTTTTCCCCGGGGCAAAATCCGGGCTCTTTTTCCACCGTAAACAGCAGCTCATAGTAATTAACCCGGTCTTCGTCGCTTTCATCTGTTTCTTCCTCAACCGGGGCCGCTTCATCTGCGGGATCGCTTATGCCGATCAGGTTGGCCTGGTACCAGCCGGCACCGTCATCGACGGCTTCCATTAAAAAGGATCCAGCCGGCAAGATGAGAATTAAAAAAACTATGATGCATATAATTAATCTTTTCCTGACGTCCATTGCCCAACTCCTCGCGCCGGGATCAAAATTAGACCTTGATAGTAAAGAAGTTTTTAAAAATTTGCTCCAGACCTGCCCGGAAATATATAATTTATAAAAAATTTACAGGCCGGCATTGCTGTCCCCGGCCGGCTATTCCAGCTCGCGGTGAATTAGGGGCAGGTCCCGGTTGGTTATGATCCCCTCTATCGGTTCATCGTTTTTCCCGTTCCGGGTGATCAGGACCGCCTCGAGCTTTTTGCCCCGATCCTGCCAGCGGTAAAATAAATCAGGGATTTCCAGCAGGGATTTGCCAACGGAAACATACTCGTATCCGTCAACTTCGCCGACCAGCTCCATCAAGTCACCGATAGTTGTTTTTTCAATATCAAAGGTATCGTTGGCCAAACTTAAACCCATCCACTGCACGATCATCTTTAAAGTGAGCAGACCGGCTACTTTGCCTTCTTTTAAAACCGGGGCCTGGGTGTAGGTCATTTTGCTCAACTCCCTGATTGCCCTGGCCACAGGCTGATCAACCTCAAAAACAAGAACCTCTTTGAGGAAAAGGGGCGCCACCCTGGGAGGTTCCAGCAGCAGGCCGGCAATCCGCTCAATACTTTCCACCACCTCGGTATTAGGTTCGGCAATTATTTCACCGCCTGCCCGGTCGTGAACAATAGCATTGCGCAGTTCGCTGTATTCTTTTAGATCAAATCGATATCTTTCGATCAAAGGATTAATCCGGGCGCTTTTGTTGACAAGCTCGGAAAAAGGCCGGTGGTCTTTTGAATCCAGGATCCGCTTCATCTCTTTTTCGATGGCCGCATAGGCGCTTAAAAAGCGTTCGGCATTGCTCTGTTCATCCAAGGCCGGTACCCTCCCCTCCGGTAAACATAGGCCCCATTCCGTCCGGCTTAACCAGGATTGGAAAAGCCCACCCCTGGGGTAAGGGCTTCTGACACATAATTCACCAAAGCGGGGAAAATTCCTGCTCACACCCCGGCCCCTGATTTATGATGTCCCAATAAGGCCCTTTATATGTTATAGTAAAAGGCAAACCGGTTTAAGCCAAATTAGCCGGATCCTGGCAAACCTGTCTGATCAAGATTTGGGAAGGAACCGTTAAATGAGCGACTGTGTATTCTGCCGCCGTGACAACCTCGAAATTATTGCCGAAAACAACCTGGCCCTGGCCTTTTATGACGGCTGTCCGATCAACGAAGGCCACACCCTGATCATCCCCAGGCGCCACGTTGAAACTTACTTTGACACAACCCCGGAAGAACATGCGGCCATAATCAGCCTGGTTTTTGAAGTAAAAAAAAACCTGCAGAAAAAATACAGCCCCGATGGATACAATATCGGGGCCAATGTAGGCCAGGCGGCAGGACAAACAGTCTTCCATTTTCATATTCATATAATCCCCCGCTACAGGGGGGATGTTGCCGATCCAAAGGGCGGGATCAGGAAGGTTATCTCCCACCGTCATTCAGTCCACGGCTCATCCTGCCGGAAAAAGATTTAGTTAGTTTATTATTCACCCGGTTTACTGTTTTTCCCGGAATGAGAAAGAATATCGTCGAGAACTGTCAGCAGGGCCGTATGGCCGGTTGGAAACCGTTCCAGCAACCCGGCCTGTCCTTCGAGCAGCAGTTCACTTTTTCTAACCATGCCTTCATCACCAAGCAGCCTGCCCAACCGCAGGTAAGTATCAGAGGCAGCAGCCACGCCGGAAGGTATAGCTCCGTCGTAAGCTTCAACATAAAGCGGCAGATCGGCAATGTTTTCTTCCACGGTGCTAAATTTGAGTTTCCCCTTGTCCTGGTTTAAAAAGCGGTCCATTGCCCCGGCCAGTTCCTGGGCCTGTTCAAGGCGGCCGCCGTCGAGGGTGGCCCGGTCGAGCTCAATCAAGCCCCGGGCCAGGAAAGCATAATCTTCCAGGAAGGCAGGGATGGCCCTTTCTCCCTCCCGGTAGCGGCGGTAGAGCTGCCCTTCTTCCGAAACCATTTTCTCGAGGATAAAATCCGCCGCTTGCCCCGCCGCTTTAGCGTAATTTTTATCGCCAAGCACCACTGCTCCCCTGGCCAGGGCCGCGATGATCATTCCGTTCCAGGCAGTAATCACTTTGTCGTCCAGAAAAGGCCTTTCCCTTTTAGAGCGGGTCCGGAGCATTTTTTCACGGGCCTCTTTAACCAGATCGTCCAGCTGCTCTCCGCTCAAACCCTTTTCTTCCCTGAAAGTCTGATCATCATAGGGGCGGTGCAGGACGCTGTTACCCTTTTCAAAGTTCCCCGCTTCGGTAACTCCAAAATAGTCGGCCGCCAGCTCCCCTTTTTCCGGGCCAAGCAGGTCAAGCAGTTCACTGCGCTTCCAGACATAGAAAGTGCCTTCTTCGCCTTCGCTGTCGGCATCTTCAGCTGAATAAAAAGCCCCCTCGGGCGAAACCAGATCATTTAGGATATAGCTGAAAATCTGGCGGGCAAATTCGGCCATCTCGGGATCGCCGGAAACCCGGTAGGCTTCAAGGGCCGCTTCAACCGTGGTAGCCTGGTCATAGAGCATTTTCTCAAAATGGGGCACCAGCCACTGCCGGTCCACCGAGTAGCGGTGTATACCGTAACCAAGCTGGTCAAATATGCCTCCGCGGTGCATCTTTTTGAGGGTATTGACAGCCATAGCCTGTGCCTTCTCCGATCCACTCCGCTTCCTGTAACGAAGAAGAAATCCCAGCTGGTGCGGCGAAGGAAACTTGGGGGCACCCCCAAAACCGCCGTTTTCCGGATCATAGCTTTCTTCCAAACTCCGGTAGGCCTGTTCAAGCAGGGCCTCGGTGGGGAGCCCGCCTGCTTCTTTGCCGCTTAAGCCTGGTGCATCTCCCTCGGCGTGTTTGCGCAGCGCTTCCGTTACATCCCGGGCCGCCTGTTCCACCCGCTCGCGATCCCGGTGCCAGATCTCAGCCATTTTCGGCAAAAATTCAACCAGCCCGCTGATCCCCATCCGGGAATACTTTGGCAGATAGGTGGCGGCAAAGAAAGGTTTTTTATCTGCCGTCATGAAAATGGACAGGGGCCACCCGCCCTGGCCGGCCAGGGCCTGGCAGGCGGTCATGTAGAGCTGATCCAGGTCCGGGCGCTCTTCCCGGTCCACCTTAATCGCCACAAAGTCTTTGTTGAGCAGTTCGGCTACCTCACGGTCTTCGAAAGATTCCTTCTCCATTACATGGCACCAGTGGCAGGTTGAATAGCCGATGCTTAAAAAAACCGGCTTGCCTTCTTGCTCCGCTTTCTGAAAAGCCTCTTCTCCCCAGGGATACCAGTCAACCGGGTTGTAGGCATGCTGGAGCAGATAGGGTGATTTTTCATTAATCAGCCGGTTCGGCTTCCTTTGATCGCCTTTGTTCATAATGTCATCTCCTTCACTGCTTTTATATTAATACTATAGGTTTTGTATATTTGCCTTTATTATATCACGACTGACAGCTTCTGCACAACAACGCATCGGCGCTGAAACTACTTCTCCGGGTTCCTGTTTTCACCCCCGGAACAAGCCGGATATTTTTTTAGATTTTTTTCTCTGAAATAAAGGATTTTCAACCTCCGGCATTTAAGTATACTCTACTATTTTCTTCTGCGGATCCCGAGTGCCGGATCCTGCCTATAATACGGGGAGATTTAAAAAGCTGCGGCAGTTTTTACTGACTAAGTGAAAGGGATTGAAGCTGTTTTTTAACTCTGCCACCTACCCAGGGAAAGACCGGCCCTCATAAAGGCCGGGAGTGACCGCAAGTCCACATTACCTTGAAAAAACAACTACAAATCAGTAACAGCTGTAAACTCGAAAGGTCGGTAAAATTCAGGCCGTCCCAACTCCGGTTATTGTCACGGCAGCAAGGCTTTGGAGGAGAGGTTGTATTGTACCGTTTAATCAGGAATTTATATATCCTGGCCCTGATCATAATCATCGTTTTTGTCAGCTGCTGGTTTTACCATTATCACGGCACCAACCGCCAGCTTCTTGCAACGGCCCGGCGATCAACCGAACTGACGGTTCACTCCCAGGGGCGTGAAATAAGCAGCTGGCTGTCCAAAAAAGCGAAAACCATTGAAACTGCGGCCCATTTTATCGCCCTTGACCGGCGGTCCGATGAACAGATCCTCGCATACCTGGAAACCCTGCTGGACAATAACCGGGGTTTTGAATCAATTTATTTCGGCACCCCTGAAAATCAAATCATCAATGCCAGCAGCTGGGATCCCCCGGAAACCTTTGACTTCCGGCTGCGCCCCTGGTATCAAAAAGCAATTACAGGGCACCAGGCAGTTTTTACCGGGGCTTTTGCCAATGCCAGCGGTGATAAAATCATTTTTACCGTCGCCGCACCAGTATATGCGGATGAGGGCCGGCTGCTGGGGGTAATCGCCGGGGACATCTCAGTGGATCGAATTATGGAGCTGGTCAATGGCCCGGGCGACGAATACTCAGAACTAAAAGAAGGATATTCCTTCTTAATAGACAGCAAAGGCCATATAGTAGCCCACCCGGATCTGGAATACGGCCCCGGTTCAGAGTTGATTGCGTTTGAAGAAAAATACGCCGGCAGCAGCGAAGAGCTGCTTGAACTTCCTGCCTCCGGTGGAGGCAGCCAGATCGAGTTGCCTGATCAAGAAGGCTACCTGGCCCACCTCCAGCTGCCCGGCACTGACTGGAAGCTGGCGACATTCGTCCCCCTGCACGTGTTTACCGAAAGCAGTGCCCGAATCACGGCCGAATTCCTGGCCGCCCTGACCGCATCTTTGCTGATCACCCTGTTATTTGTAGCCTACCACCACTTTTATGTTCACAAGCCTATGCTCAAGCTGGAAAACCACCTTAACCAGCTCAATGTGGAAAAGTCCCTGTCATACCGGTTGCCGGTTGATAAAAACAGCGACATGGCCGTGTTGGGCAACACAATCAACAGCCTGCTTGACAAGGCTCAGACTTATTTTAACAACCTGGAGGAAAGCAAACGGGAGCTTAAAAAAACCAACCAGGAACTGGAAGCAATGATTAAAAAGCTGACTACGGCAGAAGAAGCACTTGATTACAGTGAAGAAAAGCTATATTACCTCAGCTATCACGACCAGCTAACCGGGCTGTACAATCGTTTTTATTTTGAAGCCAAGCTGAAGCAGCTGGGCGATAAAACAGAATACCCCCTGACTGTGATTTCCGTCGACATTGATGGGTTGAAACTGCTCAACGACACCCTCGGCCATGATGCAGGAAACCGGCTGCTCAAAATCTGCGCCGACATCTTAAACGAAACCCTGGGCCATTCAGGAATTTTAGCCAGGGTCGGGGGAGATGAATTTTCGGCTATCTTGCCCCTGACCGGCCAGGAAGAAAGCGAATGCCTGGCCCGGCAAATCCGCTATCAGGTTGCCCATTACAACCAGAACAACCCGGATCTGCCTTTGAGTATTTCGATCGGGGTAGCCACCGCAGAAAAAAGCGGAAAAACCCTGAAAAAAATCTTTAAAGAAGCAGAAGATTTGATGTTCAGGGAAAAGCTGCACCATGATCACAATGCCCGCAAAGGAATCGTCCAGAGCCTGATGACGGCCCTTGCTGAAAGGGATTACATTACCCAGGGTCATGTCCGGAGGGTGGGAAAAATGTGCCTGGCGATGGGGGAAAGAATAAACCTCGGTTCCGGGCAAATGACCAACCTGGCCCTGCTGGCCCAGGTTCACGACCTGGGCAAAGTGGGCATACCCGATCA
>Ga0207421_10000731_pt1 | contig 42423 bp, 39 predicted proteins | sample SodLakKL_010_SED_4_FD_187542 | JGI IMG/M metagenome (GOLD analysis project Ga0207421, IMG submission 187542) | Alkaline sediment microbial communities from Lake Tanatar, Kulunda Steppe, Russia - 8KL_010_SED (SPAdes) (version 2) | ecosystem: Environmental > Aquatic > Non-marine Saline and...
TGGCGGCCAGCGCCCTGCAGCAGTTCACCGCCGCCAAGGGCGCCGGCTTCGGTCGCGAGGACGATTCGGCGGTGATCAAGGTCTACCAGCGCCTCTCGGGCATCCATCTCCCCGAGGCGGCGAACGATCCCCAGGGCCATGATCCTAAGGGCCATGATCCTAAGGGCAATGCCCCGGGAGGCGGGGCATGAGCCTGGTGTTGGGTGCCATCGCCGACGACTTCACCGGCGCGACGGACCTGGCCAACAACCTGGTGCGGGCCGGCATGCGCTGCGTGCAGCTGATCGGCGTACCCGACGGCGAGGTCGACCCGGGCGACGCCGACGCGGTGGTGGTGGCGCTGAAGTCCCGCTCCTGCCCGGCCCGGGAGGCGGTGGCCGACTCCCTGGCCGCCCTGGAGTGGCTCCAGGCCCGCGGTGCCCGCCAGCTCTTCTTCAAGTATTGCTCCACCTTCGATTCGACCGAGGCCGGCAATATCGGCCCGGTCGCCGATGCGCTGCTGGATCGGATCGGCAGCGGTCAGACCGTCATGGTGCCGGCCTTTCCGGTGAACGGTCGCACCGTCTACCAGGGGCATCTGTTCGTCGGCGACCGGCTGCTCAACGACAGTGGCATGGAGCGTCACCCGCTCACCCCCATGACCGATGCCGACCTGGTGCGGGTGCTGGGCCGCCAGACGCCCCACCCGGTGGGCCTGGCCGCCCGGCCGCGGCTCGCCCGGGGCGCCGACGCGACCCGCGCCCATCTCGCGGCATTGGCCGCCGAGGGGGTGCGCCACGTGATCTGCGACACCCTGGACGAGGACGATCTCGAGACGCTGGCCGAGGCGGTGGTGGAGTTCCCGCTGGTCACCGGCGGCTCGGGCCTCGGCCAGGCGCTGCCGGCCCAGTATCGCCGTCACGGCTGGCTGGCCGAGGTGGCCGAACCGGGGCGGCTGGCGCCGGCGTCGGGCGGCGCCCTGGTGCTGTCGGGAAGCTGCTCCCGGGCCACCCTAGGCCAGGTGTCACACTTCCTCGAGCAGCATCCCGGTTTTGCCCTCGACCCGCTGGCCCTGGCCGCGGGCGACGAACACCTCGAGGCGGCTCTGGCCTTTGCCCGCGAGGCGCTCGCCCGGGGCGGCCCGGTGCTGATCTACGCCTCGGCCGATCCCGAGCAGGTCCGGGCCGCGCAGCAGGCGCTGGGCGTGGCCCGCGCCGGGGCGCTGGTGGAGCAGGCGCTGGGCCGGCTGGCACGGACCCTGGTGGATGAGGGCGTCGGGCAACTGGTGGTGGCCGGCGGGGAGAGCGCCGGGGCGGTCGTCTCGGCGCTGGGCATCCGCCAGCTGCGGATTGGCGGCCAGATCGACCCCGGCGTGCCCTGGACCCAGGCGCCGCTGGAAGGCCATGAGACGCCGCTGTCCCTGGCGCTCAAGTCCGGCAACTTCGGCGGCGAGGCCTTCTTCACCCGCGCCTTCACGGTGCTCAACGAGCTGACCGGGGAGGGGAGAGCATGAGCGACAGCCCCTATTTCAATAGCCCCTATCTCGGCGCCGAGAGCCGGCAGCGCGAGCAGATCGCGACCCTTGGGCGCTCGCTGTTCGATCGCGGCCTGACCATGGGCTCCAGCGGCAACATCAGCGTGCGCACCGACGACGGCGGTTGGCTGATGACGCCCACCAACGCCTGCCTGGGACGCCTGGACCCGGCACGCATCTCGCGCCTTGACGGCGACGGCCGGCTATTGGACGGCGACAAGCCCACCAAGGAGAGCTTCCTGCACATGGCGATGTACGCCGAGCGGCCCCGCTCGGGCGCCATCGTGCATCTCCACTCCACCCATTCGGTGGCGGTCTCCTGCCTGCCGGGCGTTGACCCTTGCGACTGCATTCCGCCGCTCACCGCCTACTACGTGATGCGGGTGGGCAAGCTGCCGCTGGTGCCCTACCACGTGCCCGGCGACCCGGCCCTGGGCGACGCCGTGCGCGGCCTGGCGGGGCGTCACAGCGCCGTGCTGCTGGCCAACCATGGCCCGGTGGTGGCCGGCAAGACCCTCGAGGCGGCGGTCTACGCCACCGAGGAGCTGGAGGAGACCGCCAAGCTGTTCCTGCTGCTGCGCGGCGAGAACCCCCGCTGCCTGACGCCGGAGCAGGTCGCGGAACTGGAGGCGAGATTCCCCCGGGAGTGACGCACCGCTATATCGACAAGGACACTGCCATGATCCGACTGGCCGCCAACCTCAGCATGCTGTTCAACGAGCACGACTTTCTCGACCGCTTCGCCGCGGCGGGGCAGGCCGGCTTTCGCGGCGTCGAGTACCTGTTTCCCTATGCCTATGCGCCGGAAACCCTGCGCGGGCTGCTGGAAGCCAACGCTCTCGAGCAGGTGCTCTTCAACCTGCCGCCGGGCGACTGGGAGGCCGGCGAGCGCGGCCTGGCCAGCCTGCCGGGGCGCGAGGGGGAGTTTCGCGACTCGGTGGTGGAGGCGCTGCGCTATGCCCAGGCACTGGACTGCCCGCGGGTTCATGCCATGGCGGGACTGCTGCCGGCAGATGGCGATCGGCACGAGGCCCGCGCCACCCACCACGCGACCTACATCGACAATCTTCGCTTCGCCGCCCGAGAGGCCGCCAAGGTGGGACGCGAGGTGCTGATCGAACCGATCAACACCCGCGACATGCCGGGCTTCTTCCTCTCCCGCCAGGCCCAGGCCATGGCGGTGCTCGAGGAGGTGGCCGAGCCCAACCTGCGCCTGCAGTTCGATCTCTACCACTGCCAGATCATGGACGGCGACCTGACACGCCACCTGGAGCGGCAGTTCAGCGCCATCGGCCATGTGCAGATCGCCGGCGTGCCGGAGCGTCACGAGCCCGACGTCGGCGAGGTGCACTATCCGGCGCTGTTCGATTGTCTCGAGGCGTTGGGCTATACCGGCTGGATCGGCTGCGAGTACCGCCCGACGGGCGACACCCGCCAGGGCCTCGGCTGGGGGCGCGATTTCGGGCTGCTTCCTTGCTGAAGTGAACGGCCACTCGTCGGTGCCACACGACAACAGCAGATTTCAATGGCTGAACGCGCCGATACTCGATCACGATCCTCGACCATATTCCTCGACCACAATCCTCGACCACTATCCTCAATCACAACAGGGACGCGACGATGCAATCAACCACTGAGACGCCGCGCCGCATCGGCATGGTAGGCGTAGGGCTGATGGGCCACGGAATTGCCAGGAACCTGCTCAAGGCCGGCCATTCGCTGATTTTCCTCGACCACCCCGGCAACCAGCCGGTCGATGACCTGCTGGCGGCGGGGGCCGAATCCCGGGCCAGCGCCAGGGAGGTGGCCCAAGGCGCCGAGGTGGTGCTGCTGTGCGTGACCGGCTCGCCCCAGGTGGAGGCGGTGCTCTTTTCACCCGATGGCGTGCTGGCGGGGCTGGCGCCGGACACGGCGGTGGTGGACTGCTCCACGGCGCTGCCCAGTTCCACGGCGAAGGTCGCCGCGAGGGTCGAGGCGGCCGGGGGGCGCTTCATGGACGCGGCCATGACCCGCACGCCGAAGGAGGCCGAGGAGGGCAGGCTCAACCTGATCGTCGGTGCCCCCCAGGCGCTCTTCGACGAGCTGCGTCCGCTGTTGGCGTGTTTTGCCGAGAACATCGCCCACGCCGGCGAGGTGAGTGCCGGACACACCTTGAAGCTGCTGCATAACTTTGTTTCGCTGGGATTCGCGGCGGTGCTGGCCGAAGCTGCGGCGGCCTCGCGGCGCTCCGGCATCGACGATGCGGCCTTCCTGGAGGTGCTCGGCAAGGGCGGCGGCGGTGGGGTGGTGCTCGAGCGCCTGCGCCCCTTTATCGAGTCCGGCGATGCGTCCGGCTTTCGTTTCAGCGTGGCCAATGCCAGCAAGGATCTTGGCTATTATCACGCCATGACCGATGAGCTCGGGGTGGCGCGGGGCGTGGCAGAGGCCGTGCACGCCCTCTACAGCGGCGTGGAGGATCAAGGTATGGCGGTGCCGGAGCTGATAGGTTTGCTGGAGAAGCGCTCCTGACCTCCCTGACGAATCCGTTTCACACGCTCTCCCATCGCCAGCAGGGGTTGCTGCTCACCGGGGGCGGGGCGCTGATCATGGCGCCCGACGCCCTGCTGATCAAGCTCGCCGACCTGCCCGATGCCGAGATCCTGATGTGGCGCGGTTTCCTGTCGGCGCTGGGCTTCCTGATGATCGTGCTGGTGCGACATGGTCGCAGCACCCTGGCGGCGTATCGTCGGTGCGGCGGCACCGGCATCGCCGTGGCGCTGCTGTTCAGCCTGACGACCTGCGGCTTCGTGCTCGGTAACCAGTACACCATGGCCGGCAACGTGCTCCTCATCCTGGCCACGTCCCCCCTGATCGCCGCCGGCCTTTCCTGGCTGATTCTCAAGGAGCGCCTGCCGAGACACACCTGGGTGGCGATCTGGGTCTGCCTGGCCGGTATCGCCATGATCGTGATCGACGATATCGATGCCGGCTCCTGGGTTGGCAATGCGTTCGCCTTGCTGGCGGCCTTCACCCTGGCGCTGAATTTCACGCTGTGCCGCACCCGGCCGGGCGTGGACATGAGCCCGATGCTCACCTTCAACGGCCTGATCGTCGGGGGTGGCGCCAGCCTGGTGCTGTTGCTGGGCGATGGCGTCTCGCTGCCGGCCCCGAATCAGCTGGCGGTGGTGGGGTTTCTTTGTCTGGTGATCGTGCCCTGCGGGGTGACCCTGCTGCAGCGCGGGCCCCTCTATCTTCCCGCCGCCGAGGTGGGGTTGCTGCTGCTGCTCGAGGTGGTGGCGGGCACCTTCCTGGCCTGGTGGATCATCGCGGAGCAGCCGACTCCCCTGGCGATCGTAGGTGGCTGCCTGGTACTGGTGACCCTCGTCGTCAAGGGGTTCTACGAGCGGCGACTGGAACTCCGTCGGGTAGCGCGGGAAGGTGGCGTAAAGGCCCCTGAAACGAACTGATCCCTCAATCGCGCGTCGAGCTCCGGGTCCCCAAGGATGTCGACGTCAAGGCTCATCATCCTCTGCCCCCAGAAGAGCTTTGATGTGTTCGCCATCACTGACGGCCGCTCTATACAAGTCATTCCAGCTGTCCGGTGGGTTACCGTTCTTGAGCATTTTCTGGAAGACAGCATAAGCGTCCTGTTTGCTGTCATAGGCACGCTTGGTCGAGTCGTCGTTGACCCAGGCGTAGATGAGGATCTTGCTCGCAAGGTCGTAGCGAAAAAAAAGCCGGTACTGCTGGTAGAACTTTGCCCGGCACCAATGTGTGTGCTCAGCGCCGAGGGTATTTCCTTGGCGATACTGAGGGCCTGCCGGGTCCTGTGGGATGTCGTTCTTGGCCAGCTTAACAATCGCCGCCAGTCGCTTGGTGGCCGGTTTGGTGCGATATCCGAGTGGATACTTTCCCTGGAGTCGCTGCACCTTAATGGTGAGCGCATCGACCTGCTCCAGAAATAGCGGATGTGCGTAGATCGTCCATCCGTTTATCTCCAGAGGACTCATTTATCCTCGTCGTCCTCTGATAGTTCCTCATCAAGGTCTACCTCAATGTCTGCTGTCAGGCGTTCGGCCTCGGCAAAGGTGCTGGCAGTGACAGGACGAATGTTTTCCGGGTGCTCCTGCATATCGCTCTCCAGGAAGGCCAAGAAGCTGGCCATCACGGGGTCTTGGCTGGATTCGTCGCGGGCGCGAGTGAGCAGCACTTTCCCATCGGAGCGAATCGTGTAGTGAATTCGGTCGCGGCGCTTCAGCTTCAGCGCACGGCGAACCGATGCCGGAACGGTTGTCTGATAGCGATCCGTGAGAGTGGAATCATCCTCAATGACTGTGTTCATCAGATCGGCCTCCGTTCAATGGCAATGCAGAAGTAATGCATTTAAGTTAATGCAATTGGAATGCTCCGTCAATGGCTGGAAAAGCAATCAAGGACATCGTCAAGACCCCGCGGATGCGCGGGTAGTGCTCGGCGATGCCACCGGCCGACGATATTGAGGACTCGACGATGCCCTGGCTGACCTGATTGATGACGCTGGCGCCCTCGCCCAGCTGGCCGGCAGGGTAGACCTCTACCAGCAGCTCGCCGTTGCTGGCGGTTTCCACCAGCTGCTCGCCCGTGCCGACGCATGACCACCTCCAAGGCTTCCATAATCACCTATGCAGGCAGGCGGGTGCCTACCAGAACGGCATGTGGGTGGTAGGAGTTGCGAAGGCAGGGCGCGAGGAGGGCTGCGACCTCTAGGCCAGAGCTGCATCATCGCACCGACAGGCGAGATTGTTGCCATGGCCGGAACGGTCGAAGATGAGCTGATCACCTACGAATGCGATTCAGACCGCACCCGCGAAATTCGGGAACATATTTACCACTTTGCGCTCCACCGTCGCCCTGAGACCTATGGCCTGATCACCGCGCCTATGTGACATTTACTGACGCGTAGTCGGTCACGTCAATCTACTCTGTACTCTGCGCTATACTGATGTTCCAAACGCACTTATCAAGAGGCATCTAAGGGAGAATGTTCTCGCGGTCTTAGAGATGGAGCATCAAGATTTTGCGGTCGTTGCTCAGAAGGTTCTCCTGCTTGGCTGTTTCCAACTTGTTGAGTTGGATGGCCGATATACACCTCGACATGGCCTATTTTCTCCTAATGATCCGTACGGCATATCACAAAAAATGCGATCCAAAAAAAACCCCGGCGATTTTGCAGATTTTGCAAAAGCCGGGGTGCGTCAACCTGGTCGTCAGCGGGCTGAGGGGGAAAAGATTGCCGCCGCTCCATCACACGCAAAAAGGTCTAATGTCTGGCTCAGTAGTCTTCGTCTTCATCGTCAAACGGGCCGTTGACCGGGTCAGACTGTTGGCTCGGGGTGGCCATCGGACCGGTGCCGTCTCCGAAGCCGAACTCCTCGGCCTGATCGGCGCCAGGATACTGTGCTTCCCGACTCTGCGTTCCTTGCGCGGATGGTGAAAAATCCTGTCGAGACACTTCCCTTGTCAATCACAATCCCAGACTAGGAGGTAAGGGCGGGTTTTTCTGTGCTCCATCGAACATAGCCTGGATGTTTTATGAGGCAGAAAAAAAAGACGTATACTCCTTGACTTTGCTGCCATGACGTTCCGGTTTATGGCGAGGAGCTCGGTCTTTATTACTCTCCCTGTATTACTCTGCTTTCTACGACTACAACGGGGATTTTTTTCGGCCACCAGGTCTTCTATGGCCAACAGCTAGGGGGCAAACGGCGCAATCTTAACGAGCGCGATGGTGCGTGGCAGACAGCCTCTGAAAGATTCCGGCTATATATCGCGGGCAGCTGGTGAAGTTTGATACCGTGTTTACGACGGCCAGCCCCTTGATGTCGAGCGAGGTCGGGCGCACGGCTAAGCAATCCGCGATAATGCCCTGGCGCGGCGTTAGCGCAGGCGACTGCCTAGTCGAGGCTATTCAGGCGCTGAAGCAGGATAGCCAGATAAAGATCATCCTTATCTGCCAAGCGGATCAGGTTGGTCGGGGAATCGCCAAACAGCGTCTCGTCGGAGAGTCTGGAGCGGGTGTTTCGCTCGATGGCATGATTCACAAGCTGACGGGCAGCGGTCAGTGCGGCGTCGTGGTGGATCAATTTCATGACCAGGTGACCGAAGGTGACCAGCCAGGTCCGTTCCTTTTCCGTCGGATAACGAGGTTTCGTGTCGAGGATACAGAGAGTGCCTAGAGGCTGGCCGGTAGGCCCACGCAGGACGGTGCCCGCATAGAAGCGTATGAAGGGGGTATCCACCACGGCAGGGTGGTGCTTGAAGAAGTCGTCTTCCAGGGCATCGGGGACCTCCAGCAGGTCCCGATCGAGGGCGTGGACGCAGAAGGACATCTCAAGGGGTATTTCACCTACATCCAGGCCGACGGATGACTTGAACCACTGACGGTCCTCGTCGACGAAGGAAATGATCGCAATGGGAACCTTGAAGATCTGTGCCACGAGACGCGTGTAGCGATCGAAGCGCACCTCCGGTGGAGTGTCCAGGATGTCGAGTGAGCGGAGTTCGGCGAGTCGTGCCTTCTCGTCGACGGGAGTCGTGGCGCTGAATTGGCATTTTCCCATGGCGAGCTCTCCTGCTGACGCGTTGCCCCCACTGTCGACACTATCGAGCAGTTAGATATCGAGCAGTTGGATGAGAAGGTGATACTCGCCTTCTCGCTGACGAATCAGGAGCTGTTGAACACTAAATTAGCAAAGGTATTTCCCTTGCCTGTGTTGCTGAAGAGTATCTGAATTTGGAGGAGAAGCGGCGAAATCTACGGTCATGCCGTCTAAGCCTTCATGTTTACATTGATGTTACTTGTTGGCGTCTGGCGAAGCTTAGGTCGCTTCGTGATGGTAGTAGTATTTTCATTGCAGGGCTAACCGGGAATTGAGGAAAAAAGGAAACAACCGGGCACTGAAAGCAGGCAGGGTGAGAATGAAGTTACCTGCGCTGTACAGGAATTTGCGTGGAAACAGCGAGCTAGGTTTGCGTGGATGGGTCGGGACTGGCGTATATTTTTTTGTATTGTTTTTGTTAATAAGTCCGGTCTTACTATGTAATTTTTTTACTGTTTGAAACTCTCGGTATCATGAATATAAACCCCTTTACAATGTGTTGACGGTGTATGACCCATGCATAATGTTTGTGCTCTTCCCGGCCGGGTGGATCATCACGGAGCCGCCGGCTGACCTGATCGACTATGCCGACTCACTTCTGGCACGATTCAACAACCACAGCCTGCGGCATCGCCTGCATCAGATCGCCATGGCCATGTCCCCGGGAGCGATGGCGTTGACGGTGATGCCGTAGTGCGTCCACTCATTGGCCAGCAGCCGGGTCAGGCCGAGAAGGTTGCAGCAGACAGGGTAGCAACATCACGAGGGCCTCCAGGCTGCTTCATTGACCAGACTGATCGGGCGCTCACCCTTCAGCGCCAGGATGAGGTTGTCCACGGCTCGCTGGGCCATGGCGGTGCGTGTTTCGTGGGTGGCCGAGCCGATGTGTGGCAGCGCCACCACATTGGTCATATGAGGCAGCGGTGACTCCGGCGACAGCGGCTCCTGCTCAAAGACATCGAGGCCGGCTGCGCGAATGCGCCCCATCTCCAGCGCTTCGATGAGTGCTGCCTCGTGAACCACCTTGCCGCGGGCAATGTTGACGAAGATTGCCGAGGGCTTCATCAAGCCAAACTCATGTTCACCGATCAGGTGCTTGGTCTCGGCAGTGAGGGGCACGGTGACACAGACAAAATCCGCCTCACCGAGCAACGCGTCTAGCTCACGGCGTTTGGCCCCGAGTTCCTTCTCGAGTGCGGGCTTGGGGGATGCGTTGGAATAGAGTACCCGCATGCCGAAGCCGAGGGCGCCGCGGCGGGCGATGGCAGCACCGATGCGGCCGAAACCGATCATGCCGAGAGTCTTGCCATGCACGTCGCTGCCGAAGTGCTCGGGCCCCAGGCCGGCTTGCCAATCACCGCGTTTGACCCATTCGGCCAGCTCGATTGCACGTCTGGCTGCGGCCATCATCAAGAGAAAGCCGGTGTCGGCAGTGGTCTCGGTAAGCACGTCCGGGGTGTTGCATAGCAGGATGCCGCGCTGGGTCAGTTCCTCTACTGGGTAGTTGTCGTAGCCCACTGAGATGGTAGCGATGGCCTCCAGCTGGGGAGCCTCATCAAGTAGCTCGGGGGTGATGGTCAGGCCGGCACCGATCAGGCCGTGAACATCCGAGAGAGCGTTGCGAAAGTCGGGATCGTCGGCGGAAGCCAGGTCGCTGAAGGTCTGGACCTCGAACTCCGCGGCGAGTTGGGCCAGTTGCTCCTCGTTCAGGCGGCCATAGGCCAGGATGCGCTTCTTCATGAGTGGTTCCTTGTCGTTATAGGTGACTTTAGGGTCGACCCCGCCAACAGCGCGTTCCTTGAAGACTAGACCGGTATGGCGCTAAGAGTCGGTGCTCAGATGGCGGCAATCCAACCCCTCGGCATCTTGTGTGCGGCGGATAGAGGTAGTTGACTCTGTCACGCCAGGTCCGGAGCCAGTCAAACTGTAAGGATGATGACCCGCTGGCGACTCATTCAGGCATGCTGCTTTGGGGCAAGCAGCCCCTTCCAGACCACCAAGGAGGCCAGATGAGATCTCGCCGTCTGTTGATCGTGTTATTGATTGTCGCTGCCGTGGCGGCTTTCTTCTTCTCGGGCGCCAGCGACTTCCTGGCGCTCGAGGTCCTGCAGGCCGAGCAGGCGAGGTTTCATGCCTGGCTGGCGCGAGAGCCGGTCACCGTGATCGGGGGCTTCTTTCTTCTCTACGTGGTGATGGCGGCGCTCTCTTTGCCCGGCGCGACCCTGATGACCCTGCTGAGTGGTGCCCTGTTCGGACTGGGCTGGGGGCTTCTGATCGTCTCCTTCGCCAGCACTCTGGGCGCCACCCTGGCGGCACTGATCGCGCGCACCCTGCTGCGCGGGCCCCTGGAGCGACGCTACGCCCGGCAACTGGAGCGTATCAATGCCGGCATCCGCCGCGAGGGCGCGCTCTATCTCTTTACGCTGCGCCTGATCCCGCTGTTTCCCTTCTTCGTCATCAACCTGGTGATGGGCCTGACGCGGATGCGGTTGACCACCTTCTACTGGGTCAGCCAGCTGGGCATGCTGCCGGCGACGCTGGTGTTCGTGAATGCCGGCCGCGAGCTGGCCGAGCTGCAGGCCCTGGGCGATATCCTCTCGCCGTCGCTGGTGGCCTCCTTCGCGCTGATCGGCGTCTTCCCCTGGCTGGCCAAGGGGCTGGTGGCGCTGGTCAAGCGCCGCGCCCTGGCCCGGCGCTACGCCAGGCCTTCGCGCTTCGACCGCGATATCGTGGTGATCGGCGCCGGTGCCGCGGGGCTGGTGGCCAGCTATATCGCCGCGGCCGTGCGCGCCAGGGTGACCCTGGTGGAGCGCGAGCGCATGGGCGGCGACTGCCTCAACACCGGCTGTGTCCCCTCCAAGGCGTTGATTCGCGCCGCTCGCTCGATCAGAGAGGTGCGCCGCGCCGGCCAGTATGGCGTGAGAGTCGCCGAGCCGAGCGTGGATTTCCCCGCCGTGATGGGCCATGTGCACGGCGCCATCGAGGCCATTGCGCCCCACGACAGCGTCGAACGCTACCAGGGCCTGGGGGTGGAGGTGCTCAAGGGCGAGGCCAGCCTGGTAAGTCCCTGGCAGGTTCGCGTGGTGACACCCGAGGGGGAGCAGATCCTGTCCACCCGCCATGTGATCATTGCCAGCGGGGCGCGTCCCCGGGTGCCCGAACTGCCCGGCATCGAGTCGGTAGAGGTGCTCACCTCCGACACCCTGTGGCGGCTCAAGGAGCTGCCCGAGCGTCTGCTGGTGCTCGGCGGGGGGCCGATCGGCTGCGAGCTGGGGCAGAGCTTCGCCCTGCTGGGCAGCCGGGTCACCCTGGTGGAGTCGGCGGGCCAGCTGCTGCCCCGCGAGGATGCGGAGGTGGCCGAGGAGCTCCAGGCCAGCATGCGTGAGGATGGTGTGGAGCTCCTGCTGGGCCACCAAGCGCTGGGGGTGGTGACGGACGCCGAGGGCCCGGCACTGGAGGTGGCGACCGCTGACGACCACCGCGCGCGCGTGCCCTTCACGCACCTGCTGGTGGCCGTGGGTCGCGAGGCCAACGTCACCGGCATGGGGCTCGAGGCGCTCGGCATCGACACCCGCAGCAACGGCACCCTGGACGTGGACGAGACGCTGCGTAGCGTGCTGCCCAACGTCTGGGCCTGCGGCGACGTGGCGGGGCCCTTCCAGCTGACCCACGCCGGGGCCCACCAGGCCTGGCATGCCACGGTCAATGCGCTGTTCGGGGAGTTCAAGCGCTTTCGGGTCAGCTACCGGGCGCTCCCGGCGGTGACCTTCACCACTCCCGAAGTGGCGAGGGTGGGGCTCAACGAGCGAGAAGCGCGCTCGCAAGGTACCGACTATGAGGTGACCCGCTATGCGCTGAGCGAGCTCGACCGCGCCCTGGCCGAGGCCGAGAGCGGGGGCTTCGTCAAGGTGCTGACACCCCCGGGGAGCGACCGGATTCTCGGTGCCACCATCGTCGGCGAGGGAGCGGGCGAGATGCTGGCCACCTTCACCCTGGCGATGACCCGCGAAATCGGGCTCAACCGCCTGCTGTCCACCATTCACCCCTATCCCACCCGCAGCGAGGCCGTGAAGGCGACCGCCGGCGTGTGGAAGAATGCCCACAAGCCCGAGCGTCTGCTGGGCTGGCTTGAGCGCTACTTCGCCTGGCGTCGCGGGGCGGGTGGCGATTGAAGCCTTGCGTGATTGCAACGCCGGTCTTGCAAAGCGCCAAAGCGGAGCAGGGAGCTACGCTCGGGGTTAGGGCGCTTAACCTGCTTGCCAGTGCGCCCGGTTACGCCCAGCTTCCTTGGCGGCGTAGAGCCCCTGATCGGCGCGCTTGATAGCGGGTTTCAGTGAGCGTTCGCCAGCGCTGACGAGCGTTACACCCAGCGAGGCGGAGTAGGCCAGTCGCCCCCCTTCGATCACCTCGTCACCGACCTCGGCCGGTGTGGCATCGATCGCCTGACGAAGACGTTCCGCCACCAGCATGGCCTGCTCGCGAGTCGTGTCGGGCAGCAGAACGGCAAACTCTTCACCACCCATGCGGCACAGCACATCACCATCCCTGAGCTGCTGGCCTGCCGTGCTAGCGAAGGCCTGCAGCACCAGATCCCCCACGTCATGGCCATGGGAATCATTGATGCGCTTGAAGTGGTCCAGGTCAATGGCGATCAGGCTGAGGGGTGCCCCACTGCGCTTTACTCGGGCAATCTCCAGTGCCGCCTGATCTTCCAGATAGCGCCGGTTGCCCAGCCCGGTCAGCGGATCGGTCATGGCCTGCTTCGCCAGTCGTGCCTCCAGCTGTTTGCGCTCGCTCAGGTCGAAGACCGTGGCGCGGGTGTACTGAAAGCCATCGTCGGTGACCTGGGCGGTGGCCTGAATCGCCACCGGCAGGGTGGTGCCGTCGCGACACAGCAGTTCGCACTCGGCTGCCCCTTCCTGCGCCTTGCCCAGCACCAGCTGGAAGGCGGCCTCGAAGGCGTCGCGGGTCTCCGTCGTGATGAATTCTCGATAGTCGCGCTTGCCGATGATCTCGTCGGCGCGATAGCCCAGCCAGTCGAGCTCGGTGCGATTGATCTTGACGACACGCCCCTCGCTGTCCAGCGAGTGATAGCCGCAGGGGGCATTCTCGTAGAGATCCTGGACTTCGCCGGCGGACTGCCGTACCTCGCGGGAAAACACCACGGCGCGCTGTCTCAGGCGCCGCTGGTGGTGATGGCTGAGCACCCAGAAGAGGCCGAAGGCCGTCGAGAGCAGGTAGACCAGGGCAATGGCCAACAGTTGTCCGGGACTTTCCATCAGCAAGCCCGTCAACGTGGGCTTGGGCAGCACGATGCCGAGTTGCCAGGGCTGTGTCTCCGCCTCGCTCATTATCATGCCGGCCTGGCTCTGATAGTGGTTCGTGCGAATGTCGTGGGCGCGAAACCAGAAAAGGTGTTCATCAAGCACCACTTCTCCCCGGGGATGTGATGCCATGGCCTGCCAGGCATCCGGCCACAGATTCGCCAGAGTGCCCCCGAACGGCATCGACCCTGCGTCGTTGTCGGAGAGTAGCCAGCGGCCTTGGGCATCCACCAGCACGACTTGGGTGGGGCTATCCCCACGGGCATGCAAGAGATTGTCCGTGATGTGGGACCAGTCCAGGGTGAACAGCATGACGCCAAGCCGGTGACCGCTCTGGTCGAACATCGGTGTGGCGATGTCGATGACGGGGGTGCCGGCGGCATCACCGTCACCGGCTGTTTCCAGGCGCGGTGGCGAAACATAGAGGTCGCGGTGCTGAAGTGCCATCGCCTCTTGAAAGCGGTTTGTCGCGGTGTAATCGCCTACCGGGGGGAGCGGCAGCATGGGGTCCTTGGTGACGGACAGTCGCTCACGCCCCTGCCTATCGATCAGTGTCAGACGGGTATAGCGCCCGAAGTGCGTCAGCAGCGTATTGAAGAGCGCATCCAACTGCTCGCGGTCCCCCTGCAACACGATGTCCTGAGCAAGGGGCATCGTCTCCTGAAGGCTCGCCATATACCGACGCAGGAGAGGGAACTCCGCCGTTGCCAACACCTGGTTGAAGCTTACGTTCATGCCCTGGAGCAGCCCCTCGTACCCGGATGCCAGCCGGGCCTCGGCGGTTGCGCGGGTAGTGTCGATACGATCATCCAGCTGCGCGGTGAAGATCGGAAACAGCAGTGCTGTCACCAGCGCCGCAGGGACGAGAGTAGCTGCAATCAGACGTGCCCAGAGCGATGTCAGCGTCAACGGCGGAGCCTCACAAGAATTAAGAACAGACATGACGTCGGCGGCTCGTGCTGCACCGGCGGGTTGGATGAGGCGGTCAGCGGACACCACCGGCCTTGCCTATCATACGTCGGGCGCCCACTATCCCGGGGGATTTCTGTTTACGGGGCGAAGCAAAACACTTTCGCACAGGGAGGCTCGAGGGTGCTCAACGAACTCAAGCTCATGGAAACACAGCAAGAGGTGCATGAGCTGATCGCTCGGCAGGCCCCTCTTGGCCAAACACTGGACGCCATCGCCCGCTGGATCTCGGTCATGCTCCCCGACGCCATCGTCGCCTTCATGCGCTTCGATCCGGCAGATCAGACGCTGAGTCTCTATCCGAACACGATGTTTTCCGCGGCCTACCAGGCGCTGCTGCAACAGGTGCCGATCGGGCCCGACTCGGCCTCTTTCGGCTGTGCCGCTTTTCAGTGTGAGTTGGTGGTGTCCGAGGACATCCCCTCTGATCCGCGCTGGTCAGCTTTCAGCCGTGAGGCGGAGATCGAAGGCCTACGCGCCTGCTGGTCGAGCCCGGTGATGACAACTTCGGGGGAGCTGCTCGGCACTTTCGGCACCTACTACCGAACGCCTTGTACCCCTTCTGAGACCAGCAAGCGGCGTCTACGCCAGGCCGCGGCCCTGGTGGCGCTGGCCCTCATCCGCGACCGCGACGCGACGAGCCACCGTACCCTCTCCGAGTGGCATCACTCCCTGTTCGTGAACCATCCGGACGGTGTCTACGAGTTCGACCTGAAGGGGCGCTTAAAGCGCGGCAACGCGGCCCTCACCCGCATCACGGGCTATCCGAATGAAGCGCTGATCGGTCACCACTTCAACGAGTTCATCGAAGCCGACTACCGGGACGTCACCCAGGCCGGTTTCGATGCCGCCAGGCAGGGGGGCTCGCGCCAATACGAGACCAAGGGCATCCATCGCGATGGCCATGTCTATCAGCTGGAGATCATCAATTTTCCGGTGACCATCGACGGCGAGGTCGTCGGGGTCTACGGCATCTGTCGGGACATCACCGAGCGCAAGCGTCAGGAGTCAGCAAGGCATCTGCTCGAAAGAGGCATCGAGGCCACGCCCAACGGGGTGCTCATGGCGGATGCCACCCGGCCTGACATGCCGCATGTTTATGCCAACGATGCGTTCTATGCGCTGACCGGATATGCCCCAGATGAGGTGCTGGGCCGTAACTGTCGCTTCCTCCAGGGTCCAGACACCGATGCGGGAGTGGTGGCGACGATACGCCAAGCCATCGCCGAGCGGCGGCGCCTGGAGGCCACCTTGCTCAACTACCACAAGGACGGCACATCCTTCTGGAACCGGCTGTCACTCAGTCCGGTCTTCGATGAGCAAGGATTCTGCACACACTACATCGGCATCCAGCAGGATATTACCCAGCAGCGTGATCACGAGGCGAAAATCGCCTACCAGGCATCTCATGATCTGCTGACCGGCCTGCCCAATCGTAAGGCACTTGATGAGCATCTGGAGGCCGCCTTTGGCCAGGTCCAGCAGAGCCACGGGCTCCTCGCGGTCATGCACCTGGATCTCGATGGCTTCAAGGCCGTCAATGACGGGCTCGGACATCACGTCGGCAACCAGCTGTTGACGGCTGTCGCCGAGCGTCTGCAACACCTGGCCGAACCGGGCGACTTCCTGGCGCGCCTGACCGGTGATGAATTCGCGCTGTTGCTCCCCCACCTTGAGAGCAGGCAGGTCGGCGTCAAACTGGCCGAGCGAATTCTGGAGGCGTTGAGCAGGCCCTTCCAAGTAGAGGGCAAGCCGCTGCATATCAGTGCCAGTATCGGCATTGCCTGCAACTGCGACGCCACCGAGCAGGCCCACGAACTGCTGCAGCGCGCCGACCTGGCCATGGCGCAAGCCAAGCAGCAGGGACGCAATACCTGGTGCTGGTACCGGGGCAACGCCCAGTCCACGACGCAAGACAGCGTGCTGCTCCGCCATGACCTCCACACGGCGCTGCTCAACGAGCAATTCGAGCTGCACTACCAGCCCATCGTGGATGCGATAAGTGGGCGCATTCGCGGCCTGGAGGCGCTGGCTCGCTGGCATCACCCGGAGAAGGGCATGATTTCGCCCGGGGTGTTCATCCCCCTGGCCGAGCAGACCGGGCAGATCATCCCGCTCGGGCGCTGGGTGCTGAAGCGGGCCTGCCGGGATGCCGCTGAGCTGCGGGCCGGTGGTGGACCGACGGTGCCGGTGGCGGTCAACATCTCATCGCTGCAGTTTCGCCGAGAGGGTTTTCTGGAAGAGGTTCAGCAGGCCTTGGTCGATTCTGGTCTGCCGGCGGCGTTCCTGGAGCTGGAGGTGACCGAGAGCGTACTGCTGGATGGTGCCGACCAGGCCATTGAATTGATCAACCAGCTCAAGGCGATGGGCATCCGGGTCGCCCTGGACGACTTCGGCACCGGGTTCTCCAGCCTGAGCTATCTGCGCGACCTGCCAATCCACAAGGTCAAGCTGGATCGCGCCTTCATCCAGGACGTCCTTACCAATCGCAGCACTGCCGCCATCGTGCAGGGCATCATCACCATGGCCCACCATTTAGATTTGGTGGTGGTCGCCGAGGGGGTCGAGGAGCCGGCGCAGCAGCAGGACCTGGTCCGTCGAAGCTGTGACCTGCTTCAGGGCTACCTGTTTGCCAAGCCGATGTCGCTTAAGGACCTCCAGGTGCTGCCTGACACACTCCCCGACATCAATCGGCCATAAATCCGAGGTGAGCCATTCGAGGAAAGATTGACTTCCTTTGCGAACTCCAGGTCATAGGCCTCAGTGACCTCCTGGAGGATATGCCGCTCTGCCTTTTTCTGCTCCACCACGCTCGTCAGTAGTAATTGCAAGGCGTGGGTAGCGTTACGTTTCTGTAAGTGCTCCGCTACGCGGACTGCGTGCTCGGCCCGAGCCTCCGTCCACCTCAAGGCTGCGAGCGCCTGACCCCGGTGGTTGATCAGATTGATTGACGCGTCAGAGGCTTGAGATATTCCGCAGGAGAGTGCGATGTTCACGGGCGACAGACCGATCTCACGTGCACAACTATGCAGTTCGACCAGTCGCCTCTCGCACTCGAGGCCCAGAACCGACATCAAGCGACTGAACCCCCGACCGAAGGTCAGAAACTGGAAGGCCAGGTGGCGATAGCGGTGTATGTCCTGGCGCTCATAGTCGGTTGCCAAGGCCAGTATTTCTTGGGGCACCAATGCGGTGGATAGCTCGGGACGATCAGGAAGGGACACTTCGCAGCCTCCGTGAATTCAGTGCACTATTGTTCTGTAGCGTCATAATTGTTCTGTAGGGCCATAGTGAAGGATAAATTCGGAGGGTGAGATTGATATAGATCAAGTATCAGCCCCGGATGGAGTCAAAGATCACTAATTCCATACTTAAGGATGATGATCCCCATTCGTAAGTCGTAAATCATAATGCTGACTTTGAAGTGCTGATGTCGTGAAAGGCCTGCTTGGCTCGCTGGAATATTCACGCCATGGCCCTGGCCCTGGCCCTGGCCGTAAAGTGGGCCATATCCTTCGGACAGCCTGACAGGTCATCTAAGCTCTAATCAGTAGATAATAGGCGTTCAATCGCCTGGGTCAGCGGTGTTGCCGATATGACGGGCTGCGCTTTCGCCGTATAACGCTCTCCAATGACCAGCTGACGTTTACTTCCTTCATCACGCCTCCGGCGTGGATGAGTACGTGCAGGTATGCGGTGACAAAGGCAGAGTCCGAAGGATGGGATCGACTTCACTCAATAGCATCATATTCCACCACCACAAAACGTGGTTAAGCTGGCATTCGTCCGTAAGACTTAGCATTAACCGATCGTAAACTTCATGGGCAGAGTGATTAATCGGCGATGACGAGGGATGAATCGCCGGTATGGTTGTCGGGCAGCGTTATGCACTTTTCCGACTGTTTCGTCTGGGGGCGTCTCTCTATACTCCGCAGAATGCACTGGGCTCACTCTTAACGGTCTCGCAGGTTAATCCAGATGCGGATCGTAGTCGTCCGTGCAGCATGGCACTCGCACTTCCGGGGTCTGCATAGCCTCCCTCGCGGTCACTCATCCGGGTTGTCTCCGGATCGCTAGTGGCCGGGTGTACGAGCGACCGACGCGCCGTCCGGCTGGATGCAGGAACTGGGCGGCGTGCATTCTAACAATGCAATGGAGCATAGAGAAATGGTCCGCAGACTTCTGCTCAAGCCGCCTGCTTCCAACACTTCGCTTACGGACGCATCGGCCACCGTTGTTGCACAGATGGAGGGCGAGTCAGGAACACACCCCCCTGACCCCAAGAAAAAAAGCTCCCTTAAATCGTGGCGGCACCTCGCCTTCGCGCCTGGACATGAAAATATGATGAAGAAGCTTTTCGCGGAGTTCTTCGGCACCTTCTGGCTCGTCTTCGGCGGCTGCGGCAGCGCCATACTGGCAGCGGGTTTCCCCGAACTCGGAATCGGCTTTGTCGGCGTCTCTCTCGCCTTCGGCTTGACTGTCCTGACGATGGCGTATGCGGTCGGGCACATCTCTGGCGGCCATTTCAACCCGGCGGTGTCGCTGGGCCTCGCCGTGGCGCGCCGCTTCGCCTGGGCGGACCTGCCCTCCTACTGGGGTGCACAGGTCCTCGGCGGCCTCTTCGCCGCTTTTTTGCTTTACCTGATTGCGTCGGGCGCCCCGGATTGGAGTGCAGGCGGCTTTGCCTCGAACGGCTACGGTGATCTGTCGCCCGGCGGCTACGGCCTCATGTCGGCCTTTCTGATCGAATTCGTGCTGACGGCGCTCTTTCTGATGATCATTCTCGGCGCGACGTCGGCACGGGCCCCTGCAGGATTCGCACCGATCGCCATCGGCCTGGGACTGACGCTGATCCACCTGATCTCGATCCCGGTGACGAATACCTCCGTTAATCCGGCCCGTTCCACGGCGGTCGCCTTCTTTGCCGAGACCGGTGCAGTCGGCCAACTGTGGGTGTTCTGGCTGACGCCCCTGCTCGGCGCGGCCGCGGGCGCAGCGATCTGGGCGGTCCTGCTGTCGGATCGGTCGAAGGTCGCATCGGAGAACAAAGAGGTGGCGTGAACGCCGTTAAATTGCCGCGGGTCAGAGCACCGCGATCGCCGCATCGGCGCGGGGCTCGCATCCGCCGCATAGCACGCCACTATGAGGGTCTCGCAGGATGATCTGTCCGCGCCCGTAGGGGATGCGATCATGGTCCAGAAAGACCTCATGCCCGCGTGCGGCCATGGCATTGGCCAGGTGGGCGCCGTAACCGGCTTCCAGTCCCACTCGGCGCCCGCCGAACCATTGCCAGCGTGGGGCATCCAGGGCCGCCTGGGGGTTCAGTGCGAAATCGACCATGTTCATCACCGCCTGCATCTGGCCCTGGGGCTGCATGAAGGCTCCCATGACGCCAAAGGGGCCCAGCGGCTGGCCCGCCTGGGTCAGAAAGCCGGGGATGATGGTGTGGAAGGTCTTCTTGCCTGGCGCCAGTGCGTTGACATGCTGCGGGTCCAGGCTGAAGGCGCTGCCGCGGTTCTGCAGCAGGATGCCGGTGTCGGGTACCACGACCGCGGCGCCGAAGTCGTGATAGTTGCTCTGGATGAATGACACCATATTGCCGTCGGCGTCCGCCGTGGCGAGATAGACGGTACCGCCGCTAGCCGGTGTGCCGGGAAAGGGGGCGAGCGCTCGTTCACCGATCAGGGTCCGGCGCTGATCGGCGTAGGTCAGGCTGAGCAGGTCCTCGACCCGGGTACGCATGTCGGATGGCTGGGTGATGTGGGCCATGCCATCGCAGTAGGCGAGCTTCATGGCTTCCAGTTGGTGATGCAGCACGTCGGGGTTGTCGCGGTGATCGACGTCGAACCCCTCCATGAGGTTGAGCGCCATCAACACCACCAGTCCCTGCCCGTTGGGCGGCAGTTCCCAGACCTCCACCCCGCGATAGCGGGTGCTGATCGGCGTGACCCATTCGGCTTGATAGTGGGCCAGGTCATCGCCGCGCAGGCCCCCGCCGGTCTGACGGCTGAAGTCATCCATCTGCCGCGCCAGTTCGCCCCGATAGAAGCTGTCACACTGCGTCGTGGCCAGCGCTTCCAGGGTCCTGGCCAGGTCCGTGCTGCGCCAGAGCTCGCCGGCACGGGGTGCCTGGCCCTCGGGCGCGAACATGCTCAGGAAGTGGTCGGTCTCGGGCAGGGGGGCGGCGGCGAGTGCGTCGGTGATCTGCGTGACGCCGCGCCGCCACTGCTCGGCGATGGTCGGGCTGACCGGGAACCCCTGCTCGGCCAGGGCGATGGCCCGCGCCAGCAGGTCGGCGAAGGGCAACTTTCCGAAGCGCCGTGAGAGTTCCGCCCAGGCCGCGGGGCAGCCGGGCACCATGACCGGCAGCCAGCCGCGCAGCGGCATCTGCTCATGTCCCAGCTTGCGCACCGAGTCCAGGCTGAGACCCCTGGGTGCCTTCCCGCTGCCGTCCAGGCCGTGCAGGCCTCGATCGGCACCGTCGGCGATCCATACCAGGGCAAAGGCATCACCGCCCAGGCCATTGCTGGTGGGCTCCACGACGGTCAGGGCAGCGGCCGTGGCGACCGCCGCATCCACGGCATTACCGCCGCGGGCCAGGATGTCGCGCCCCACCTGAGCGGCCAGGGGCTGGGTGGTACTGACCATGCCACGGCGGGCATAGGTCGGACTGCGGCGGGAAGGGTAGGGGGTCGCCCCCGAGAGCCGGTCAAGCATCGCAACCTCCGTTTTCGCCGTGGGGGATGGCACCCCCGGGCGCTGTGTCGTTGACACGCTGAGAGTCGAGATAGTCCCGCGAGCCGTGACTCACCTGCAGCACGTGGGCGCGGGTGGCCTGCGCGGCCGCCTCGGCATCCCCCGCCAGGATGGCGGTGACGATCGCATCGTGTTCTTTCCAGGAGTGGCTGGGCCGCTTCGGCAGCCGGAACTGGGCATGGCGGAAGGGCTGCAGGCGGCCGCGGATGGCCAGCGCCATCTCGCGCAGATAGGGGCTGTGTGCGCCCGCATAGAGGGCAGAGTGAAACGCCAGGTTGCAGGCCTCGTAGTCATCGGTGCTGTCGTCGTGCAGATGGTGAAGCGAGGCCTGATGCAGCTGCTGCAGGCGCTGGCGTTCCTGGAGCGTCATGCGAAAGGCACACAGGCGCGCGCAGGCGGCCTCCAGTTCGGCCATGGCGTCGTACATGCCCAGCAGGGTCTCATCGGCGATCTGCGCCACCGTGACGCCGCGGTTGGGCCGTCTGACCACCAGCCCCATGGCCGCCAGGTGCGCGAACATCTCGCGCACCGGCGTGCGCGAGACGTCGAAGCGCTCGGCGATGACCCGGGCGTCCAGCTTGGTGCCCGGGGCGATCACGCCGCGGATGATCTCGTCGGCCACCAGTTCGAGCATCTCGTCCACGGTGGTGCCTTCCCGCGGCCGAATCTGGGAGGAATGCGGGCTCATGCGGACTCCTTGAGTGGCGGCGGCAGGGTGGCCGGCATGGCCGGCGGATGGGGAATGGCCTCGAGCAGACTGCGGGTGTAGGGGTGAGCCGGTTCGCTCAGCAGTCGCGCCGTGGGGCCCTCCTCGACGATCTGGCCGGCCTGCATGACCATCACCCGGTCGCACAGCAGGCGCACCACGTTGAGGTCATGACTGATAAAGAGATAGCTCATATTGAGCTCCTCGCGCAGCTTGACCAGCAGGTTGAGCACCACCGCCTGCACCGACACATCCAGGGCGGCGGTGGGTTCATCCAGAATCAGCAGCCGAGGGTTCAGGGCGATGGCCCGGGCGATCCCCACGCGTGCCTTCTGGCCCCCCGAGAGCTGGTGCGGGAAGCGGTCGAGCAGCTCGCCCGGCAGTCCGACCCGCTCGGCCAGTTCCTCCACGCGCCGGTAGCGGTCCTGGCGCGACAGCTTGCCCAGTCGCATCAGCGGGTCGGCGATCGAGCGCCTGGCACTCCAGCGGGGATTCAGGCTGTCGGTGGGGTCCTGAAAGACCATCTGCAGCTGGCTGCGCAGCGGGTGGCGGGCAAACGCCTTGGCCGGAATGGTCGCGAGATCCGTGCCGGCGAAGCGCAGGCTGCCGCTGGTCGGGTCGAGCAGGCGCATCACCATGGCCGAGGTGGTGGACTTGCCACAGCCACTTTCCCCGACCAGCCCCAGGCTCTCGCCCTCGTGCACCGTGAAGCTGAGGCTATCGACGGCGCGCACGGCGTCCGCGCTGTCCCGCTTGCCGAAGGTCTTGACCAGCTGCTCCACCTCCAGCAGCGGTGGCCCGGCGGGTCGCTGGGAAGGGATGACCCGGCGTGAGTCATCCAGGGGCAGCAGGTCCGATACCTGGGCGTCCAGGCGCGGCGTGGCGCGCATCAGGCGCTGGGTGTAGGGGTGCCGGGGGCGGGCGAACAGCTGCTCGGTGGTCGCCGACTCGACGATCTTGCCCTTCTCCATGACCACGATGCGATCGCAGTAGCTGGCGGCCAGGCCCAGGTCGTGGGTGATCAGCAAGGTCGCCATCTGCCGCTCGGCGGCAAGCTCAACGATCAGATCCATGACCGCCTTCTGAGTGGTGACGTCGAGCCCGGTGGTGGGCTCGTCGGCCACCAGCAGCTGCGGACGGCAGGCCAGGGCGATGGCGATCACGATACGCTGGCACATGCCGCCCGAGAGCTCGAAGGGGTAGGCGTGATAGCGCTGCTCGGCGTCGCGGATCTTGACCGCCTCGAGGGTCTGGATGGCCTTGGCCCGGGCGTTGCCGCGGGTCGCCAGGCCGTGCTGGATCATGACGTCCTCGATCTGGCGGCCCACGGCGCGGATCGGGTTCAGCGCGGCGCGCGGGTTCTGGAAGATCATCGACAGCTCACGGCCGCGCATCTCGCCCATGGTGCGCTCGGTGGCGCCGCCGATGTCGACCCCGCCGAAGACGATGCTGCCACTGGCGATCCGCCCGGCGCGGTCGAGGATGCGCAGCAGCGCATAGGAGGTCACCGACTTGCCGGAACCGGATTCGCCGACGATGCCCAGGGTCTCGCCCTTGTGCAGCTGGAGGTCGACCCGCTGGACCGCGGTGACGGTGCCGTGACGGGTGGCAAACTCCACGGTGAGGTCCTGGATGTCGAGCAGTGGTTTTCTCATGACGTGGCTCCTCGAGAACGACCTCGTCAGGTGCGGCGCTGCGGATCGACCAGATCACGCAGGCCATCGCCCAGCAGGTTGAAGGTGAAGACGGCCAGCATCAGCGCCAGGCCCGGAAACAGCGCCAGCCACCAGTGGCCGGAGATGATGTAGTTGGCGCCTTCGGCCACCATGATGCCCCACTCCGGGGTCGGCGGAATGACGCCCAGGCCGATGAACGACAGGCCGGCGGCGTTGAGGATGGCCCAGCCCATGTTGAGCGAGATCTGCACCATCATCGGCGGCAGGGAGTTGGGAAAGATCTGGAAGGCCAGGATGCGCCAGTCGGCATTGCCCGAGAGCCTGGCCGCCTGCACGAAGCCCGCGTTGCGGCGCACGGCGACCTCGGTACGCGCCATCCTCGCGTAGAAGGGCAGGTTGATGATGGCCGTGGCGTAGATGATGTTCTCGACGGTGTTGCCGGCGGCGGCGACGATGCCCATGGCCAGCACGAACAGCGGGAAGGCCATGATGGTGTCCATGCAGCGCCCGGTGATGCGCTCGGCCCAGCCGCCGTAGAAGCCGGCGATGGCGCCCAGGGTCGAGCCAACCACGAAGGCGATGGCCACCGCGGAGACCGCGATCATCAGATCCAGGCGCGTGGCGACCACGACGCGAGAGAATACATCGCGACCCAGCTGGTCGGTGCCGAACCAGTGCTGCCAGGAGGGTGGCTGCAGGGTGCTGCCGGCATTGGTGGCCAGCGGGTCGTAGGGCACCAGCCAGGGCCCCACCAGCGCCGCGCCCACGATCAGCAGAAACAGCATGAAGGCAAACGCCGTCATGGGGTTGTCGGTCATCACATAGAGCAGGTGGCGAAGGAAGCGGCGTACGCCAGCAAGCGGCGAGGCGCCATCGGCGGTCAGGGTGGTCACGGCTTACTCCTCCAGGCCCAGGCGGGGGTCCACCAGGGTGTAGATCACGTCGATGATCAGGTTGAGGGTGACAAACAGCAGGGCCATGGTGAGCACGAAGCCCTGGACGGCGGCGTAATCCGACACCACCAGCGCTTCCACGGCGTAGGAGCCGATGCCGGGCCAGGAGAAGACCTTCTCGACCAGTACGTTGGCGCCCAGGGCGAAGGAAAAGACCATGCCCAGGGTGGTGATCACCGGCAGGATGGCGTTACGCAGGGCATAGGTGAACAGCACCTGGCGACGCGGGAGCCCGGCCGCCCGGGCGGTGCGTATGAACTCACCCTCGAGAATCTGCAGCATGGCGGCACGGGTCATGCGCGCGATGGGCGCCAGGGTGAAGAGCCCCAGGGTGATGGCCGGCAGTAGCAGCTGCGCCAGGGCGGCGCGAGCCGTTTCCAGGTCACGGGCCAGCAGGGCGTCGATCACGTAGAAACCGGTGACCTTCGGCGGCGACAGATGCAGAAAGTCCAGTCGTCCCATGGGCGAGGGGGACCAGCCCAGCAGGTAGTAGAAGACATAGATCAGCGCCAGGCCGGTAAAGAAGGTCGGCAGCGAGACCCCCGCGGTCACCACCGCCCGGCACAGATGATCCACCCAGCTGTTGGGCCGGGTGGCCGCCAGGATACCCAGCGGCATGGCGATGGCGATCGAGAAGAGCAGCGCGACGCCGGTGAGCTCCAGAGAGGCCGGCAGGCGAGTGGTGAGCTCGTGCATCACCGGCTGCCCGGTGGAGATCGAAATGCCCAGGTCGCCACGCACCAGGTCCTGCACGTAGGCCACGAACTGCACCGGGAGGGGGCGGTCCAGGCCCATGCTGACCCGGATCTGCTCGATGGAGGCGGCGTCTGCCGCGGGTCCGGCGAAGTAGGCGGCAGGGTCCCCGGGCAGCGCCCGGGTCAGCAGGAACGAGACGATGATGATGCCGACAATGACGGGGATCGCCTGAAGCAGGCGCCAGCCCACCAGCCGGCTGCGAGCCAGATGGGTCATGGAAGACTCCTCAGCGGCTGTGCAGGACGCGTTGATCGAGCTGGCGGTGATACCAGAAGGTGTAGCCGTCGATGTTCGGCTGCATGGCGACATTGAGGGTTGGCTGATAGAGCGGGATACGCGGCACGTCCTCGAAGGCGATCTCGATCATGCGTCGGATCTTGGGGGCATAGTCGGGATCGTCCATCTCCATGAACAATGTCTCGTCGACCAGCCGAGCGATCTCGTCGCTGTGGTAGTTCGAGGAGTTGAAGAGGTTGCCCTCGATATAGGCCCAGAAGAAGTAGTAGCAGGGGGTGTTGAGCCAGCCGCCGAAGTTCTCCAGGTGCAGCGGCAGCTGCTTGTCGACCAGGGCGCGGGTTCGCCAGTTGGCGCCGGGAATTCGGTCCAGGGTCACGGTGATGCCGATCTGGCCCAGGGCTTCCTGGATCAGCAGTGCGGTGGATTCCGCCCAGTCGGCCTGGCCCAGGTCGAAGGAGAGCGGCACCTCGAAGCCATCGGGGTAATCGGACTCGGCCATCAGGGCGCGCGCCCTGTCCAGGTTGGTGCGGTAGGGGAACGGTTGGGGCCACTGGATATCATCCGGGGTGCTGTTGTCACCGCCCCACATGGGTACGCCGCGGCCATAGGCGGCGTTCTGCATGATGGCCTCGTAGGGGACGGCCCAGGCGATGGCCTGCCGGACCCGCACGTCCTGGAAGGGCTCGAACCGAAGGTTGGGACACAGCACGTGGAGGCAGTTCTCGATCGGCGTGCTGACCACCGCCACGTCGGGGTGCGCGTCCAGCTCCATGGCATCGCGGGGGGGCACGTCCTGGGAGAGCTGGATATTGCCGCGCTCCAGCAGGGCGCGTCGGGTCGAGGCGGACGGCACCTCGCGCAGGATGATGCGCTCGGCGCCGGGCAGCTCACCGCTGGCCCAGTCGGGGTTGCGGCGGTAGACCAGCTGCTGGCCGGGTTCCCAGCGTTCCACCTGGAAGGCGCCGGAGCCGGCCGGGTTGCGATGCAGGTACTCGGTCGCCCAGGGGTCATCATCGGTGGCGTGCTCGAGGGCCAGCTCGGAGTTGATGACGATGGCAATCGGCGTGGTGAGGTTGGGCAGGGTCAGCTTGGAGGCGTGGGGCAGGGTGATGCGGAAGGTCCGCTCATCGACGGCCTCGAACTGCTCCGGGCTGGTGGTGGAGCCGGCGGCCATCTGGGTGGTGGGGAAGCCGCCCAGGGTCACGGCGCGGTCGAACGACCACTTCACGTCCTGCGCGGTGACGGGGCGGCCGTCCCAGAAGGTGGCCTCGCGCAGGGTAAAGGTCAGGGTGCGGCCATCCTCGGAGACCTCCCATGACTCGGCGAGCTCACCCTGGAGGTTGTCGTAGTCATAGCTCAACGAGCCATCCTCCAGCGTCTTGGTGCCGAAGGTGAGCAGGCGGTCGTAGCAGTTCACCGCGACCTGATAGCTGGGGCGGTTGGTCCCGCTGCGATGGATGTCGAGGCTGTTGATGGTGCTGCCCATGACCACGACGAGTGTTTCGTTCCCGCCGGCCTGGGCGGGCATGACCTTCAGGAAGGGCAGGCAGGCGGCCCCGGCGGTCAATACGGAAGTTCCCTTGAGAAATTCACGGCGGTTCATGGACGGCTCCTCGAAGTGTATGCAATCCATGAGGTGCATACACGTTGCGGGCCAGATCGCCTTTTCTGAGAAATTAAATCAACCAAATCAGCATTTCAGCCATCGACCGGGTTGTGGCCTGGCCCGCTGAGCAGGCAGGCGTTGCCTATGGCGTGCACCCGTTCGCGCCGGGATGTGCATGCCCCTGCACCGGATTGCACCCGATCATCGCCAACCCTGCCGGCTATTCCGGGGAGGTCGATCCGCCGGTGTTAACGCCAGAGCCGGTGGTCGAGGTCGGGGCGTGAACTAATCGGCAGCCGAGGGAGTATCAATATCACTCGGCGCCACTCTTGCCGGGTGATAATGGGGCCAGGGGCAGGTACGATGCCCGGCCCTGTCATCCTCTAGACAAACATTGGCCCCCATGGAGTGAAAAGCCTTGCCCCTTGTTACGGAGCGGTCGGATGCGCGCGCCCTTGTCCTGATGCTGCTTGTAGTCGGGCCGTTGCTGCTGCCCCAGGGGTACTGGCTGGCGCCGCTGGCCTTGCTGCTGGTCGCCGGCCTGGGCTGGGCCCATCGCCCTGTGCCGTTCCAGGGTACGCGGCCCCAGGGGGTGGCCGTGGCCGCGCTGCTGAGCGTCGGCGCAGCGCACCTGGCGAACGGGCTATGGCACGGAGAAATGGCGCTGGCCTTGCCGACGGCCGGGGCCGCCCTGTTGGCCGCCGCCATGGTGCCGGCGGCAACGTTGATGCGCCCACCGCTGGCCTGGTGGTGGGGTGGCCTCGCGCTGGCCGGGGGTGGCAGCGGGCTCTGGGCGCTGTGGCAGGCGGGCGTGGCCGGTGCCAGCCGAGCCAACGGTCATGGCGAGGTGAATGCCATCCTGTTCGGCAACCTGGCCCTGCTGACCGGACTGCTCTGCCTGGCCGGCCTGGGGTGGGCGTGGCAACAGAGCTGCCGTCGACGCTGGCTTGTGGCGCTGCTGCTGGGTGCGGTGGGCGGTCTGATCGCCTCGGCGCTGTCGGGTACCCGCGGCGGTTGGCTGGCGCTGCCACTCGCCACCCTGGTCTTCTATCGCGCCTACCTGCGCAGTTGGCCGGCACGCTGGCGTTGGCTGACGGTGAGTGCAGTGGCGCTGGTGCTGGCGGGCCTCTACCTGGCGCCCCAGAGCGGGGTGCAGAAGCGGGTGGGCTTGGCAATGGAGGAGGCGGCGGACTATCTGGCCGGTGAGCCGAACGGCTCCGTCGGGACGCGGCTGGAGATGTATCGCGGTGCGCTGCTGCTGATCCCCCACTCCCCCTGGATGGGTCTCGGTCACGGCGGCTATCGCGACGCCATGGGCGAGCTGGTGGAGCAGGGCAGGATAGTGCCCGGTCTGGACCGCTACTGGCATGCCCACAACGATCTGCTCGACGCCTGGGTGCGGCGTGGCCTGCCGGCCCTGCTTGCTCTGCTGGCGCTCTATTTGCTGCCGCTCTGGGTTTTCACGCCCCGCCTGGTCGCCACCGACCCCGGAACGCGCAGCCTGGCGGTGGCCGGGCTGCTGCTGCCGGTGACCTTCATCGACTTCGGATTGAGCTACGCCTTCTTCGCCTACCCGATCGGCATCGTCGTGTATGGAGGCTGGCTGGCGGTGTTACTGGCCTGCGAAGCTCGAGATCAAGGCAAGACCGTGCCGTCCACCCTCGTCAGGTAAGGCGCCACTCCGGTGGCAGACGTTACCAATGCGCACTGAGCATTCAGGTCTTGCCACGGTTGCGAGCGCGTTGTGTAATCCCTGCCTGATCTCCCAAGACCTGGCCCTAACGGGTGAGCTCTGCTGTGCGCCGCGTGGTCGAGCCGAACCACAAGGGTTTGTCGACGACGAACTTCATCGAACGTTTCACTAGGCCTTTGCCAGGGAAGAAGCCGAGGTCGAGCCACAACCGAATCACCGCCTGAGCCTCAAGATCGATGGTCTGCTCGATCGGCACCAGGAACCCATCGTAATCACCCGCCGGAGTCGCGTACCGCTCTCGAGTGATTGGCATGACTCGGTGCTGGTATTCACCCGTGTGTTCGACCTCTTGCGTCTCTCTGTTAACGACCGTAGCTCTACCAGAGGCGCTCCATGTCCGGTCGGGCACTATTCTGCCGGGTAGCAGCACCACGGGCGGTTCGTACAGCACGGTCTGACCTTGCGTCAGCACATCCAGGCCGGTGAGCAGCACGCTTCCATCCGGGAGCTCGGAAAGATGAAGGATGTTGTAGTCGCCAAACCGAACTTCCCATCGGCCTTCACCATCTGCGGCAATGAGTTCCAGCACTACCCGCCGTCCCTCTCCGTCTCCGTCCACCACCTCGAACATGCTTTCACCGGGAGCAAGAGGAAAAAGCTCCGCAGCCTCAATCTCTTGAACCGTAGATGCCGACGTCTCCGCGATGGTGGCTCCGGCGGTGGAGAGGGCAACGCCGATCAGTATGGCTCGAGCGTAAGAACGGTACATTGCATCTCTCCTGGAGTCCGTAGGCAGCAAGGTGCGGCATAGCACTCGTGGCCTTTTCGCGGAGTATAGACACTACTCGGTCAGCCGGCACCGCAGCCGAAACATAGACGTCGCAGCTTCGAAGGCCTGTCATAGGGCCGTCCCGGTCGATTGAATCGATACTCGAACTCGGCCAGATAGCATCGATAGGGCGAAGAGCAGTCACGTAGCAGCTTGAGGGTAAAGGGGAAGCTTGAAACGTCGGTTTGATGGGTGCTAAACGTCAAAATGTTGTAGAATGAGGGCGTGGAGGAGCAGTGCCCGCTACGAACGTGCAGAAATGGAGGTAGACGTGGACGTCATCGATCGTGAAACCGCCCAAGCGATTGGCAATGGTGAAAGCCTGTTTGCTGGCCTGGACCTGCCTGAAGACATCTTTACAGATAATGTGGTTTTCATTCGCCAGGTACGCGCCGGGATCTCAGGGCAGCTTGTACGAAGAGCAATCAAGTTGCTTAACGAACGTGATTTGTTCGTGACACTGCTAGAGACCGACTCTAGCAATCTGCATCGCTTCTACAAGCGGAAAGCCTTGGGCCGCAATCAAAGCGAAGAAGTTCTGGATACGCTTCGTTTGTACTACCAGGCTGCGAACGTGTTCGGTGATGCTGATGTTGCTCGTGAGTGGATGCATTGTGAAGTGCCAGCTCTGAGCGGATCTCGCCCCGTCGACCTGGTTGATACCGCCCAGGGGCGTGACATGATTCGCCAGGTTCTCGGTAAAATCGAGTACGGAGAGTTCTCTTGACAGCTGGACAGCTGTCTGTTTTTTCAAGGAGTGTCTCCCTGCCGGAGTCTCCGGGGTAAATACTCCCATGTGCTCAGCCGGAAGGTGAATAAACCCATGCGGGTATACCGGATCACGAAGAAAAAATACGTCAAAAACTTCAATGGCCGAGGGGGGAGTTATGAAGATGGCGCCCGCTGGAATTTACCTGGCCAGCCAGTGCTCTACTTCGGTACCAGCGCATCGGTCGCCATGCTGGAAATGGGGCATTATATTCCTACCCCCAAGATGGTGCCCAAAAGCTTTGTGCTTGGAATCTACGATATTGACAGCACTGCTATTGAAAGCGTGGAGCTGAGTGAGCTTACTGATGGGTGGGATAATTTCCCCTACCCTCTAGCCACTCAGAGAATCGGCAGCGACTTCCTGGTTCGTGGTGATAACCTGATATTGCTAGTGCCTAGCAGCGCCGCTGCCGGCATCGATAAAATGATCGTGGTAAACCCTGAGCATCCCGATATCAATAAAATTAGTCTGATTGAGACGCGTAGTGAAATTTTCAATCCAAGGTTATTTAAGGGTCTTTGAGTTTAAGGGTCTGTGAGATAGACTGCCACCTTGTTACACATCGTGAACACATAGAATAACCGCTGCAGCCCCTCATGAAAGGTATCGCTACTGGGCTCCACAACCAACGACGAAGAGCCTGAAATAGGCGGAAGAAGGGCTGGCCAGGGAAGCAGGGCTGGCTACTACGGCCGCGGTGCAAGCCCCGCTGCGGCCACCAGTGCGCGGGTGTAGTCGCTCCTGGGGTTCTCCAGTACGTCAAGGCAGTCGCCGCTCTCCACCACTTCCCCCTCCTTGAGCACCATGATGCGGTGGGCCATGGCGCGCACCACGGCCAGATCGTGGCTGATGAACAGGTAGCTCAGGCCGCGGCGGGCCTGGAGGTCGCGCAACAGCGCCACCAGCTGCTTCTGGACGGTGCGGTCCAGCGCCGAGGTGGGCTCGTCGAGCACGATGAGCTCCGGTTCGAGGATGATCGCCCGGGCCACGGCGATGCGCTGGCGCTGCCCGCCGGAGAACTCGTGGGGGTAGCGGTCGGCGCAGTCGGCGGGAAGCCCCACCTCGGCCAGGGTATCGGCCACCCGGCGAGCCACCTCGACCTCCGTGAGCGTCGGCTGATGAAAGCGCAGCCCCTCGCTGACGATCTCCGAGACGGGAAGCCTGGGCGAGAGTGACCCGAAGGGGTCCTGGAAGACGATCTGCACCCGGTGGCGTAGCCGGCGCAGGGCGCCGCCGCTGAGGGTGTCCAGGCGAGTGTCGCCGAAGGTGATCTCGCCGTGGCTCTGGGTAAGACGCAGCAGCGCCAGGGCCAGGGTCGTCTTGCCGGAGCCGGATTCGCCGACGATGCCGAGGGTCTCGCCGGGGGCCAGGGTAAGGTCCAGCGGCATGACCGCCTCAAACGCCGGCGGGCGCTTCATGAACAGCTTCTTGGGGCGCTGGAAGCTGACTCCGAGGCCGCGGGCCTGGAGCAGCGGCGCACCGCGCGGCACCGCCACCGGGCGGCCCTCCGGCTCGGCGTCGAGCAGGGTGCGGGTGTAGGCGCTGGTCGGTGAGCCGAAGACTCGCTCCACCGGCCCCGTCTCCTGCTCGCGCCCCTGGTAGAGCACGCAGACTCGATCGGCGTGGCGCCGCACCAGGTTGAGGTCGTGGGTGATGAACAGCATGCCCATGCCGTGGTGGTCACGCAGTTCGGCGAGCAGGGCGAGGATCTCCTGCTGCACGGTGACGTCCAGCGCCGTGGTGGGCTCATCGGCGATCAGCAGTGCCGGGTCGTTGGCAATCGCCATGGCGATCATCACCCGCTGGCGCTGGCCGCCGGAGAGCTGATGGGGCCAGACGTCGATCAGCTCCTCGGGGCGCTGCAGCTTGACCTGGGCCAGCAGTTCGATGATCCGGGCGCGGGCCGCGCGACCGCTCAGCCCCTGGTGCAGGCGCAGGGTCTCGCCGATCTGCTTGCCCACGGTGTGCAGCGGGTTCAGCGAGGTCATCGGCTCCTGGAAGATGAAGCCCACCCGACCGCCGCGCACGCCCTGCCAGTCGCGTCGCCGCAGCCGGGAGAGGTCGGTGTCGCCCAGCCAGCGGGTGCCGCTGACGGCGGCATTGCCCGGCAGCAGGTCCATGGCGCCCAGCGCCGAGACCGACTTGCCGGAGCCGGATTCGCCCACCAGCGCCAGGGTCTCGCCGGGGGCCACGGTGAGGGAGAGGCGATCCAGCACGGTGACGCCGTCGAAGGCGACCGAAAACTCCTCGAGGCGCAGCAGCGGGGAGCGGGACGAGAGTTCAGGCATCGGTCTGGCTCCTGGCGGTGGCCTGGGTCCCGGCGGTCCGGGCTTCGGCGGACCCGGTTGCCGCGGGCACGGGGGTGGCGGCGTGGCGGACGTGGCGGGGGTCGAAGGCGTCGCGCAGCCCCTCGCCGATGAACACCAGCAGCGAGAGCATCAGCGACAGGCTGACGAAGGCGGTGATGCCGAGCCAGGGGGCGTGGAGGTTGTTCTTGCCCTGGGCCACCAGCTCGCCCAGCGATGGCGACCCGGGGGGCAGGCCGAAGCCCAGGAAGTCCAGGGCGGTCAGAGTGGTGATGGCGCCGGTGAACAGGAAGGGCACGAAGGTGAGGGTGGCCACCATGGCGTTGGGCAGCACGTGTCGCCACATGATCAGCCGCGGCGGCAGCCCCATGGCGCGTGCGGCGCGCACGTACTCCAGGTTCCGGGCGCGCAGGAACTCGGCGCGCACCACGTCGACCAGCCCCAGCCAGGAGAACAGCAGCATGATGCCGAGCAGCCACCAGAAGCCCGGCTGCACGAAGCTGGCCAGGATGATGAGCAGAAACAGCACCGGCAGCCCCGACCAGATCTCGGTGAAGCGCTGGCCGATCAGATCGGTCTTGCCACCGAAGTAGCCCTGGATGCCACCCACCAGCACCCCCATCACCAGTGAGCCGGCGGTGAGCACCAGGGCGAAGGCCACCGAGAGCCGGAAGCCGTAGATTACCCGGGCCAGCACGTCGCGCCCCTGGTCGTCGGTGCCCAGCCAGTGGCGGGCGTCCGGCGGCGCCGGCGAAGGCCGCATCATCTGCATGTCCAGGGTCTGGTAGGAGAAGGGGATCGGCGGCCACAGTGCCCAGCCGTTCTCCTCGATCTGCGCCTGGACGAAGGGGTCGTGGTAGTCGGCGGTGGTCGGCAGGAAGCCGCCGAACTCGGTCTCCGGGTAGTCCACCAGCAGCGGCACGTACCACTGGCCGTCGTAGCGCATCACCAGCGGCTTGTCGTTGGCGATCAGTTCGGCGCCGATGCTCACCACGAACAGTACCAGGAAGAGCCACAGCGATACCCGAGCGCGACGGTTGGCCCGGAAGACCGCCAGGCGGCGACGGGTGATGGGAGAGAGTCGGTCCGTCCAGTTCGTGAAATAGGTTGTCATCGGCTCAGGACTCCCTCGTCTCGAAGTCGATGCGGGGGTCCACCCACACATAGGTCAGATCGGAGACCAGCTTCAGCAGCAGGCCGATCAGCGTGTACAGATAGAGCGTGCCGAAGATCACCGGGTAGTCGCGCTGCATCACCGCCTCGAAGCCGAGCAGTCCCAGCCCCTCCAGGGAGAAGATCACCTCGATCAGGAGCGACCCGGTGAAGAAGATCGCGATCAGGGCGCCGGGCAGGCCGGCGATGATGATCAGCATGGCGTTGCGGAACACGTGGCCGTAGAGCACGCCGCCATCGCTGGCTCCCTTGGCCCGGGCGGTGAGCACGTACTGCTTGTGGATCTCGTCGAGAAAACTGTTCTTGGTCAGCATGGTCAGGGTGGCGAAGCTGCCGATGGTCATGGCCACCACCGGCAGGGTGATGTGCCACAGGTAGTCCTTGACCTTGCCCCAGGTGCTGAGCTCGTGGAAGTCGGGCGAGGTGAGCCCGCGCAGCGGGAACAGGTCCCAGTAGCTGCCGCCGGCGAACAGCACGATCAGGAGGATCGCGAACAGGAAACCGGGGATGGCGTAGCCGACGATGACCAGCCCCGAGGTCCAGACGTCGAAGCGTGAGCCGTGGTGGAGCGCCTTGCGGATGCCCAGCGGTATCGAAATCAGGTAGACCAGCAGCGTGGTCCAGAGCCCCAGCGAGATCGACACCGGCAATCGCTCGATCATCAGCTCGACCACCGGTCGGTCGCGGAAGAAGCTGTTGCCGAAGTCGAAGGTGGCGTAGTCGCGCATCATGCCCAGAAAGCGCAGGTGGGCCGGCTGGTCGAAGCCGAACTGCGCCTCGAGCTGCTCGATGAAGCGTGGATCGATGCCGCGGGCCCCCCGCGACTCGTCGCGCACCATCACCTCGCCGCCGGCGTCGAGCCGGGTGCTGGCCATGGCATCGGCGCCTTCGAAGCGGGCCAGCATCTGGTCGATGGGGCCGCCCGGGGCGGCCTGCACGATGACGAAGTTGAGCAGCATGATCCCGATCAGGGTGGGGATCATCAGCAGCAGGCGGCGCAGAATGTAGCGACTCACGAGGGCAGCTTCCTTGTTCGTTTCCGGGGCGGCATCAGCGGCGACGCAGGCGCTGGTTGATCTCGGCTTCCCGTTCGGCATTCACCCACCAGGCGGCGAGGTCCAGGCCATAGGCCGGGAAGGGTTCGGGCCAGCCGAACTTGTCCCAGATGGCGATGCGGGTCTCGCCGGAATGGTAGTGGGGGATCATCGGGAAGTGCCACAGCAGCACCCGGTCCAGGGCGCGGGCAGTGACGTTGAGCGCTTCGCGGCTGTCGGCACGGATCAGTCGATCCACCAGGTCGTCCACCACCGGGTCGGCCAGCCCCATCAGGTTGCGGCTCTGGGGCGTCTCGGCGGCGGCACTGGTCCAGAAGTCGCGCTGCTCGTTGCCGGGGTTGTTCGATTGGGGAAACTGACCGACGGTCATGTCGAAGTCGAAGCTGCGCAGGCGGTTGAGGTACTGGTTGATGTCGACGATGCGGATGCTGCCGCGAATCCCCAGGCGCGCCATGTTGCGCAGCATGGGCTGGGTGACCCGTTCCATGCCGGTGTCGAACAGCAGTACCTCCACGGTCAGCGGTTGCCCCGTCTCGCCGTGCACCAGGCGGTCTCCCTCCACTTCAAAGCCGGCTTCGCGCAGCAGATCCAGCGCCAGGCGCAGCCGTTCGCGCAGCTCCAGGGGGTGCTCGTGGGGCACCGGTTCCCGGAACAGCCGCTCCGGCAGCTGGTCTCGCCAGGGCTCCAGCAGGGCCAGCTCCTGCCCTTCCGGTAGCCCCTCGGCGGCCATCGGGGAGTTCTGGAAATAGCTCTCGGTGCGCCGGTAGGCATCGTAGAAGAGATTGGCGTTGAGCCAGGGGAAGTCGAAGGTCAGCGAGAGGGCCTCGCGCACCCGGGGATCGCTGAAGCTGTCGCGTCGCAGGTTGAAGACGAAGGCCTGCATACGCGCCGGCTGTCCGTCCGGCACCGCCAGGCGGCGCACCAGGCCGTCGCGATAGGCGGGGAAGTCGTAGCCGATGGCCCAGGTGGCAGCGCGGGCATCGATGCGGTAGTCCAGCACTCCGGCCTTGAAGGCCTCCCAGGCGATGTCGCGGTCGCGATAGTAGTCGTAGACCAGCCGGTCGATGTTGTGGCGCCCGCGCTTCACCGGCAGGTCCCGGCCCCAGTAGTCGGGATCGCGCTGATAGACGATGCGCCGGCCCGGGTCGAGCTCGCCGATACGGTAGGGGCCGGAGCCGGGGTGGGCGGCCAGCGTCGGCGCGGTGAAGTCGTGCTCCTGCCAATAGTGCTTTGGCAGCACCGGCAGCTGGCCGACGATCAGCGGCAGCTCCCGGGAGTGCACCTCGGCGAAGTCGAAGCGCACGGTCTGATCACTCAGGGCGGTGACGCCCGCCACGTCGGCGTAGTAGGCGCCGTAGAAGGGGTTGCCCTGTTCGGTGAGCAGTTCGAAGCTGAACACCACGTCGTGGGCGGTGACCGGCTCGCCGTCGTGGAAGCGCGCCTCGGGGCGCAGGTCGAACTCGATCCACTCCCGGTCGGGGTCCAGGCGCATGCCGGAAGCGAGCAGGCCATAGACCGAGAAGGGCTCGTCCGGGTTGCCCTCCACCAGGGTGTCGTAGATCTCGAAGAGTCCCGCGGCCGGGGTGCCACGGATGATGAAGGGGTTGGTGGAGTCGAAGCTGCCGCCCACCGCCGCCTGGGTCAGGGTGCCGCCGCTGGGCGCCTCGGGATTGACGTGGGGGAAGTGGGCAAAGCCTTCCGGCAGTTCCGGGTCGTCATACAGTGCCAGGCCATGAACGGTAGGCACCGCGTCGGCGGAGACCGCCGCTGCCTGGGGGGTCCAGAGAGCGGCGGCCAGGGCGATCGGCAGCAGGCAGGTGGTGGCGGCACGAACGGCCGGTGCAGGGCGGCGCGGGGCTTCGGGCATCGGCGACATCCTTGGTCGGTGGCGGCCGGCCCTCGGTGGGACCGGCATCGATCGGCCAATAAGTTGTCAGGCCCTTGGCGGCTTGGCAAGCGTTCCCGGCACCCCTCCCGTCTCGTTTAGCGGTAGGCGACGCTCTCACGGGGCAGATCGAGCACCTGACCCGGGTGCAACACGTCGCCGTTCAAGCCGTTGACCTGACGAATCCGAGAGACGCTCACCCCCTCGCGGGAGGCGATCGTCGAGAGGCTGTCGCCGCTCTGCACCACGTAGCTGCCGTCGCCGCTGCCGGACGGCGAGGCGGGCGTTTCCAGGCGGGCCATCAGGGTGTCGGCGCGGTCGGTGGGCACCAGCAGGACCCGAGCCTGCCCGGGGTGGGCGGTGCCGTTGCTGAGGGCGGGATTGAGCTCGGACAACTCGCCGCGGCTGGCGCCGGAAAGCCGTGCCGCTTCGTCCAGGCCGAGCGGGCGGGAGACGGGGATCTTGGCAAAGGCCGGCGCGTCCTCGATATCGGGAAGGGCGACCTGGTATTTGTCAGGATCGTTGATGATGGCAGCGATGGCCTTGAGCTTGGGGACGTAGTTCATGGTCTCCCGGGGCAGGCTCAGGCTCCAGTAGTCGTCACCGTTGCCGCTGGAGATGGCGTTGCGGCGCGCCCGGTTCACGGTGCCGGCGCCGGCGTTATAGGCGGCCAGCGACAGCTCCAGATCGCCCTCGTACCACTGGTCGGCCTGCAGCTCGATGTAGTCCAGCGCGGCGCGGGTCGAGGCCACTACGTCGAGGCGGCCATCGTAGCCGCGTGCTCGACGCAGGCCCAGGGCGTCGCCGGTGCCGGGCATGAACTGCCACAGGCCGGCGGCGCCGCGATGGCTGCGGGCGGTGGGATCGAAGGAGCTCTCCACGAAGGGGATCAGGGCGATCTCCCCCGGCAGGCCGCGCTCCTCGACCTGCTCGACGATCCACGCCAGCCAGGGACGGGCGCGTTCGGTGATCTCGACGATGTTGTGGGGGCTCGCGCGGTAGTGGTCGATCCACTGCTGGACCCGCGGCTCGTCCAGACTCTCCTGCCACTGGAGGCTGGCGCGCAGCCGACTCCAGGCGTCACGCGGCTCCAGGGCAAGCGCGTCCCAGAAGTGCTGATTCGCCGGCAGTCGGCCGGCGTGGGACGTGGACGGTGAAGCGAACTGGCCGTCCTTGCGCTGCTCGGGGCTGAGGGTGGCTGCCTGGCTATAGACGCTGCTGACCAGCAGTGCGCCGATCATTGCGGCGGTGCTGGCGAAACCGACTAGCATGCGTCGCTTGGTGTGGTAGGTCATCCGGAAGAGTTCCTCCTGGTCGTGTGCGGTCCCGCCGACAGCGGGACAAACCGCATGACGTCCAATCGGGGCAAGGTCAAAAGCTGTCTTTCCAACTGCGCAGCGTGGCAAAGGTGTCCACGTCGCTGCCGGTGTCGCCATGGGCCGAAGCGGCCTGACGTACGCCGGCATCGTGACTGCGCAGGAAAGGATTGATGCGTTTTTCACGGGCCAGTGAGCTCGGCAGCGTGGGGCGGTCGAGCTCTCTGGCGCGCAGGCACTCTTCCATTGCCTTGGTCACATCCGGATTGTGGGGGTCAGCGGCCAACGCGAAACGCAGGTTGGCCACGGTGTATTCGTGGCCGGCGAATACCAGGGTCTCGTCGGGCAGTGCCGTCAGCCTGCCAAGGGATTCGTGCATCTGCTCGGCTGTTCCCTCGAACAGTCTACCGCAGCCGGCGCTGAACAGGGTGTCGCCGCAGAAGAGCAGCGGCGGAATGCCCGCGGTAAAGAAGGCGATGTGGTCCAGGGTATGTCCCGGTACCTCATGCACCTCGAACAGTCGTCCCATGGCGCGAAATTCGTCTCCCTGGCCGACTCGCTCGTCGATGCCGGCGATCCGGGGATTGTCGGGGCCGATGACCCGGGGCGAATAACGCTCTATCAGGGTCGCCAAACCGCCGGTGTGATCCTGATGGTGGTGGGTAATCAGCACCGTGGAAAGGGTCAGCCCCTCGCTCTCGATCAGCTCGACCACCGGTGCCGCATCGCCCGGGTCGACCACGCAGATTTCGGAACTCGTATCCTGGCGCAGGAGCCAGATATAGTTGTCGCCAAATGCGGGTAACGGTGTCACGCTCAACATGGTCACGGCGTCCTGAATGGGCATGAACGGGTCGCAAAATCCGCCCAGAATGGAGGAGCCTGCTTTCGATGTCAATATCCCCCCCGGTTTCGTCCCTTGCCGCGCTGGTGCGAGAGGGTCGTCGCTTCTGGACCACTCCCGGCGGTCAGGCGGTGCGTCAGGCAGAGCGCGCCTGCCTGGGGCCTGTCTGCGAGCGGCTGTTCGGCGTTCACAGCCTCGAGCTCGGGCTGGGTGGGGCGCTGGCGGACATGTGCCCGGTACGCCATCCCATGGCCTGGGCCCCGACCCGGGAGCTGGCGGACCATCCTGCCACCCTGGTCTGCTCACCGGATACGCTGCCGCTGCCCGATGCCTGCCTGAGCCTGGTGGTGATTCACCACCTGCTGGAGGTGGCGCCGGATCCCCACCGTACGCTGCAGGAGGCCGCCCGGGTGACCCGTGACGATGGACGGCTGATCATCTTCGGCTGGATGCCGCTGTCGGCGGGGGGGCTGCCCCGGATGTTGCCGGGTCGCCGGCGTCGCCTGCCCTGGCGCGGCCAATGGCGAACCCCGGTACGCCTGCGCGACTGGCTGGCATTTGTGGACTTCGAGATCGAGCGGGTAGACTACTGCGGTTTTCATCTGCCCGGCACGCTGCCCGGCAATGCCGCCCTCGAGACCCTCGGGCGGCGACATAACCTGCCGCTGGGCGACAGCTTCATGATCCAGGCGACTCGGCGCCCTCAGCTGGCGCAGAGCCAGGGCGCGCGGCTTGGCTTCGCTAGCCCCTTCGGCGGTTCCGCCCTGGGCGCTACCCGGCTAGGCCAGTCGCGGTTTCCGCCCGAGCCCTATCCCCCCAATGATCAGAAAAGGGTAACAGAGGTTGATTGAGACGCTGACCGAGCAGGTTGCCGAGACGCGGGCCGACGCCCTGCCCGAAGTGACCATCTATACCGATGGCGCCTGCCGCGGCAACCCCGGCCCCGGCGGCTGGGGCGCCCTGCTCAAGAGCGGGCAGCACGACAGGGCCTTGAACGGCTTCGAGGCTCGCACCACCAACAACCGGATGGAGCTGATGGCGGCGATCATGTCGCTGCGCGAGCTCAAGCGGCCCTGCCGCGTCCAGCTGTGGACCGACTCCGAGTACCTGCGTCGCGGCATTACGGAGTGGATCCACAACTGGGTGAAGCGAGGCTGGAAGACGGCCGGCAAACAGCCGGTCAAGAATGCCGAGCTGTGGCGTGAACTGCTCGAGGAGACCCACCGGCACCAGATCGAGTGGCACTGGATCAAGGGCCACAGCGGTCACCCCGGCAACGAGCGTGCCGATCAATTGGCCAACGAGGCCATCGATGAGGCTCGTACCCGAGCCTGAGCCGATCGGCGTTGCCATGCTGCTGATCACGCCTCCACGAGGCTTGCATTGACCGGTGGAGAATGGCTCCGCCGAGAGAATGCCCCCCCTTATTTTCCTGAGTCAGAGAGTTCGTCATGCGTCAGATCATTCTCGATACGGAGACCACCGGCATCGACCCCCGGGACGGCCATCGCCTGATCGAGATCGGGGCGGTGGAGATGGTCAACCGCCGGCTCACCGGCAACACCTATCACCAGTACATCAACCCCGAGCGGGAGATCGAGGCCGAGGCCGTCGGGGTGCACGGCATCACCGATGAGCGGGTGGCGGGTGAGCCGCTGTTCGCGGCGATCGCCGATGCGTTCTGGGCCTTCATCGAAGGGGCCGAGCTGGTGATTCATAACGCCCCCTTCGACGTCGGGTTCATCGACCACGAGCTCGACAGGCTCAACCGGGCGCGCGGTGAGCCGCACCTGGGGCCGGTCGCGGCGCACTGCCGGATTCTCGATACCCTGGTGATGGCCCGGGACAAGCATCCCGGCCAGCGCAACAGTCTCGATGCCTTGTGCAAGCGCTACGAGATCGACAACGGCCACCGAGTGCTGCACGGGGCCCTGCTGGACGCCGAGATCCTCGCCGATGTCTATCTGGCGATGACCGGCGGCCAGACCGCGCTCTCCCTGGACGCCTCGGGCGTGGGCGACAATGGTGCGGCCGGCAGCGGCGGCATGGCGATTCGCCGTCTCGCCCTGACGCCGGGATGCCTGGCGGTGCCGACGCCCAGCGAGGCGGAACTGGCCGCCCATCGCACCAAGCTGACGCACATTCGCGAGGCGGCCGGCGAGTGTCACTGGGATCGACTGGGCGAGGGAGTGCCGCACTGATGTTGCGCCGCGAGCTGCCCCTCCAGGCGTCGGCCGGGCGGGTCATTCGCCTGGCCGAAGGGCGGATCGCGCCGGGCCCGGACGGTGACCTGCTCCAGCCGATGCAGCCCTGGACGACGGCCATGCAGCCGATCTGTTACTGGAATGATGAGCCGGTGGCGCTGTCCCTGGAGGCGGCGGCAGGCGAGGGCTGGCTGGACGGGCGCGGCTGGCTCGCGGCGCTTCCCGAGTCGCGCTTCGCGCTGCTCTCCACTGTCCTCCAGGTAGGGGCCTGGCTGCGCGATCACCGCTTCTGTGGCCGCTGTGGGGCCCCGGCCGAGCGTCTCGGCGCCGAATTCGCCATGCACTGCCATGGCTGCGGCCACCGCAACTATCCGCGTATATCGCCTTGCATCATCACCCTGGTGACCCACGGCGATGCGCTACTGCTGGCGCGCAGCCCGCGATTTCCGCCGCGACGCTATTCGACCCTGGCCGGCTTCATCGAGCCCGGCGAGTCCGCCGAGGAGGCGGTGCGTCGCGAGGTCTTCGAGGAGGTCGGGCTGCAGGTGGGCAGGATTCGCTACTTCCGCAGCCAGGCCTGGCCCTTTCCCCACTCGCTGATGCTGGGTTTCTTCGCCGAAGCGGCCAGCCGCCGGATTCGCATCGACGGCGTGGAGATCGCCGATGCCGCCTGGTATTCGCCGCGGCGTCTGCCGTCGCTGCCGCCGCTCTATTCGATTTCGAGGGCGCTGATCGAGACACACCTGGGCGAAGTGGCGGCGCGCTAGGGCCAGGCGGCACGAGGCGTCAGGTCAAGAACGCAGTCGGGCCGCCTGGTGGCGGCCCGAAAGGGGAGAGCTTTTCCGCAAGGCTCAGCCAGAGGGAAACAGGCTGGTCAGTTTGGTGGCCAGCATGACGTTGCCGGTGGCCTTCAACTGGCCGGTCATGAAGGCGGTCATGCCGTTGACCTCGCCGTTCATGATCCCCTTGAGGGTATCGGTGCTCATGCTGAGGCTGACGGTGGGATCGTCATGCTCGCCCTCCTGGACCGCCAGGGTGCCGTCCTTGATGACCAGGTAATGGCTGCCGGCATCGCTGAAGTGAAACTGGAAGACGTCATCCATGCCCTGTGCGGACTGGGGGTCGAAACGGGACTGCAGCTTGTCGAGGGTGGAGAGACTCATCGGGGCTCCTGGCAGGGTGGGACGGGAAGTAGCCGCTCAGGTTATTTCAAACGATTGTTTCATTCAAGCG